>Ga0126342_10016364_pt1:0-7500 | contig 12928 bp, 14 predicted proteins | sample Cyp1metagenome_FD_92528 | JGI IMG/M metagenome (GOLD analysis project Ga0126342, IMG submission 92528) | Coral microbial communities from Lord Howe Island, Old Settlement Bay, Australia - Cyphastrea 1 metagenome | ecosystem: Host-associated > Invertebrates > Cnidaria > Coral ... | reverse complement strand
ACCACCCAAACCATTCAACAAATGGAAACGTAAACCAAATATTGTTTTCAGGTCTGTGTGTGCGTTTAGGAACCACATTTTTTTTTTTGTGAACAAACAAAATGTTTGCGTTTTAATTTGTGTGAATGGTATACAAATGATTTGCATCAATCCGTTCGTGATTGCAATGGACTATTGCATATAGAGGCAGTTGGATTTCCGACAGAAACGTTTTGCCCCATTCCAATTGTCAGAGTTCCACCCATGTCATGTTTTGGATTTGGTACTGGAAACGTTCCATTCCACCCATGAACAAATATGCCTTTTGGAAAAATGAATCCAACTGTTTTGCATAAAATTTGCCAATGTTTCATCCAGTTTGCAAACAAACAACATTCGACTATGCCAGTTCCAACTTGGCAATCTAGCTGGCGCGCTTGCCATTCCTGGTTTTGAACATTGAAAGGCCGGTACGTGCCTTACAGTCACATTTTTTTTGTCCTTTTTTGTCTCCAATGAAATTGCGTTGAAAGGCGATGGCGTCCAATGGAACCACCCACGAAACTGGCCAGATTTGGTCTGGTGCCGGGAAGACACAGGATTTCGGACTTTTGTGAACAATATTCAAACTCTTTATTTGACCTCTGTTTTCATCAGGACGAACTCATGCTCAAAGATGAATGCATCCTTGTGAATTACATGGATGAGGCACTGGCACCATTCAATTGTCAAGGTCTTGGGAAAACGGAACCGTGTTTTTTTGGGTCCAGGTGATTGGTCACAACAACAAGTACAACTGCCACAAATTCGTGCCGGGTCAACCACGTGGTTTGTTGCCTTGGCCTCAACAAAATGGCATGAAACCTGGTAAGAGTGATTCTGTTTGGATATAGGGCTGATGAAAACTGATGAAAAAATCCCAATGCAATTGATGCAACATGCGTAACACATCATTGGCCCGAAAAAAATGTTTTCAGGCATCGAGCATTTTCTGTGCTGCTTTTCGATCACGAGAACCGGTTGCTGTCAATAGCTTGGCCGACATTTGAATGACTGCAGTCAGAAACCAACTGTGTGTTTCTTCTGCGCGCTGAGGTTGCAGCAGAGAGCCAAGACCAAGATCACCTTTCCACTTGTTTGGACCAACACCTGTCTGATTCTAAATCCGCAAGAGTCAAAACGCAAGACATTTGAAATAAACAAAACATTGGTTTGAACCGTGCAGATGCCAGGCTGCAGCCATCCTCTCTACGGGATGAAACCTTGCGAAGTGGATATGCCTGGATCTTGTTGATGTGGCAATCGCTTGGCAACTTGCACATCATTCAATCATGAAATTTCCAAGGCCAGATGCCATTGCGGGTGGTGATCCAAAAGGTGTGAAGGCACTTGCATCAAAATTCATTTGCCATGTCTGTTTTTTGGTATACTGTATACACCGAAAAGGACCCGCGAACGAATTCAAAATTATATTTTCACCGAACAGGCAGCAGCGGTTCGAAAACTTGGTCATGAATTGGGTATTCCAGCCGTGCGAAACTCAGGAACAAAGGTTTCCACTTGGACTTTTGCAACAACAACTTTGCTTTAGTTGATTTGTATCTGACTCAATACCACAAATTGACATGATTATACGTTAGATAAAGTTAAACACGCGCAAAGAGACATGCCCTGTGCTGCAGAATGAATTGGATGCCTCGCGCTTCAAATTTTTGACACGTGTGGTTCCCAGATGCAGGGTTGATGCTGAACATTTGCATTAGTCCATCCGCAGTGTGAATTCAGGAGTGCACTACTGGGCGATTGACGTGGGAACTTACGGTGATGAGGCGTTTTTTCACATCAAAATGATTTTGTCTCTGTCACTCAGTTGAGTGATATCGGAGGCAGTTTGGGGTGAACATGAAATTGACCACATTCTGTCGGGGGAGCCAAGGTTTGATGGACTGCAACACAAACTCTTATGGACGACAAAGAGTACCCCTGCACCGTGCAGCGTTCTCCCAGGCTCTACCGTCTCAATGCCGGAGAGAAGCTTACAGTGGAGCCAAATCCCGAAGAGGTGGAGGCTCAGAAGGGTCATCAAACATGTCACAGCGTACCGCAAGTCACTGTATGTCACCGTACGTTGGTTGCATGGAGCAGCGAGTCATGTTTCTGAGACTCGAGCCTGCTTTCGCTGAAGCATCTCTGCAGGCGATTCGCTGGCTTGGCAGTGAGGAGCTGAAGGAGGCATGGAACAATTTCTTTGAGATCTTTATTAAACTTTACATTTTTTATTCATGTTTTCGGAACATGTCTTTCGGGCCACTTTCGGGCAATGCCTTTGTGGCCATTCCTTTGGGGCCATGCCTTTCGGGGCCGAAAGGGGTAGGTCTTTCGGGCCATTCCAAGTTTGAGAACTTCTGTGCTTTCAGGCGATGAACGGAAAGGGTGACATGCCACTTTGGTCTCCTTGGTTTTGTTCTGAGTCAGTTGTTGTCCTTTTCTGGCTCTCTGCCTGTGCAGATCTGTTGTCTTTGCATAGCAGCTTAGCTCCGTGTAAGGTTTAGAATTATCAACGAACGTTTGCTCGACGTCTGGTGGAAGGCCGTGCTTTATGCGATGAAGGGAAATGTGTGGCCAAGTTACTGTGGTATCCAGCTTCACCTGGGCAATTACTCACAATCTCTGTTCAAGAGACTGACTCGATGGAATGTTCTCTTGAGCTCAGAGACAACTGCAGACAACTGTAAGGACTTGGATGCCGCTCTCAACACCGACAAGTCCAGGACTTACGTATTTGTTTTGGCACACGTGAGTATCATTACCATCGTGACCATAAAGATCATAGTGACCATTGTGACTACCATGACCGCCACTACCAGCATCACCGCTACCGCTGCTATCACCATTGCCATCGCCATCGCCATCCCCAGGAGCACCATTCTCAACATGTCGTCGTCATCATCATCATCATCATCATCATAGTTATCAGCATCATTAACATCATTAGAATCACTCACACCATTAATATCATTAAATTTATCAACATCATCAATATATATAAACAACAAGAGAACACTACTACGACGACGACGACTACCACGACGACTACTACTACTACTACTGCTGCTGCTGCTACTACTACTACTACAACTACGACTACGACTACTACTACTACTACGACTACGACTACCACTACGACTACGACTACGACTACGACTACGACTGCTGCTACTGCTACTGCTACTACTACTGCTACTACTACTACTACCACTACTACTACTACTACTACTTCTACTACCACTACCACTACCACTACCACTACCACTACCACTACTACTACTACTACTACTACTACTATTTATAATAATGATCATCATCATCACCACCATCACCATCACCATCGACATTGCCGTCACCATCGTCATCATCCTCATTCTCGTCTGTCATGATCAGGACACCATCAGGGCGTCTTTTTGTTGAGATGTTCTATGATGTGTATGGGGTTTGCGTTGAAATTCAAAAGTTACTGGTTGGGTGGCAGCTAGTCAGTGCGTGCATGTTTTTTGTGAGTCATTGTTCCCCCAAACACTTATTGATCACCTACGATAACATTGTTTGTGTCGGTGAAAAAGCCCCGTCAACTTGTGCAGACACATCAACACCCATGTGGAAAACAGAGAACTGCGCATGCGAAACATGTGCTATCACGCAGAAGAGTGAGAAAAACTAGATTGCCTTGATCCGTAATATATCTGTAGTATATTTGTAGTATATCCGTAGTTGTCACTGGCACCATTGAAGGATATTGAAGGCTTCACTTCGAACCAAGGTATGTGGATGTGTCTTCAATCCATCGGTTTGACACTGCGCCGGAGCCCTGCCCGGTTTGAGTGAAACCATGTCGGCGCAGCTCATGGTTTACTAGGATCCCCGTACGTACACAAGGTGGAGAACTTGGGGTGGATTGCAGGAGTTCCATGGCGGTCTCGGCAACGCCAAACCCGTGTTGGAGGAGGTTGCCAAGGTGAGAACTTTCCTCGGCAGGTCTCATGTAAATCATGTAAGGTTTGTATCTTGAAATTAACTCCAAATGAAGACATGGAGAGACAGGAAGGAGCTGGTGAATCTGTAGACATTGAATCAAAATGTCACACACACACACAACTTTATGCCTTGGAGCTGTGTAAACACGAATGTGATGGTTTCTTGAGCGAGGCAGAAGTTGCTGCTTTGAAAGAAGGTGGAGAGGCTACCCCAAGCACAATCTTCTCACATTCGTGTAACCAGAATCATGTGCAGCTTGAAAGATTGATTGCTTGACTGAAGGTGCTGCTGCACATGGATTCTTGCCAGGATCAGCGTCGCAAAGTGGTGTTACAAGCTGAACATGAAGACCGTTGCTGTCTTAGTTCCATGAAGCTTCTTTCTATGGCATGGGACATCTTTATTTTTGCTGATATTAGCTAGCTGCCGAAAACCCGTATCTGCGTATGATGCCCAGGTATTGTCGGGTTTGTCGGCAGAGGGAAAGCGGAAGTTGCAGATTCTGCAGGCCCTCGGGTCGGCCCGAGAGAAAGATGGCTTCGAAGACCAGTTATGCGCCTTGTGCCAAGACACTCTTCTATTGACATTGTGCAGGGGACGTGAAGCAAGGTGGATATGGCAAGGCCTGGCAAGGCAATGTTTCGATTTCGCCGGTCTTTACTGCAGCTGGAGCATTGAAGGTGCCCACTCACAAGAACTCAAAGCTCGATCAACTGATGAGGCTGATGTTGTTTAGTTCGAGAGTTGGGGACAGACATCTAATATTCTCTAAGGCATTTTCATGATATTTCAACTGATTTGTTGGTTGCCTTTGCTGGACGTTCAAGCTCACGGACAGGCCGTTGGAAATCGTCTCGGCCCTGAGGCTGAAGTACCTCAGTCGCATGTTGCACTTTTTGTTGCTTTGGCGGTGGTGGCATTGCACTTTTCGTGATTTTCGTGGTTTGTTTTATTTCTTTGGCAGTGATTGATGTGTCGTTTGTGCTATTCGGTTGCCAGAGGTGAAGCCTGGACTGCTGAGGTGTACAGGACTTTTGGAGAATAACGTCAAGGCACTTCTGAATCTTCATGCTGCAGACTAGATCGTTATGTGGTAATCGATCTATATCGATCTCAAGATCACAGGTCTTCGATAGACAAAGACAGAAATCCTTTGCAATGTCATGCCCCGATCTTTGCAGGGACAGACTGATGAAGATGTCGAATTTTGCGACGACATGCTTGGGAAGGTTGGCTGTTGTCACTCAAGTCTTTGATGCATTTTCAACCAGCTATACACAACGGTGACTGATGGACTATCCCTGAATTGACAGGTTTCAAGGTCTTTTGCGGCAGTCATTCGGCAGCTACCCACGCAGCTGGGTCTGTACCTGAACCGATGGAAGACCCAGCATGCTACCATCTGCAGAAACAACGAGTTACCAGTTGCCAAAAAAGAACAACGAAAACCAGTGGTTGAACATGCCTGAATATCTTTGAGCTCTTGGCAATGCCATGAACAGCGTCGGGAGCATTTGAGCGTGAATCTGAATTGCTGAAGGCATTGACATTTGCGTCTTTTATTTGGCAGAAGGCTAAGACAGTGAGGCTGTGCGCAAGCGGGGTTTCAACCATCAGAGAATCTCTGAGGTAAGAACACATGCTATTGGTCCATGTTGGTCCAAGGTGCTGCGTGCCCTTGACACTGTCGAAGATGATATGGAAGCATACAAAGGCCGGTTTCGCACAAGGTTCACCGAAGTTCATCACACCTTTAAAGTTTAAACACACATTTAGCATCACTTGGCAAAGATTGACCGTGTTATGAGACTACCATTGCCAAAACTTACTTATACTTATTGTAGAGCTTCGCACACCGGCGATGCCTGTAGGGGTCGGGGGAGGGAAAGAGAAAGGGGGATTTCATCTGAACTTGCAGACATGACATGCTGCGAGCTGCATCGTCGTTGTCGTCAGCGTCATTGTCATCGTTGTCGTTGTTGTCGTCGTTGTTGTTGTTGCTTCTGGTCCTCCATCTCGTTCTCGTTCTTGTTCTTGTTCGTGTTGTCGTTGTCGTTGTCCTTGTTGTCGTCCTTGTCGTCATTGTCGTCGTTGTCGTTGTTGTCGTCGTCTTCGTCCTCGTCGGCGTCGTCGTCGTCGTTGTTGTTATTGTTGTTATAGCTGATAGCTGTTGCTGCTTGGTCCTGGTGTCGTTGTCGTTGTTATCTTTGTAGTTGGTACTTTTTGCAAACCCCCCAAAATCGTCAAATCAACGGTTTTTGCAAACCCCCAAAAAGCGTCAAATAGGCGGTGTTTTCGCAATTTTTCAAATTCTCGGAACAAAAAAACACCGTAAATACCGATGTTTTTGGCTCCGCGCCAACGCAAAACCACGGTATTTACGAGGTTTTGAGCCTCTGCTAACAAAAATCACGGTATTTACAATGTTTTGTGGCCCGCCGGGTCTAGCAAAAACACTGGTATTTACGCAGTTTCCTGCATGTTGTCAGAAGCTTTTTTTAGATGCCAAAGGCACAAAAACATTGTAAATTACACGATTTTTACGCGTGGACAGTACCAAAAAATTCTGAAAATCGACCAAAAAACGCCCAACAAGGACCTCCAAAACGCATCTTCAAATTTTACCCTCTTTTTTCCCACCCCGAACCCCGAAAAACGTGAAAACCCCAGCAGGCTGAAGGATTTCAGGGGAGGGTCGGCGGCAGGGTCGGCGGCAGGGGCGCGCCCCGGTAGCTAAAGCTATGCTTAGCTGACATCACATACGGCGAGGCATCGCCGGATTTAAGCGCTTACGCGCGACAGCCGGCCAGGGGCCCAACTATGTTGGCCCGTCTTGTGGTATGTTGGCCTATGTTGGCCTCATATTCACCCATGTTGAGCCAAAAGATCCGAAAAATGGAACAGCAAAAAACACTGTAAAACGCACGATAGTTTGATGGTCGGCGGCCTATCTTGGGGCTACGTTGGCCCATCGGGGGGCTATGTTGGCCTATCTTGAGGGCAATGTGGGCCCATCTCGGGGCTACGTTGGCCCATCTTGGCGCTATGTTGGCCCATCTTGGGGCTATGTTGGCCCATCTTGGGGCTATGTTGGCCCATCTTAGAGCTATGTTGGCCCAAGATGGGAAGCAAACTAAATTGGCATAAAAACTCTTCGGTGCTTCGCACTTTGAGGCTTTCGACTTTTTTCCTATGTAGATTGTTGTGAACTATATTTGATAGGTTTGAATTTTCATTTGTAAATGGGTTTTTCATTTGGGTGCATGTTAATATTATGATCCTATGGTTTTATGGGTTCGCGGATCTAAGTAACTGTATAATAGTTAGATAATATATATATATCTATATCTATATCTATACGATAGTTTTGGCCCTATTATTATACAGCTAGTGTTGCGCCGCACAGGTGCATGGTTGCGCCGCACAGGTGCATGATATTTTATCAAAGTATACGGGGCCCTTGTTTTTTTGGATCCCCCACCTTGTTTT
>Ga0126342_10016363_pt1 | contig 12928 bp, 12 predicted proteins | sample Cyp1metagenome_FD_92528 | JGI IMG/M metagenome (GOLD analysis project Ga0126342, IMG submission 92528) | Coral microbial communities from Lord Howe Island, Old Settlement Bay, Australia - Cyphastrea 1 metagenome | ecosystem: Host-associated > Invertebrates > Cnidaria > Coral ... | reverse complement strand
GTGAAAGGGGTCACTCCCCCAAAACCATGAGAGGGTATTCATTTTTGAATGATTAATATAGCCAAACTATCAAAAACTCGTGTTTTTAAGGGGGTCACTCCCTTAAAACCATGGGAGGGTATTAGAGAGGATAAGAGAGGATAAGAGAGGATAGGAGAGGATAAGAGAGGATTAGAGAGGATAAGAGTTGATTTTGCCCCCGAAGGGGGTCAGTCTTAAAGCAGTCACTCTGGAATTCTATGATATGTTATATACATATGTTAGATATAACATATAATCTTTGGTGTTGCTTATTTTTTCCCCAATGGGAAATCCAGCATTTCGGTCATACAAGGATTGTGCGTTTTTGTGTTAAACTTGTTTATGGCCCTTCATGACGTCCAAGTGTAGGGGAGATAGCCAGCAATCTGCTGTTTGGGTCTGTCTGAAAATGCTGGGAAGGGTCTCATGGTTTTGAACCTCACTTTCTCCATCTAAATGGACATCGATTCTCAGAATTTAAGGTGTGTCACATTTAGATCAGTGCAAACGGAATTAGATTGGATGAATTCTAGGAGTTGTCCACATAGAATCATACATTTCTTGTCGTCCCTTTGTGAGGGTTGCAATCAGTCGTTCACATGTGAATTTGGCACCTCATCCATTAACAGCTACAGCTAAAACCCATTTAACACAATAGTCATTGTGTTTGTAGAGAAGAGGCGCTTCAGGAGGTAACCGTTATCAACCGTAGAATACCATCGATATATTTGCCATAAAACCGCTGGTTATTGAAGCTATTTGCACCAATTTAGCTAATGAACTGGGGCAACACCTTGAAGGACATGACAGGTTTTGATGCCTTGCAGATTCATCCTGAGGATAGTCACACCTGTGACTGGCTTCAGAACGTACGAAGAGATGCGTTATGCCATTCAGCAGCGGCAACTTCATGCAGCTTCAGGACATGCAGCTGCAGAGTATTCCCGTGTATTTGGTGTATTTGTGGTTTAACAATATGGGCCCCAAGACGTGGTGCAAATAACTAGGTTAACAACATGGTATATATAGTATTAAATAGTTATATACACATTTATATATATAATATATATATATATATTGATAGAGTAATTAACCAACAAACATACAAGGGGTGGACTACCTTGTGGTTCAATAAATCACTTTTTTGATTGAATGATGGTTAACCCCCACAGAATTATTGTATATGACTGTCTATACCTTTTGGCGGGTGCACTAGATTGCACATGAATATCGCTTTGTAGTGTGCAGATGTATTGTAATTGATAATTGCAATCTTTATTGATAGAAGGGTTGTTTTCAGTCTACACTGTCTACACGTGTTTTGTTGGCACCCGTGTCATATTTACAATGGAACTTCACTCTGAAGACATGTTGGCCTCCAAAAAGGGGCAGCTTCCAAAGAAAAACTTACAGACTTCCTGATTTTGTGGGATGAATATACCCATGATATCCCATGATTTCCCTATTCATACCAACAAAGAAAAAAATCCTTGAACCTCGTAATCCGGACGCACCATGTCAAGCACTGCCACCGTGGAGCACGCAAGATGTGTTTTTTTGTTTTATATCGAGTTACCTGTGGATTATGGTGATTGTAATTAGATGGTAACTATAGTTTGATGATGTTAGCTGGTTTAATAAACATAACTATTGTTGTAATAAGTGTAAGATATTGTAATTATAGTTAGATGGTTTAGTAAACCAATTTCAATTTGCTTATCACACATCACCTTTCTCAAACGTCATGTTTTGTGGTTCAATGTTGGTTTTTGCTGGAAGCAAATCCCTATTCGTTGGTTGTTAAACACTAGAAATTCTACTATTTAATGTGGGCAACCCAATAATAATCCTGCATTTGGGAATGCTTTGACTTTGGGGATGGTTCAATTATGTGTTTATCACATTTTGTTGTTGATTGCATGTCTTATCACTCAATCAACATATATATATATATATTTGTTGATGTTGTCAATGTTGTGACAACAATAGTTTGCTTACAGTATATTTTGTTGATGACAACCATAGTGAAACGGCTTAATGGACCAACTTATCACGCAACGTTTTTGGAGGATCTCTTGAGAGCTGGTTGCCACGGTCGCACGGCATGTCGCCGCGCGTTTGCAGTTCATGCTTTGTTGAAATGATGAGTGGCAAGGGAACAATCTACGGATTATCTATGGATTATGTGGGATTATTATGGAAAATCTATGGAGTGTGTGGATTTTTATATGGGATGAATGTGTGTTTTTTATTTGTAATGGAATGAAAATGGGATTATATTATGACATCGTTTTGGGAATATAAAGGGAATATTGTAGATGATATGTAATAGTAATAGTATTTTATGTACATTATCACTGTGTCCATGATAATTATCCAGATAAATATTATATGTATTATATGTAATATGTTTGGGTCACATGGGATTTTTTTTTGGACAAACCAACGAGAATTTATCAAGGATCCAATGGATTGGTTATACCGTTATACCCATGATATCCCATAAGGAATCCCTCCAAGTGATTTTCTCAAACAGTTAAGTGTTTGTGGCTATAGTTTCCATACATTTTCCAACAAATAACTCATTCGATATAGATTAGAACCATGAATGCTGGGTATGTTCACCTGCTGTGAACCCCATGATTTCAAGAAATCGCGATGAATCGTGGAGCCCACAGCTTGTAGAACTGGCGTCATGGCGTCATGGCGGGTGTGGTTGTAGCACCAGATGGTCATGTTATTGTTAAAGTACTGAATGAACCAGTTTTGAAAAATCCTTAAGTTTGACCAGACCGATAATCGGGTAGATTATGTGCAAAAGAACTATGATGATTAATTCCCCTGGGGTTATTGGAAGCATGACTGTTTCCCAACAGAACTGATTTAACCAATTTATCTGATGGCCCCTCAAATTATGAATGCGATGGGCTGTGTTTGGAGAAGCAGCGGCGCTCAAGGCATTTCCTTTTCGCGACGGTGTTGCTCACCGGGTTATTGCTGGCATTTATCGGCTTCTCGGTTCCCATGGAGACCGGTGAGCAAGGTCCTGTGTTGCCAAGAGCTGGGGAGTTCCCAAAGTGGGGTCCCCCCTTGGGTAACACCCAAATATTGAGTTGTAAAAACATCACAGTGGGAAGTCTGCATGTTGCAGATGATAGCACCTTTATGTGGATATTCAGATTGAGTGTGCGCTCACAAAATTGGATGGGAAAAGGGAGTAAAGCGAAGAGTTTGCAAAGTGAACTTCTGCAATTTTTCATCCATTGATGCCTGGCAATGTAGGGGGGTTCCTAAAGTGGGGGTACCCCCAAATCATCCAAGTCATGGATGACCATTTGAGTATTGAACCTATGGTGACTTGGGTAACGTGGGGTTCCCCCTTTTTTAAGAACACCCCCACGGTGTGACGCGGATGGCGAGGATTACAGCCGACCCTGGCGCAATCCTTGGCCACCAGGCGGAGAATCCTGTTGGAGGTGTCCTAAAATGGGGGTACCCTGAATCATCCAAACTTAGACCATTTTGGTATTGAAACCCTTGTTTTTTGGGATCCCCAATTTTAAGACAGCCCCATTTGGAGTATTTTTGAGTGTGATTTCAAGGGTTCGTCGTGCCTTGGAAGTACTTCCAAGTGGCTACCCACGACCCATCGCAGTGGTAGTGATTCCGCGAGTGGGTGTGATGTTTTCTATGGGGACATGAGGGTTTCAGTCTGATTACAGTTCAGTACATCCATATATCCATAGCATTCCATAAGTATCAATCTATCGATCTATCCGATCCTATCCAATCCATATCCAATCCAAGTCCAATTCATCTAATTATCTAATATATCTAATTATATGTTGGTCCCTACTTCCCGAATACTCCCCCGAATCGCAACTGCTTAGTAGTAAGCCTAGTAAGCCACTTATAGATGAGAGAAGCCGCTGCATGGGGACCTAAACAGGGCAACCGTGCCATGGCCCGGTCAGGCTCTGGATCCAAGGGCGCTCCCAATATCGACGAAGCATGAGCTCCTTGGTGCCGTGGGGCCGTCCTGGAGCCTGCCCTGGGGGAACTGGTTATGGCCAATGGATACTGGGTCAACCTTGCTTACTTAAGTACTTTACTCTTTGGCTGTGGTAAAATGTACTCACCAGCAGATTTGTGTTTTTTGAAGGTATCTAAGATTGGCCATGAGTATGTGTATTAGGGATATTCATGGGATATATAACCAACAACATGGTAATGTTGCAAGCATCGAACGTCAGGAGTTCAGCACAAGCACAAGTGGCTTGAAACCATACATATGTGTTTCTTTTCCAGAAGAGATAAGCATATGGGGATGGGTCAAAACCTTGTACCCCTGGTGAACCCCAAAATAGCTGGCAAATGGATGTTCATTCCCCTAAAAATGGTATTAATAGGTATTGACCCATACCCATATGACATCATTTAGCTAGCCAGGGTTTGTAACAGATAAGTCTGATAAATGCTTGGTGGTTTTAAACAGGCCTATTGTACCCTGACGATCCCCTAACGGGCCTATTGTACCTGGGATGATACCAATCCCAGCACCTGCACTTTCTTTGATATTCGACACTTATTATGGAACGTATATTTCACACTGTTATCAATATGTACAGAAAGTACAGATAGCTTTACAATTATATACATATATATATATATATTATTATATGATCTTATATACAATAATATTATATGCAATAATATTATATATTATATATAAATCTAACATTAATTTATATTGATACATATATATATATATATATAATATGATATTTATATTACATTGTTGGACTTGATACTTTCCTTACCCCTGTGACGAGAGGTGGCACCGTTGGTAGTTTCGTGTGACCATCGTTTTTTCGGCTCGTCCCTGAGGTCACTTCTTGGATTCCAAGACACTGGGCAGATGAACACACTGAAAATGGTGCTTTCCCAGTTTCATTGGTTGGTTTATGTTGGGGCCAACCCTGTGAATTCTGTGAAAATTATAGATATTATATATATATAGATAGATAGATATATGTTATCTAGCATAAATCATACAGTTCATCTAGTCATAATGAAACAAATTTGCTATCTATCGTGGCCGGCCTCGTAGTAGTGCGATAGAGCGCTGTGTTTGAATACTACGGTGGTTAGAGGGGTCAAGATGCAACGATTGCGATTCATAAAATGAGCATTTACAATCTTTGCATCAACCTTGGATGGTGTGGATTATTCTCATTCATGGTGTACTATCGAAACACTCATACCTGTAGTGTTTGTCCCGTCTTTTTTGAGCCCCCAAAGGGGCCTGGGATGTCCATGTTTTTTTCGCTGCACCTGGATCTCAGGAAGACAGATCCGGAGCTGAAGGCTGGCAAAACCAGTGCTGGTGGTTTCATCGTGTGAAGCCGGGGGGGGGGTTCCCCATCCAGATCAGCCGGGTGCACAGTGAAGATAGACAAACTATATATATATATTATATACCCTCTGGTAAATTGACATAGACCATGAAAATAACCTAGCTTTAATTGAAACTAATCTTCCAACCCCTATCTGCCAGGGTCTATGTTAATTTACCAGAGGGTATGATATAGATAGTGTGGTTGCTTGGTAACGTTGACCAAATGAAATGTCGCAAACATGGAAACATGGCAGCACAAAGAACTGTGATCAGTTGAATTGGAAGGTTAGCAGCAAGAAATGGGAGAGGCTGTCCTCATAGAGACCTGGGAAACAATGGTGTATTTAATATATATATATATATATATATTCGTTGAACACCCTGATAAAATAATGATCAGGATCATAAAACGATGATTCTGAACTCCGACAAAAAATGCCGTAGAAATCGGCAAAGGAAGGCATTGCTGTGGCTGCTATCAATGCCTGTCTTAAAGCCTGGAAACTGCGACATTTTTGCAGTGCGGGTTTGATGCGTTGGAACCCTCTTGGCAGCTAATAGTGGTGGTTTCAAACAGCATCTCTTCAAAAGTCAGGAACTGTTGTCACTGTTGTTGGCATTGAGACAGGCCAGATCTGCAATTGCGGACCAAAGTTGTTTGCAAGTCGCTTCGCAGAAATTGAAGCTGCACTGTGTGGTGCTTGGCCGTATCAATCTGTCAATCTCTGAGTTTAGGGCTTCAGGGGTTGGCACATGTGGGAATGGGTTTAATTATACACCATCAAAAATGGACGCTTCAATAGGCACCCCATGTTTCAGGAATTTGCACATCTCCTGGTGATTGATTTCCCACAAATCCTATCTGGTTAATGACCCTGGTTAGTAAGTCCCCATTCAGCGGCTTATCCAATTTATTAGTGGGTTGCAACTAGGGTTACTCACCAGTTACTAGATAGCGAAGTTGCCTTAGTTCAGTTCACTTGGTCAAAAATGCGAGTTGAATATATACATATATATATAAATATACATAGCTCAATAACATTTCATAACTAGTATATTTGATTGTTTTATACAGACATTCAGCTATATCTCACTATAACATATATATATATACACTATAGATATTATATGGAGATATAGCTGTTAATATATAGCTTTATACACTACCAGACATTGGTGACAGAGATCCTCCAAGTCCCCCGCGCAGGCATTGGTCTTGGCCCCCACCAGAGAGTTGGCACGGCAGATCCAGCTGGAGGCGCAGCAACTCATCACTGCCTCACCGTGAATAAGGGGCTTATCTGGGTAAATTATAACGACCTCACTGCGACCTCACTGGAAATCATGGTTAGTAAGGGAAATCATCCCAAAATGGCCTTATTTCAGGTTAGTGAATTATTATAATTTACCCAGATATATGGCTTTTTCCATGACAACAATGTAGGGATGGCTCAGAAAACCGATGATTATACCACATGAAAAACCATCATTTGGGCGGAATAGATTGAATAGACAGCTAAAAAGCGATGATTACTGGTTGGTGCTTTGGAACATATTTTATTTTTCCATATATTGGGAACAATCATCCCAACTGACGAAATCATATTTTTTTTCAGAGGGGCTGGTATACCACCATCCAGATTATTACTGGTGCTTAGCAGGGAATGAGGGAATGATCCATAATCACTAGTAATGATCATCCCATTCCCCCATTCTCCCATTCCCCCATTCCCATTCATTCCCTGCTAAGCACCAGTAAGAAAATTATTATACAGGTTTAACCATGGTTTAACCAGCAAACAATAGAGGTTTCAATATGGGAAAATATAGGTTTAACCATGGTTTACCACTGGGTTCCCACTCGGAGGCCCTGCGCTTCGGTCGATCTTCCGGGATCCTGTGCTGCTCCTGCACCGGGGGCGAATCCAAGGCGGACCAGTTGGAGGCGCAAACACGGGGCGCCAGCTACGGTAGCCGGGTGGATTTCATGGTGATAGCTATATCAATTAATGGTAATATACTTATATTATGTTATATTAATTTATACCATATATATAGTTATATTATACAATGTTTATAGGTACCCTCTGGTAAACTAACGCAACTATGGAAAATCACCATATTTCATGGGAAAATTCACTATAAATGGCCATGTTCAATAGCTATGTAACAAATTACCAGAGGGTAATAGGACATCATGGTGATTTAGTTGTGATTGAATGGTATATAGTGGTGATTTAATGGGATTTCAGAGGATATAAATGGATATAATAGGTATAGACTGGGGTGTACAACCTGCTTGGGACTGCAGTTGGGATCAAGTAATAGAGCATAACCATGGTAACCACCCCTAAAAAGGTGGGTTATAACCCCCATCATAACTGGAACTGCATCCAACATATGGGTCTAATGCATGTCTCCACCAGCAGCAACGATTGATGTTTAACAACCATGAAAAACATAGAGTTTCACTTTGTTGTTGGGAATTACTGTCATTTAATCGGATTTACTGGTGATTTTTCACGGTGATTTTTCATGGGATTTGGTAGGATCGATAGCATAGAATTGTGAGAAACTCACCAGCAAGATTTGGGATGGAATCAAGAGACATGAGGGTTGATGCGGGGTGTAACCCACTGGAGAGGTAGTTTAATACAAACCAGTGGGGATATACCAATCATGTTTTGTGAAAAATGGGGATATTGTGATAACCATGTTTTGTGATAAATGGGGATATACCAACCAGCCAACGAAGTAATCTAATACAAGCTGGGGCCCCCAGTCATGTTTATTGGTTTCGAAGCTCATCTGACTATAGACTTTAGATACATCTTCCATAAAACATAGAACATCATAGGACCTAGATAGAACATGTTATAAAGCAACCTAGCTATCTTGAGGCCTCACATTTTGAGCCAGACTAAGTTTCTGGGACTTAATAAAATAGATACTTAAGAACGCATCCCTGCATGACTGGGTGATATATATATATATAGATACATATATATATATATATGCCATATCTGGAGCACATGGGGTCAGTGAAATTCCAAATCACCAGATTCCAAGTTGGCAAATGATTTTTCAGGAAATTCTAGGGATTTTAGCCACACAAATGAGATGATGCGCTTCAACAGCTAGCTCTAGGGGTTGATGCTGGGGCAAATCTGTTATGACCTCACTGGCTTAAACAATTGTCTGTAGTTTTTGAATGAATGAACATATGTCTGTTTTTTTATTAGGTACCCTAGGGTAAACTAAAAAAAAAGATGTGGAAAAGCAGGATTTTCCTGGGAACATGATCTACTTTCATGGTTGGTAAACAACCTATATATATATATATAGGGTATGTACCTAACCTACTATCAGGGCTGCTCCAACCCATTTTAGGTTGATTTTACCCCCTCTTTATCTATCCATTTATTTTCCGGCTGTATTTGGCGTGCTGAGAGCAACCCTGGTCATTTGGGTCATTTGGCTGAGGTACGGTCTCGGAAACAAACGTGGTTCTTCGAGAAAGTACACATGTAATTATACTCTCTGGTTGTCAAGGACAATTTCCTATCAATGGAGGTTTTGATAGAAGGAAACTTATTACAGGAGGGTATATGTATGTATATATATATATATGGTTGTGGGTCAAAATGTAAGATCTGGGGGACCACAGATCTTAGTCCATTTTGATATTAACCATCCATTTTGACCCATAGCCATGTATACATCACATATATATATGTATATATAATATATTTATAGGTGAAATTTCCATAAATTTCCCTATGTACAATTATTTAACTAGTATTAATAGATTGGTTTGAAGGAAACATATTCACCGGAAACCATCAATTTTTCTATGTTGTGGGGGTTTCCTTACGCCTTACGCCATGACGCCAGTGGCTGAAACGTGGTTGCCACATCATCGTGGCCACTCCTGGGCGACTCAACGAGGCGAGATACTCCACCAAAATTGCGGCATATTCATGGGAAAAATCTGGAAACATATGGAAAAATAGTGATTAAGCATCAATTTCTTGGGTATAATGGGGTACATCTATTTATACCCTCATGTTCAGAGAAAACCACATGGAGAAGTAGAAAACTGGGTAGTTGGAGACATCACGTGCAATGTATATAGACATTGTTATACACCCAATGATTTTACTATAATACATCAAAGACGGAAATTCTAGGCAGCTGTTTAGCAGTGTTTGGATCAAACGCTTGAGACAGACCTCAAGGTACAACATTATCAAAGCAGCGCTGTTTTCCGAGAGAAACCAAGCGATAAGAAGTCTGGCATTCATTATAGCTATTGGTCTCGTGATGTTTCTTTAGTTCATATGTTTTGTTCAGTTCAGCGTTGTGGAACTGTTGCATTTGAGTACCACATCGAGTATACTGTGGGTAAAACAATCATAAACCACCCATTTGGGAATGGTTTTTACCGCCTATTTATGGTGATTTGGGGGATGCTTTATTATTGTTTTACCATGTTTTACAAATGCACAGAACAACCGTTCGCCTTTCGCGCCGCAGTTCTGCGAGAACAAGCAAGTTTGGCTTGGGCAGATCTCATACTTGACGCTCGATGAGGCAAAACTGGCGCCCTCGAGGAAGGAGGGAATACTGGGGAATACCACCTTTGACAAAAACTCATATCTGGGATGGATGTTTAGTCATTTAAGTACATATCAGCATGTTTCACGCACAGCGACCGGGAACTTGGATGATTTCATGAGTATCATCAATGTACTGGAACAGTCACTGTGATCCCCATTTGTGGGTCCAAGCAATGTTTGAGAGAGCCAATATTGACTTATTTTTCATTGATTGTTTTTATTGATCTTTTCTTTGCCACCCAGTTTCAGTTGTGATGTACCCTCTGGTAATTTAACATAGCTAGGGAGAATCAACATGTTTAAAAGGTAATTCAGAATAATTCATCTACAAATTGACCATGTTCATCCATTTTCCATAGCTATATATAGGCTATGTTAAATGACTGGAGGGTATCATGAGGTTAAAATAACTTTCGGATATCAAGGTCAGCTAGGATCCGGAGAACAACAACCCCTTACTGGAGTGGATCTGACAAGTCATGGATGGAACGGAGAGGCATGGATACCCAGATTCCAGATCCCCAAACAGTAAATCAACAGTTTGCGAACTGGAAAATCACCATTTTTAATGGATGAATCATCATGAATCATCTATAAATGGGTAATTGTCCAGTTTGCAAACTGTTAGTTTACCAGAGGGTAGTCCTTCCAAAGGGCAACGAGGACTGTGAACTATCCTTTAACATCTTTTCACCACCAAACACCTGGGACAAGGTTCGAATCCGTGGAATTCCAACCAGCTTTAAATTTAAATTGTTCATTGGAAGTCCTGCTATTTCCATTGTATTTCCAAATGTTTTGGAGGGCGTTTTGAACCCTCAACAGCGTGAGGTTTTTCAGGAACCGTCAAGAAAAGCTGACTATCCAACCATCCACTTAAGTTTTTGACAGGCAGATCGGATGCTGGATATGGGTTTCGAACCACAGATCCGGCGCATTATCGAGGTGTGGGACACGGAACGCTCAGTGATTCTGGAGAACCAACTGCTAATGGGTACTCTTGTAGACTGTTGGTACAACTTTGAACAACGATGAACAAACATGGGTTGAGGAGACATTAACCATCTATAAGCAGATTTTTGTTGCACGGTATCTCATAGGGTTCGACAAAAAATACGTTGTCGCTGCTGTTTCCTTTTTGTGGTTGGAAGTCCATCTCTTTGACGATGATATGACCGTTTCTGCTGGTGATAAGTGTGTTCCGGCAGGTGAATCCTGCCAGTAGTTTTGGGTATGCTGCAATGTCTTGTCATAGTTTAGATCCTTTGGTTATAAAACCTTTTAAATCGCCTTGAAAGCCTGGTTGAATATAGCCCCGGAAAAAGAGAAAAAACACGTGGTTTTCTGGACAGCTCAGAACCCGGGATTCCGGGATCCGCAGTCCAGGAGTGCCCCCGAGAACGGCAAACCTTGTTGTTTAGTGCCACCTGGCCAAAGGCACGTGGGATCACATGGGTGGGATCCGATTTCCAGGATTCCACGACGGGATTTCCCACGAGATGATAGGCTGATAGGCACTGGTGATGTTTTTTTTTGGATGGAGTAATACAGCAATACATCGGGATCTGTTAACAAAGAGATACACTTGAGTTTTTCCTCACTGTCCATATAAGCTTGTTCCAACTGAATTGTCACACGGATTGAATCCCAAATCCGAGTTGGTCCTGAAGTCAATTTAGATACCCAATCAAATCCAAAATGCCTTTGGTTCACAAAATGCTTGGGATGCCAATAGCCCAACATCGGGAAGGGTTCCAGAGGGCTTGAGGGAAAAGTATCTTTGGTTCAAGCTGCAGCTGGTTGATTTCCTGAAGTGTTTTTGGTGAAACCAATCTTGGGCGAGACCAACAGCAGCAGTATGTACTTAGTGTACTTAATTGATCCACATCACATGAGATATTGTTGTTCAAAAGGACCTGATTCTGTGGCATCATGTGGCATCTTGAATTTATATGAAATATAGAACACATTACTGCACAGCTACACATCACTTAATATGTCTCAATACTAAACCTACTGAGCAGCATGTTGGGACACCATGCAGCTTCTATTGAACCTGCTGTGGTTGCTGCCGTTGGGGCTGACGTGCCAAGACTTCCACGACTCCTGTGCTGCATGGGCAAAGCACGGGGAATGCGAGCAGAACCCAGCCTATATGAAGGCCAGGATGGATCCACAACCCGCTGTTGAGCCTGGTTTTTTAAGCCGCTGGATGTTGCCCACCCTGTTTCAGTGCCCTTGGTGCCCCTTGGTGTCCCAGGTACAATGTGCGATGGCGTGCAACTCCTGCGATTGGTTCACTTCTCGTTGCCTCTCGCGCGAATCGATGCAGGGCATCGCGGCAGATGTCGCCAGTCGCGCCTTGCGGAACGCGGCTGGAGTTGCGCCTGGCGTCAGAGTTCTGGCGGACGCTTGGAAAGTCCTTGGGATAGGACTTTTCATCCCGAGCTGACTGGGTAGGTAGTTTATATAATCATGTTTAATCCTTTAGTTATTGCTATAAATGGAATCACTATAACCAGCAAAGGATCAAATTTGTGTGACCTACCAAAGATTGACCATGTTTTTGAACATGGTAAATCATCGAAACCAATAGACTAGACCATGTGAATCCATTTGATCCAAAAATTGGGCGTCATATCGACGCAAGTTCAGCGGGTGTTTAATACCTGGTGTGATTCGGTAGCAAGTAGAAACCGAAGCAAAGTCCCACCACACGAAGTGTGGGCCAAGCAGCGCACAGTGCAACCCTTTTGCCGGGGCTGCGGGGCATGTAGCCACAGGCTAGGTTCCTAGGAGTCCCTTGCCCTAGGGGATATTGGGCCAGGATGGCCACATACAAAACAAGTAGGGTTCCAATCCCACAATTGCATGGCATGAAATTCACACC
>Ga0126342_10016362_pt1 | contig 12930 bp, 10 predicted proteins | sample Cyp1metagenome_FD_92528 | JGI IMG/M metagenome (GOLD analysis project Ga0126342, IMG submission 92528) | Coral microbial communities from Lord Howe Island, Old Settlement Bay, Australia - Cyphastrea 1 metagenome | ecosystem: Host-associated > Invertebrates > Cnidaria > Coral ... | reverse complement strand
CTACTACCTCCTACCTACTACCTGCTACCTACTACCTACTGCTCACTGCCTAGTACCTAGTACCTAGTACCTAGTACCTAGTACCTACTGCCTACTGCCTACTGCCTACTCCCTACGACCTACTACCACCCACGACCTACGACGACCTACGACGACCTACTACCACCTACTACCTCTTACTACCACCTACTACCACCTACTACTTACTACTAACTACTAACTGTTAAATACTAACTGTTAACTATATACTAACTACTAACTAGTACTACTAACTAGTACTACTAACTAGTACTACTAACTAGTGCTACTCACTAGTACTACTAACTAGTACTACTAACTAGTACTACTAATAGTACTGCTAAATACTAACTACTAACTACTGCCTACTGCCTACTCCCTACGACCTACTACCTACCCACTACTACCTACCTACTACTACCTACCTACTACTACCTAATTACTACTACCTCCCTACTACTACCTACCTACTGCTACCTGCCTACTACTACCTACCTACTACTACCTACCTTCCACTACCTACCTACTACTACCTCCCTCCTACTACCTACCTACTACTACCTAACTTCCACCACCTACCTACTACTACCTACCTACTACTACCTACTACTACCTACTACCTACCACTACCTACCTACTACTACCTACCTACTACTACCTACTACCTACCACTACCTACCTACTACTACCTACCTACTATTACCTACCATTACCTAACATTACATACTAATACCTACTACTACCTACTACTACCCACTACTACCCACGACGACGGCGACAGCGACGGCTAGGACAACGACTACTACTAGTTCTGCTACTACTGCTAGCCTGTGATTGTCTGTGCCTGTCTCTGGCACATCTGAAGCAGAAGCATTCGCTTGATCTGAACTGCCTCTGAGGAGGACGTGATGCGGCTGCTGGAACCAGAAGCAGTTGAAAGCCTCAGTGCGATCATTTTTAGCTGTACAATCCTTCAGTTTTCAAACGAACGCCTGGCCAAACTCGCAATTGGTGACATTCTTACTTAGATTCTCTGTTTCGCTTGAGCCACGGCAAAACAACAGCAAAAGCTGGGTAGCCAAATGAAATGCTGAGTGGACTTCGGAAGCATCAAGAGTACAAGCCGTGTTTCATTTCGAACAAACCTCTTACATATCATTAAATCATTTTTCGAACAAAATCTCTGCACCTGCTTCAAGCTACCTACAAGTCACAAGTCTGTTGCAGCAAAGTAGTATCAATTGCCATGACCCTTGGCGCTTCTCCTAGGCTCCCCGGCGACTTCCGATATGGATCTGTCTTCCATTTGCCTTAGACATCTTAGACCCGAACGAATCACCCATGAATTGTCTCAATGTCTCTCTCCCTCGGAAGAATCATCCATTTTTCAGCTAACTGATGTACTACATCAACATTGCTGATGGCAAATCTTTGGGGGAGCCTCACGGGATCATCAAGCATCTCAGAGGCATGCTTGCGTGACTGTGTCTGAAGTTTCGCCGTTTCACTATGGCACAACTTAGCCAAGTCAGTGAATATTCAGGTCAGTCACTTCGCAAATACAAACTGCATGTTTAAGCTAGCCCGCCAAAGCCAGAAAGGCGACTTTCTACTAAGTTGTGATGGGACTGCTAGATCGGTTTGCCGTGATTTGCCTCACGCCAGCTACCAAGCACAGCCATATGTCGATGTCCGTGGACCCTTCAGGCAAAGCAACTTTGGTCTGTCAGCCCATAGTCAGTCGTTTCCTCGGTGTTTTGCGGAAAAATGATTGGCATGCATCATTGATTCCATGTTCCTAGCATCTTATGAATCTTGTGTATTGCATCGCATCGCCGTCTTTGCTGATATCTCCCTAGCTCTTACCACATAGCTCTTGTGATCTAAGGCAAGGGGCGCACTTTAGACCCACATTTGGTGGCTTCACTTAGAACCACCAGCTCACTTGGACCCACTTGACTCACTTGGACCCACCAAAATCGCATCGCTTGGACGGTTGGGTTGGGGTGGGGTGACAAAAAACATTTATGGGAACTTGCACACGCAAAACAGCATGGCTTGCACCCTGGCCTTTTTTCGCCACGCTCACTCTTGCAATGCTATCAATGCATGTTGTTGCTGAACATGGCCGCTCTTTGCAGCTCAATTGTCGCACAAAATTTTTGACAAATGACCTGTGAAGGCTTGTCACGAATACTTACGCGCACATGAGCAACGCATTCAAAGATAGAGACAAGCATGTACACATACAGTACTTAATATATAATTATCTGCACATGAACCAAACATACAGGAAGTAGCAGCGCTTTCAAGGGTGACAATCCAGAGGTTTCAAGCGGGTGAAATTCGGAGGTTCCAAACGAGGCAGCGACCCTCGTGAGCGCTGATCAAATTGTTCCGGTGAGCATGCGCAGCTTTGTGCAGTTTTGTGCAGCTTGGCTGATACAACGTGTCAGAATATCCCCATGCGGGTCTTGGGGTCTTGGCTCGTCCTATCCGGACCCTCCCTGTGTGATGCAATATCAAGAGCCCTAAGCTAAGGCCAGCCTTTGAACACATTTGGTTGACTGGCACTGTGATAGGATTCAGCTCTTCAATCTCAGATGATCCAAACAGAAATGGATCGTATCTGTACCCATCCAACAAGCTCTTGTACTGCTTGTCCTGCTTGATTCTTGTTTTACATTGCTTGCTCTCCTGGATATCCACCTAGTCTGCCAAGCATCAAGGGGCGCCAGTACCGGCTGCATGTTGGTCTTGAGCACATCGTCGACTAAGGTGCAAAATCAAAATGACAAATGATAACGGTACTATGAAAACAAATCCTTCCATCCTTCCAGGCATGTGGGCCCAAATTGAAAATGTAGAGTCTTCATTTGCACGCAAAAAAACATCAAACATCTCGTTACGGCTTGTCTTGCGGTGTTTGGCATTGCCTGTTGATTTCTTGTGGTCAGCTGGAGCTATCACAATACTGCATCTTGCGAACTCTTGAACTTTCTTGACCTTCTAGATCATGGTCTGCTGTGGTTCGAAAATGTCTGAAACCTGAAGCCAAGAGAATAATTTCATCACACATGAGTTCACTCCTGGGTATCCCTCCCTATGCAAAGCCTTGAAGCTACAGTTTCCTACCTTCTGTTTCTGTAGCTCTTGCATTGTCTGCATCCACCAAATTCTCACATCTCCTTTTGTTTTCCCAAGCGCCTCAAATCTCTACTCTGCCGCTCATGCGAATTACGGATCCGCAGCCATCCATGTGCATTGTGTTGACAGGAAATGCCCCGGGCCCACTGATGCTCAAAGCTGATTCTTCCAGCGACTAAATGTTCCAAACAATGTGTCAACGAATCAACCTTTTGCAATGACTGGTGCGGATGCGCACAACACGCAACACGTCAACTTGCAGTGCAACGAAGCGCCGTTGCAATTTATTGCTATCATTTGGCGCCACTAAACCCAACCCTGCCCTTGTTGGTCTGCCGTTTGATGCGACATTGCGAGATGCTTTGATTAAGGAAGGGGCTTGTTGCCAGCGCTGGAAAGTAGGCTTTCCTCATGTTCCTATATCCTTTGGGAACTGGTCATAACCTAATAATGTTTAAAAGGAGGCCTGGCCCAGAGAAAAACACATACTCATCTGCAAAACGCAGGTAGTCAGTAGGTTCAAAATGTTGCAAATTCCAAGAGGAAAACACACCTTAGAAGAAAAGCAGGGTATATTGAAGCAGTATGTACAGTAGAATATGTATGCGGCATAAAATGCACAATTGCAGTGGATAAGTTCAGGCCACGTAGCACAATAATGTACAATAGTTATCCTTCTTTTTCCCAAGAAAATTGGAAATATATTGTTTTGAAGCCTGGGGATACACTACTGTAATGTTTTCATATGGTTGTGGTACAGTACCACATTAATTTGAAAGAAATAAGTCATCCTTGAAAGCACAACCTTAATTCATCTACAAGGCCTGTTTCAGTTAGAAAAGTTAGGAGGCTCCCTGGTGTTTTCAATAGGTCGTGGATATGTTCAATAGCAGGTTACCCTTGATGCAGCACCATCAGTATCCACCACACAACCTGATGCTAATATCTGGTTTGTAGCCAGGTGGTATCACACCAAACCCCTGCCATGGGGCAATCTGTCACAGTTGAAATTATCTTCTAATTGACTGCGGAAGAACATGCATATAACGTGTAGTTTGAATTGCGCAGCAAACCAATTGTCCAAAGAGGAATATGTAATCTATCCCATCTATTCAGGCTTTCACCTGTGCTACATTTCCAGCAAGTAATGCTCTGAAGAAATGATATTCTCCAAAGAAGAGCAGTTTTCCTCACAAATATGCAGCATCTCTTTCAAACAAATCAATTTTAACTTATAAGCTGGTGGTGGCTATGAGCTAGCACAGAACATTTTAGGAAAAAACTCACTTTGACTGTTGAAACCTTGATTGAAAAAGACACTAGTCCTCTAAAATATGCATTGTATTTTAAGTACAGTATTCCTACCTCCCCTTTTTGATGCAATTATTTCCTCAAACAAATTTACTTTTTAAAGAACAATGTCTGACTTAAAGCTGCAGTCATGTGTTCAAACAGCAGAAGCAATATTGTAGCAGAATATGAAATGTATCTCGCTGCAGGCTATGATTTGTGTCTACTAAAGAAGTAACACTCTCTTCAAAGCCCAGCTCTTATGTATATATGTTTGAAGGTAACACCATGTCTTTAAAGGAGAATATCACACCCCTTTCCCAAAAAACAGCTATCCTGTATTTGGCAAATAGCAATATTTCTTTGAAAAGTCATTGTCCTTTCCTTTGGAAATGGATTTGAAGGAACGGCTTCACTCATCAAAAAGAAAATTGTCTCAGTTGTCCTTTCTGTTTCAAAGTAACACCAATCTTTGGAAAAGAATATGATACTCCTTTTAAAGAAGCCCAATTGCCTTCTATTTGGAAAGGAACACCAGCGAATGGAAGGAAATGTTTCACTCACAAAATTACACACCCCCCAAAGGCTTCATCCCTTAAATGAAAAACGGCACATCCCCAAAGAATACTGCACGTGTTTATCATACAATCATGTTTCTAAGTTTTAATTGTATGTAAAGGATACATTTGGAAAATTCATGATGCCTTAGAAGCAAGATGAATGAGATTTGGCTTGGAATAATCTGGGTTAATCTAGATTAATCCAAAGGATTTAAGCATCGACGAAACCAAAAAAAACAAAAAAGCAAGAAAAAACAAAAACAATGTTTTGGGGACGGCTTGGATCTAGCCATTGGGGACGGCTTGGATCTAGCCATGTTCAGACTAGTCTGGAAAACACTTATGTGGTTTCAACATACTATTTCAGATCATGTGAAATATTGACAAAAATCATGAGTATATACAAACAAATCGTTGGTTTCAGCGCTGGCAACAAGCCTTTCTGGAGATTAATTGCCATGACTTTTTGATGCTTTCTGCGTCTTTCAAGGGTCTCAAGAACATCATGGCTTGCAACTCCGAAGCTTTCCTTCCAAAGGTAAGAGCATACTTCGTGTACCTTTCTGCCTGGTGTAGTCATGCTGTTTCATCCTGTTTTCTCAAAGTCTTTCACCGAATTTTGGACTGCTCGCAGCTTTCCTCATTCAGCATCAGCCGAGCAAGCTGAATCGCTGCCTCTTGGGCGTTTCTGGCCACCTGGGTTCTCATTCGGTGCTGCAGTATGATAACCTTTGATGATCTATGTGGAGTTTCAGGATACGCTTGGAACTCTTGCAAAAAAACCTGCTGAGATGCGAAGGCATCGGAGGAAAAATACATGGCTTCCAAGGCGTTTCTTCCATGGCACAGAAGCAATTTGTAGCATTGGGTTCCAAATGCTCGGCAGCAACGCCAGAAAAGAAATCCTTCATATCAAATATTGGCGATGCCAGGAGGTGGTTGCGGTCATTTCACATTGTCTGATATCGTTTGGCACTGTTTGACACTGTTTGACACTGTGATATGTTATCATGGGCGGATGTGCCACTGTTCGTGCCACTGTTTTGTTGCTGTGGCTCCGGCTCATCTGCCTGGCCATTCGTCACACTGCAGTGCTTGTCAGCAAGAGCCGGGTCAAGGAGTGGCCCCTTCCGATTTTTCATGCCGGTTCCATCATAAATCATGAGTAGGATTATCATTTGTCAATAAAACATATATAACTAACAGTCGTTCTCTAGTAGCACCTTGATACTCAATTGAATACTTGCGCGTCGCTATCAATGTATATAAATCTCTCCCTTCTCTTGCTGACAGCAAAGACAGGGGTGGGAACGTGGAACAGAAGAACACAGATCCATCATATCACATTTCTTCACATCTTTTTTCCCTATGTGTGGCATCATTGCTTGAGTGCCTGGGACATGTTCTCCTTTGCCACACATGGTCTATGCAATGTGGGTCTGAGCGAGTGTTCTCCATCACCCTGGTCTTTCTGTCCTCGATGTCTTCCAAGAAACTTCGACGCTTTTGCGGTGAAGCCTGAGCTCAATTGTCGCAACATGGAAGATCAGGGAGGTGAGCCAAATAGGCAATGAATTTAGAGCGAAAATACAATCTAAGACAAGGAGAAAAAACATAGATTCCATAATTTGCTCTTTGAAGTGTAGACTCGCAAAACAGGCCTGGCCGAACGAAAACAAACTCAGGAAAGGAGGTGACTTGAGATTGGAAGAACTCCGCTTCAAAGACAACATCACTTTCTATAAAACCACCAGAAAGTTTTGAATCATGTTGAAACCTGTGCTGACCACATCTCATCCAACTTCAGTGTCCCAACGAGCCTGCTGCATCTCAGCAATGTATCCCCGATCCTGGCGATGTCACAGAGATGCAGCGCAGTGCAGCCATGAACTCAGGAAGTTCAGGCCGAGGCAGCCAAGGCCAAGGCGAGAAAAGATACCCATGGGATTCGAAGGCTTTTGACACTGACGAGAATCACATCCAAGATGCTGTGGAGGCGTGCCATGTATATCTCTAATGTCGCATACAGAGGCGAGCATAGTATTTTTTTGTTTTGCTCGTTTGAAGGACTTTGCAGGAAGGAAGTGAAGTCCGCACTTTGACGTTTATTGCCAGTAGTGCCGCACAAGGCGGTGGCGGAAGTTTCAAGGATAGGACACTATAGGAGAGGTGGGTTGTTGTGATGCATGGATGGCAGAGCGAATCCGCTGATGGAACGAAAGGGGAACTGTGTTTTTTTGAATGGTTGCAAAATGTGCTTCGCGCCACAACGGCGTGCAACTTTTCATCTCTCATCTGGCCAGATGGCTCCGCACCGGCCGCTTTAGCGAGCCAACTTTTCGACCCTCCGGAGCCACAAATCATTGGAAAAACATAGTGAATCGCGAGTTTCCTACCTTTTCGCGCACCTGCATCTTCTTTCTTCTGACTCTTTCTCTTCTCTGATCTTCTCTCTTCTTCTCTGGCTCTTCCCACCTCTGCTTTTCCATCTGTCCATATTGTCGGAAGTTTGACTTCTAAACCCCCTTCGAAGAGGAGTGTTGTTGCATGGTTAATTTGGCTAGCGAACGCAGTTTCAACAATTGAAACATCCAAGCAAGAAAATCTGACACATGCAGGATTCAAACGAAAACAAAAACTCATGGGCATGGGCACCAAACAATGTAAATCTATCTGAACTAGCCTAAACCCAGGTCAAACTGGGAACTGATGAGGAGGTCCCAACAAGTTCTGTCCAGAGCGCAGGCCTTCCCAGTGAGCTGGCCCACCTGAGTTTGCAGTCAATGGCCAGTAACTAACAGCAACTGACAGTACACTGTTTGCAAAGTAATGCAGTTTTGCAGAAATTGGAATCGAACCTGCACAGACTCCACAGACCCATACAGGATGTTGGGAACATGAAAGATCTTTACGTCTCAGCATCGGCCTGCAACACCACCTCTCTCAAGTCTTTTGCTAAATGCCGCAACCCACCACCTCCGGGACATCAAAGCAATTGGATGCGAAATGGGTGCCCTGCATTGTCTACTTATATAATATACCTTGCTGACACATCTTTATCCACCCAACGCAAAATTCTATAGAAATGCCATATTGAGTGCACTTACCGGGTAAATAATATGCACAGTCACAAAATCAGACAACGCACTGAAACGCTATGACGCCAAATCAAACGACATCAAATCATGCAGAACATGAATTGGGCACAAGGGCTGTAGCAGTTGATTGGCATATTGCGGCAGCAGGCCCCCTCAAAAACACACATTTGCTGTGGCTTATTGTACCTGTGGCTTCTTCGGCGGCTTGCACGAGGTTTAACCTGACGCGAATGAAAGAGTTGTCACTTGTACGCAGCCCAGTTGGCCTAGTCGATTTAAACCTTGATGCTGTCTATCCGCCGACTAGTCTATCCGCCGACTAGTCTATCCGCCGACCCCGGCCAACAGCAGGGAGGAACGCGTCAAAAAAGACCTTCTAAGAGGTAAGGGAAAGAGCAAAGGGAAGCAAGGAATGCAGGCTGCTAGCAAAAATCAAGCTGCGAGATTAAGACACCACAACAAAAAACCAAGAGACAAGAGCAAGAAGCAGAAGAAAACGTTACGCAAGAACAAAGTTGCGAAGAAGAAACCGGAACTGCAAGAAGAAAGCCAACGGCAAGAGCAAGAAACCAGATCAAGAAGTCAAGAGGCAACAGCAAGAAGAGTAAAAACAAGAAATCGGCAAGAGCAAAAAGAGCGAGAAACCAGAACAAAAAGTCAAGAGCCAAGAACAAGAAGAATATAAGAGCAAGAAGTCAAGAGGCAAGAGAAAAAAATAGAACTAGACGACAGCATGGCCCGAAAGAAAGCAGGAGGGAGGAGACAAGAAGATAATACAATATTAATCACCCTGTCTTCCAGAGATATACCCCCCCTCCCCCCATACATTTTTTCATAATGCATGCAATGGTGGGGGGCTAGGTGGTTCAGAGGGGTGCCAGAAGGGGTGTTTGATGGTTTGCTACATTTTATGCCTATGAATTTACAATAGGGGGGACCTACTCCCCATCTGCATGAAACAGCCCCATAGGTTGTCGATTCTTTTGAACAGACGGATATAGACATGTATGGGGCCCAGGGGCGACTAGGTATAGTTCGGCTAACAAAATGAGTTTTGAAGGCAATTGTCAAATGTACGATAACAAGGGGTTGTCCAGTTTCGGTTGTATTCTGGTTCCGCATGATTGATTTGCCCCTCCCCCACCGTCCAATACATTATACAGAGGATTTTTTACACATACACACACACACACGCCTTTACACAAAAAACCTTTACACAAAAAAATGCATACGGCAGCTTTTACACACAAAAAATTTTACGCACAGAAACTTTTACACACAGAAGCGTTTACGGCGCGGCAAACAGAAACTTTCACGCAGAGCTGCTTTTACCCAGAGCAGCTTTTACACACACACGCACGTTTACACACAGAAGTTTTCAAACACCAAAGCTTTTGCACACGGAAGCGTTTATGGCGCACAAAACCTTTTAGATAGAGAAGCTTTTACACACAGAAACTTTGACACAGAGAAGTCTTTATACGGAAGAACTTTTACACACAGACGTGTTTAGAAGCTGTTGCACAGAGAGGTCTTTCCACAGACAGACTTTTACAGACAGAAACTTTTACAGACAGAACCTTCTACACACAGAAACTTTTATACACAGAAACTTTTACACGCAGAGCTTGTCAACACAGAGAAGTCTTTACACAGAGGAATTTTTACCTGCCGTAGGCCCCCAAAAACGGACGGGGTGGACCCAACCCCCGTTCTGTCGTAAATAGCGCCAAGAACAGGCCCAAGATGGCCCAACATGAGCCCAAGTTGGCCCCAAGACAGCCTCAACATCACCCAAGGCGGCCCCGGCAAGGCTCTACATCGGCCATCTTGGCATGGAAGTGGGCTTGGCCGAAAATCCGGTGTTTTGCCATGTTTTCTGGCCGCTTTAGGCTTCAGCCTGGGTCGAACATGATCCCAAAACGGCCTGTAGCAGGTGCAAGAAGCTGTAGCATTGCGCCTCTTCGGCTATATGTTTACAATGTTTTTCGTGCTTCGTGCAAGCTGCACAAGGATTTGCCAGGTACCCAAGAATAGAAACATGATATGAAAAAGATTGGCGCTATGACGGTAAAGAGATCCGGAATTTCTGGACTACCACGTTGTGCGCGTGCGCCGAGAAGCTGCTTCAAACACAGAGTTCTCGGGACAATCCCATCAGCAACACCAACAGCACAAGCAAGAACAAGAGCAAAAACAACAACAGCAACAACAAGAACAACAAGGACATCAAGAACAACAAGAACAACAAGAACAACAAGAACAACAAGAACAACAAGAACAGCAAGAACAACAAGAACAGCAAGAACAACAAGAACAGCAAGAACAACAAGAACACAGCAACAAGAACAAGGCCGAGAACGAGAACGAGAACGAGAAGAAGAAGAAGAAGAAGCAGAAGAAGAAGAACAGCAACAACAACAACAACAGCAACAGCAACAGCAACAGCAACAGCAACAGCAACAACCACCACCATCACCACCACCACCACCAACGACAACAACAACAGCAACAACAACCCTTGCGGCACTGCCGGTGTGCGAAGCTCCACAATTAGAATGACAATTGAAGCACGGTGACCAGCAAAAGTAATACTGTAGGCACAGTTTTGGGTTTATCCTAGCACCTTCCAGCACCGCCCATTTTTGGTTTCGGCCACGCACCTCTGTTTCAACTGTGCAGACTCCTGGTGCAGGGCATGCCTCAGCACGGAGGGCATTCAAAACCACTCCCAAAGCAGTTAGATTAATTGCAAGCCTGACGTGTTTCTTTGCACCTGGACTGTGACTCCACTTCGGCCTAGGGTGTTGAAGCTGGGCTGCCAACGATTTCCGCACAGACTGTAGCAGTTGAGCTTGGACTTTGGAGATTTCCTGCGGAAAAAAGTAAGTAATCCAGTCTGCTTAGCATCTGGACCTTAATTCAAAGGAATCAAACCTTGTTTCGCTTCGGAACAGTTTGTGACTTCTCTCTGCATCAGTTGAAATCTGAATGGAGCACGGGCTGCTTGATGCAAACCTGATCATTCATATTTTCCGCTTGAACAAAGGTTACAGTTCCGAAATCAAGAGTTGCTCAAGAAAGGAAACAATTCCAAGCGAGAATAGATTCCATCGTGATGCACCAACATGATTTCATGGAATCCTCAATGATGATGCCAAACATCCAAAACATGTACACCTTCTCTCATGGGTGTTAAGACCAATGGCGCACGTGTGCCACAAAAATGACCGAACAACAAATCAGGCCCCAACCCCGCACACACACACACAGAGACACTTGCTTGGAACTGCTTTTCGAATTGTGTAGTTGGAAAGCGTCGAAGGTGCAAAAATACCAGTAGTACCGCACAAGGCGGTGGCGGAAGTTTCAAAAATAGGAAAACTATAGGAGAGATTGGTTGCTGTGAATCACGGATGGCAGAGCGAATCCACTGATGGACCTAAAGGTGGTTGGAGCTGTGTTTTTTGGAGTGGCTGCAATGGTTGCAGTGGTCACCTGGTTCACCTCACCCACAACTGCTGGATGTAGTGGTGTAGTGCAGCTGTAGTTGTAGTTGTAGTTGTAGTGGAGTTGTAGTTGTGGTGTAGTGTAATTAGTGTAGTGTAGTTGCAGTTGCATTTGTGGTGGTGTAATGAGTGTAGTGTAATGTAATGTACTGCAATGTGGGGTAGGGTAGGGTAGTGTAGTGTAGTGTAATTGAGTGTAGTGTGGTGTGGTGTGGTGTAGTGCAGTGTGATGCAATTAGTGCAGTGCAGTGGTGTAGCGTAGTGTCGTGTAGTTTCGTGTCGTGTAGTGTTGTGTAGTGTAGTGTTGTGTAGTGTAGTGTAATGCAACTGGTGTAGTGTAGTTGTAGTTGTAGTTGTAGTTGTAGATGTAGTTGTAGTGTTTTGTAATGTATTGTAGTTGTAGCTGTAGTTGTAGTGTAGTTGTGGTTGTAGTTGTAGTTAGCGTAGTGTAGTGTAGTGTCCCGTGGTGTAGTGTAGCGTAGTGTAATTGAGTGTAGTGTACTGAAGTGTAGTGGAATGTAGTGTAGTGAGGTGTAGTGTAGTGGAGTGGGGTGTATCGTAGTGTAGTGCAGTGTAGTGTCATGTAACTAGTGTAGTGTAGTGTAGTCTTATGTAGTTGTAGTTGTAGTTGTGTGATGTAGTGTAGTGTAGTGTAATGTAATGTAATGTAGTGTAGTTGCAGTTGCAGTTGTAGTTGTAGTTGTAGGTGTAGTGCAGTGTCATTCAGTGTAGTGTAGTCTAGTGGAGTGTAGTGTGTGTAGTGTGGTTAGTGTAGCGTAGTGTAGCGTAGTGTAAATGTAGTATTGTTGTAGTTGTAGTTGTAGATGTAGATGTAGATGTAGTTGTAGTTAGTGTAGTGTAGTGTAGTGTAGTGGAATGTAGTGTAGTGTAATGTAGTGTAGTGGAGTGTAGCGGAGTGTAGTGGAGTGTAGTGTAATGTAGTGGAATGTAGTGTAGTGTAGTTGTAGTGTAGTGTAGTGGAGTTTAGTGTAGTCTAATGTAGTGTAGTGTATTGGAGTGTAGTGTGGTGTAGTGGTGGTTGCAGTTGAAAATGCTACTAAACCCTCACGTTTTGCTCACTTTTGACAAGGTGCACAATCCCTTGCGCCTGCCACGCGAAACGACATCTGAACGTCGAAAAGTGGTCCGAAACCCCTAGTGTTTTGTACATTTTGACTTGGAAACGTGCTTCGCGCCACAACGGCGTGCACTTTTTCGGCATCTCAACCTCCAAAAGTGGCGCGAACATGTGGTGTTTTGTACATTTTGACTTCGAAATGTGCTTCGCGCCACAACGGCGTGCACTTT
>Ga0126342_10016361_pt1 | contig 12932 bp, 15 predicted proteins | sample Cyp1metagenome_FD_92528 | JGI IMG/M metagenome (GOLD analysis project Ga0126342, IMG submission 92528) | Coral microbial communities from Lord Howe Island, Old Settlement Bay, Australia - Cyphastrea 1 metagenome | ecosystem: Host-associated > Invertebrates > Cnidaria > Coral ... | reverse complement strand
TGTACAAATATGCAGTAAATATCATGTCAGTGCCAGAAATTATAGAACGGAGCCAGGAGGACAAAAGTACGGTAAAATACCGTACCTTTGTCCTCCTCCCCGTTCTATAATTAAATTTCCCGATTCCGCTCCGAATCGGAACCCGGAGGAGGACAAAGGTACGGTATTTTACCGTACTTTTGTCCTCCTGGCTCCGTTCTATAATTCTGGCACTGACTGTAAACCATTCCGCAGTTCATGATTAAATGATATTCGTTTTTTCGCCGAAAACCACTTCAAAGGTATCAGAACTATTGGCCGTTGTATTGTTATTTGTGTTATCTCGTTACCTCCTCGTTGTAGCAACAACGGCCAATGGCCAGGGACGATCATCTTATCGTTGGAAAATGCTGGCTTTAACGACAAGAATGGTAGGGAAATCCAGGCAGAAAACAACAGTTTGCATTTGCATTTGCCGCATAAGCGCATGCCACAAGTTGATGTTCATCCGCTTGAGTGAGTAAGCCGCAACAAGAAAATACTGGTAGCTATCACAAAATCCCAAAGTGTACTTCTTTTTAACTCATAGCATTGATATTTATCCGCACAGCAAGGTGGTATTGAACAGCCCACAAGTTGGCATTTAAGTTTCCAAAGCCTATCTCCCACAATTCCATGATATCCCCTTGCTTGGATCCCCATGGATCGCCTTGATCGTTGCGACGCAGGTAGGGCCTGGCTGTGTTTCTGCCAGGCTAAGGGATAGCGAACGTTATCCCTTCTTCACACGTGGGGCGCTGAGGATGTTGAGGATGCTGAGGATGTTGAGGGGGTTGGATCTTCCATCGCTGATCTACGGAAAAATCGACCCAGAAAAAGATGGTGAAAGCATGTGACAGTAATTTAGTAATATTAAACCAGTTTCCCCATGGTTTGAAGCAAACCCAGAGAACATTTCAGACAGGGCCATTGTTTAGGATGCCTTTGCCCATGTTCAACTTGTCTGAACCACGTTGCTGTCATCATTGGTCATCATTGGAGCCAAGGTATGGCCCCATCAACGTTTTACAACGTTGTGGCGATTTACGAGTTGATGAAATTTCTTTCCTTCAAACGTGTCGGCGTGGTCTATGGCTATAGGCACGGGGTGTGATGCGACATAGCGACATAGCTTGAAGATTCAGGGGTTGGATCAAACTTTGGAACTTTTCGACGCTGTTCTCAACAAAATGCCACGCTCAGGGGTTTCCTCGCATCATGCTCGCATGATGGATCCATATCGTCGATATCAGTTTCACACGCTATTTCTGTGGCTGCCCTTTGCGGAGACGGTGAATCAAGAGTTCAAGTGTCCGACTGTTGCCGACTGTCGCAGCTGCCAGGGACATCAATCACGCAGCGAAGGATCTCTTTTTGGATCTTTTGGATCAGGCACAGGGCGGATCAGCGACAGAGCACGTGGCCCAATGGCAGTAGGTAAGAAGTAGTATCCCATAGTATCCCAATAGTATTTCCATTCTCGCGATGGATGAACATTATACCACATTTTTTCTGCTGATGGGATACCTTGATGTTCTCTGATTGAATTTGCATCATGATCTTCAAGGTGATTTTGTGTTGCTGAAAAGCCACAAGCTCAGGGTTAACCCTCCCAAGCCTTCAGTTTTGCCGCGTTCAGGATTTCAACATATTTCAACACTTTCATCGGTGGGTTTTTCCCATCGTCCTAGTTACAAGTTCAACCCCAGCTATTGTGGCCAGCTTGTTGGTGAAATCGCCGCACAGCCGCCTGAGAACCGAAACTCAAGATTTTCCATAGGCATCTTGATCCGAAAGAATGGTAGAAATCATCAGTAGCACATTTATATAGTAAATATGAGTGATACTCCCAATCATAAGAGTAATAGCAATAATAATTATCAGTCATTATCATTAATACATGTTCCTCATTGTCAATAACAACAATAGTATGTAATAGTATGTAATAGTATCCATTAATATCCCAATATTTCCCAATCAATATCCCAATTAATATCCATATATGTTCATAGTTTCCATGAATATATCCCAATATATCCCAATATCCATTATAGTATATATATATATATCCTTCTTGGTTTCCAAGTATCGCTGGTATTTAACCAGGACCTCACGGCGGGCAGATACCCCTGGACGGTGCTGACCACGCTGAGCGTCAAGACCTTGGACGACGCCAAAATCGTCGCTGAGGCGAGGCGAAAATACCACGGGGCTGATGGATACCAGTGGTTACTAATCACAGGATATTAATGGATACTAATGGATATTAATGGATATTAATGGATATTAATGGATATTAATGGATATTATTAATGGATATTAATGGATATTAATAATGGATATTAATGGATATTAATGTAGTTAAAATAACATAGCCATGTTCAAACATGGCCATAGAAATAGTGAGTTTTCCCATTCAAAATGGTCATAGTTGTTTGTATGTTTACCAGAGGGTAATGTGGTTAAAATATCACCATAAATCGGTGTTAAAAACCAGTAAACATAGCTGGTATAAAGAGTAATAATCATAAACCGCCCATATATTGGAATGGTAAATATACCACCCATTTATGGTGATGACTGGGGGATGGTTTATTATTGCCTTAACCAAATTATACTCCGCTGAAAATGTAGGTGCTTGAGGTGCTGAAGGTCAGTTGCTACGCATTGCTACGCTGCAGATGAAGTGCTGAAGCCAAATCCCAGGATAGAGAGAGAAAGAAAGAATCTTACCAATCGAAAAAGGAAACATCGAACAGAAGGCAGGAGAAGTTCGTTGCCACCAACACTTTGCACAAAGGGAATTGGGACTACCGTTTACCAACACTTCCTGCCACTTGTCTGGCACAACGGGTCAATGGGTCACACAGCCCTGTGGTCAGGAGACGCATCATCACGACGCAAGGATAAACTTTATGGCGTTGTACGAGTCACTCGGTCATGGGAAGAACCTAAGATCGATATGTCCGATCTGTATTAATCTCATTGTTCTTCCATGTTCTTCGGTTCTTGGGGGGTCACCAAATTGGAAACGCCAATCCATGAAGGTTCTGTAGTTCCAAGATGTTCCAAGATTTTTTCTGATGCGTACGCTGTTCTATGGAGCCTGAATCCTGAACGTCTTTGCTGGTTCCAACACAACTGGATTGCAGTTTCAATTGATTTATGCCCATAGCAGAAAGATACACCTCGTGGATACTAAACAATTTTGTCAAGTTCAAGCCTCAAGGGTGATAGGGTGTTTGTTCGATATATATCTAAAAGGGTGAATGGAACCACCCGGAAAAATCACTGGGGTTGGGCTGAAGTTGACCTGAGGGAACCTGATTGAATTGATGATCTATAGTCTATAGCTTGGCCCAAACTGAACACCTTGTTGACTTCGAAGCCAAACTCATGATACTCATGTTTGGTGCTAAGCCAGAACCAAAGGATCTGGATGTTGGAGCAGCAAACCACCTCAGTTTTGCTGTTCGATAGAAAGATTCCCGTCTACCGAGGCTGGAGGGTGCTATGGTCCTATGCCAAGCATACAAAGACGGTATGCAGCCTCCAGAGCCTTGACGGAGTCCCCAGGAAGCCAAAGTCCAAAATCCCGAAGCAGATGCAACAAAGATGGAAAGATGATGGTGGGTTTCATCGATTCACATTCCATTAAGCAGAATTAAACCCACTCAATATTTACCTTGTCAAACATTCGATCATTTAGCTGGGTTAAGACGGTTAAGAAGAAACTTCGAGGTAAAAGGTAAACGGACGTTTTTTAACCACCTATGAGGAGCTGCAACAGAGGATGAATCCCCAGTGACCCTCATCAACAGTGACCTTTTGAAAGTCCCTCGACCCGGTTTCTCCATGGGGGATCATCCCGAGGACTACAACTGGTTTGTGGCTTCGGGTTGGTGGAATGCCGCTGGGCCATAAAAAAGCCTCTGAAAATGAGAACCTGAACCCCCCAAAAAAAAAGTGGAGGAGGATTCATCAATGGAATGGATGGTGACTAGCCTATTTTCAGACAAAGCCAATATGATGCAACTGTTGTGTTCAGCCACTTAGCCACTTCAACTTTCGCTTTTGAGCCTCTTGCTGGTTGCACCCCGATGTTTCACGGTCATCTCTGCACTTTTTTGAGAAAGGTCACAGCCCCAAGTTTCGATTCTGCTGATGCTATTCATCATGTTTCATCATGTTTCATCATGTTTCATCATGTTTCATTGCTGTCATATGATCCACGTCAGATGTTCAACATATCGTTTCTTTTACTTCAACCACCAATATGTCACCAATACTTGGGTTATCACCATATGTTTGACGGCCCATCCGGCACTTCCGGATGGTCCCAGGAACAGTTTCTACAGTTGACCGCCAACTCTGCTGTTTGCCCCTGCACCGTTGCAGAGCTCCAACGAGCCAGTGCCTGTGCCAAAGGGTAGAAATGTGGAACGCCTGAAGAATTCTCACATCCATTCCAAAGACTGCTGGGAATCTTGGTATTTTTCATGTTTTTCTGATTTCCAAAGCTATGTTAATTTTGAAAACAGAGTACTTGGTTGCATTTATAGTCTCTGGACGAAAAAATACTTCCAATCAGACTGCCCAATCGACATCCCATGGACATGCCGATCCTGGCTGTTACCGTTGCTCAGTGGCTTCAATCTCATTTACCCAACCCCAATCTGTTGTGGGCAAAAGTCCTGATTGTTCGAACAAGTCTATGTTGTGATGGGTAGAAGGCACCTTGCTTGGTGCCCCACGTTTTTCGTCCAGGTTATGGTCTAATCGCAGCGGACCGTGGGCCTATGCTACGCACTGAGGAGGCAATGGCAAAAGTTTGGAGTTTAGCCAAGAAATTGCAGGGCTGATTGGAGTCTCACAGATTTCAGGGTTGAACGGATGTTAGGCTCATTTTTTTTGGAGATGGAAGCTTCACCTACAGATGTGGGTTTGAGCAAGAATTGTCGAGAGTGCACCAACAAATGTTCGGGGGCCCACCTACAATGTTGGGATTTTACCCATTAAATGGTGATGGAGAGGAGAATGTTTGGAGCTGACTCATTAAAAACTCTTTTGCACTCGCAGGATCAACATCGGAAGCAAGAATTCTTGGGAAGACTACGAAAATTCTCCACGAAATTTGATTGGGTCAATCCCCAGGTCCCTCCCCAAGTTCTCTTCACATCTCTCCAGGTGCACTCCTTGTCTGGGCGACCTTTGCGGGATCTCTACGATGACGCCTGGTGAGGACATGGTCAGAACTTGGCCTTGGGAGATGAAGAGAGCAACTTCAAATAGCAATGATGCATCGATATATCGATATATTTCATGAGAATCCAATGGATTTAAAGTTGGATATCAATATATCTTAAAGTTCATCCAACCTTAAATCCAATTTCAAGATATGTTTCAAGAGATTTCAAGATATGTTGGTCGCCTCTAAGGAGTACACCCAGCTGTGTGAAGCCTTTGGTAACGGCGTGGGCTCCTGCAACTTGGCGTTTCAAGCCACAAAGGCCACGCACGGATGAAGCACCGACATTGGTTGCGCATGGTTGCGCTGAGGTAATCATCAGTGGGCCGGCTATTTCTACGATGGGTTGCTTGGAGACCGGACATTAAACCACCACAGGCTTTTTTGGAGAATGTGATCAAATGAGTCCAGTAGAGGGTTTTGGAAACTGCGATGAGTTCCGGCGCTCAGTGAAGATATCGCGATTTCTTGACTCCAAAGTCCTGATGGTCAAGTTTGAGTCTCAAGTTGAGTTGATTACGTGCGTCACTATGGTCACACCCATTTCACATTGCCATCCTTGTTCTTCGTTTAGAGACCTTGTGTTCCCAGAAGTCGCTACCCAAATCTTGTCGCTTCATTGCTCAACTGCCGGGAGAGAAAATACTTGCATAAGTTGCATCTTCCACTTTTCGAGATCTTTACATATTCATATTCATCATATTACATCATATTACTATAATGATAGATGTATGTATATATATATATGTGTGTACATCTGTACATGTATAAACACATACAAGCACACACATTCCCAACATATGCTGTTCTTCATCCCCACATCTCTCCATCCTCATTTTCTTCGCTGCTTCGCGACAGGTTATGGCTCATTGCACAGATCCTCGATACCTATTTAGTGCAGCAGAACAATTCCTTGAGCAACCTGGGCACCCTCGAATCGCGCCAGGCACATCACACGCCTTGGTGGTCCAAAAACATCGCGGTAACGGAAGTTGTGCCGTATATCTGGATGGTCATGCCATCAATTTAAGGGCTATATCACTGGATAGCTACGATAGATGATGATGGTTGGACGATTATACAGCATTGTTGAGCTGTACAGTCAAATTTCTGCACACCAAAGTGGGAAGGTTCAATGTGGAACGAAACCCGAAAGGTTGCCACTTGATTTTTGATCCAATGCAGCAAAGCTGGAGAGTTTGGAAGTTAAAAAGTATTAAAAAGTAATGTTCATTGGAAAGTAATGTCTGTTCCAGACCTCAAAGTCGAAATCTAAATTGTCCATGTCAGGCTTTGTACAACCTGTCGCTTGCAGTGGATTTCTATGGCCAGACGGGCCGCGTAAGCCAGTGGCGCAGCGCAACCGGCACCGAACTGGACCGGGAAGGCATCGTCCTACTGCGACAAGTGCCACGTCCAACGAGTTGCATTGGGTTGGGGTGATGTTGGTGATGTTGGTGATTGGCTTCTGGTGGTTTCAAAGAAATGACAAATGGTCCCAAATCATCTCAAATCTCAAAATCACGGTGTTCACGTTCAAGATTCGGCGAGGCGTTTGGTTTTTGTTTGGCAACCGCAAGTGATTTGGATCATGGCCCACTTCGTAACATGGACCTCACCTGTCATATTTTACCAATAATGACCTGATTTATACATCTAATATGATGTTAAAGTACATTATCAATGTTGATGAATCAGGTGTTGCAGTATCTATGATCCAATATGATTCATATGAATAATGGTGATTATGATCCAATAATGGTATGATTCATCCATTGACTTTAACACTTTATATGTTAGCAGTATCTATGATCCACCGGGGCTTCGAGGCCACCGGGACTCCAGAGAAGGCCTTTGGGGAGCGCCTTGGATGTTGGGAGAAAGGATCCCCCATGAAATCCAGGTGAAATCCAGGTGAAATCATCTGGCGATGTGAAAGTCAAAGTTTGATAGGAACTAAAATTGGGTGAGTGTTCACTTTGCGAAATCAATTTGAATTAGCGTGTGGAGGTTTTGGAAGAGGTGAAAAGAGGCCCCCGGAGACCTATCCACAGTTGAGTTGGTGAAAACAAAACATGTTGCCGGTTTTAAACATGTTTAGTTTACAGCCCATTCTGATCGGTGAAACTGCTAAGGTTGGCATATCGCACTGCAGAGGGCTTCCAGTTTCAGGCACTTCTCAGATGGGCCTGGGTCAAAATGATGCCCATTTCAGATACAGTCTGCTGAAGATTGGCACAGACTTGGATAGCTTTGCAATAGTATTTTTGGTTCCAACGTTATGTCGGCGTTGCATCACAATTAATTTTAGTTGCTGAAACTATCAAAGTTTTGCACTCACACAATGTCGAACTAAACCATTGGTGTCACTGAAGCAGTGGTTGATTTTGGTTAAGCCCCATGCTTTGGGACTTCCAAAACATCCAATGGATCCTGTGGTCGACTTTTCAGTCGCCAGACTGACATCCTATGGACCTCCGATGGATCGAAGAAGGCTCCGCAGTGGGGATTTTTTTGACCTTGCCATATCTTGCCCAATGCCCAAAAAAATTGCCCAAAAAAGTGAACGTCTTGCAAATCGGATCTGTGGCAGTGGTTCTAAGCCTCTAACCTCCATTTCATGTCACATAATATCATATTTTAAGTATACTCTGTGTATATATATATGGAAATATCAGGCTGCATTTTAGAAGGACTTCCGAAAGTCGCCAGGTTCTGTGTCAGGGCAAGCTGTGCCAACTGCAGAGCGGCTGGATCCCGCTGGACGGTGTCGATCAGTGCCATCCCGGGGAGGTCTGGTCCAAAGAGTTGGGATGCAGCCCGGGAACCCAGTGGAGCCATGGAAAAATGAGGGGAAAAATGGGGGGAAAATGGTGGAGATTGAACTTTTTTGAACCGGAGAGTGCTGTTTTTTTGGAAGCCATTTGATATGATAGTTGGGCGTGTCTGAAAGTTGGAACGTCACCCCGAAATTTTCCCAGATCTTGGATCTATGAATGATCCTCTGACTGTGAGTGAAAGACTTATGTGTTTTTTTTCAATCGGATTTTTGGGCTGCGAACTCAGTTTCGTTCCTTGGGCAACCGAGCACGGTGTTTGCAATATAGTTAAAGCCGCTTTAATTACTCTCAGTTGCTACCATTCTGATGGATATCCCACATGTTTGGTTCAAAGTCCAGCCCCAAAGTTTCGCATCTTTGTTGGTTTAAAGTTTTAAAAACTGATCTCACCCCATTGTTTCGTGGTAAAATCCACATCTTTTGGGTCTCCGTGGAGGTAAATGCGATCCTGGAACCTTTTCATCCGCTCCTTGGGAAAATTGGGGCACTGAAATGATGGAGGATGGGTTTTCGACTGAAAATGGTGCCATCTTTGAGTTCCATACCATGGATGTCGTGAATTCCGAGGGAGCACTGGAAAGTTTTTGGAATTTTGGACTCTCTCGAACAGTTGCACCACTCCACGGCTCTCTGTGACCTTTTTCCATCTTAGGATGGTCATGGTGATTGCGAGCCTTGCCCTGTCGGCTCCTATGGTGCCTTGATCTGGAGGGACCATGAGCCAACGGAAACAGCACAGGACATACCTTGATATCACAAGTGATCAATTGATATCACATATCTATCACTTCAGTTTTGATCACTGATTTACCACATAAGTACTTCATGTTGCCTCAAAAATTCGTTTTTTTTTTCCCGCTCGGTTCCTCCATGTTTCCGAGGCAAGGACGCCGGGATGGCCCAGTGTGTACCTTGTGCCCCGGGCACCGCCAATCCACTCACTGGGATGACGGCCTGTATTCCATGCCTCGTAGGCCGTAGGATGGGAGTTCTGCTGGGACGGCCTGGTTTCGAAAGTTTGGATGTTGATGTTGAACCATTGGATGATGAATGTTGATGTTGGATGATGTTGGATGGTGAATGATACAGATCACTTTCAGATCACTTTCAGATCACTTTCAGATCACTTTCCCGACTTTCCCATGGGAATTGGAACTCTGGACTCGTTGGCAGGGCATTTCATGAACATCTCTGGAGCACTGCTGTGTGAGCAGTGCCCAATGGGTTCCTTTGGCGGCCTTTGGCGAAGGGCCTTGGGGATGGCTGACGGTGCATGGATGATGCGTTCATGGTTTTTCTTCGCAAAGGGAGTCTAAAGTCTCTAATTTCTAAAGTATTTTAGAATGTGAAAAATGGCATTGCAATTGGCAACTATTGGGACTTGGCCATGTGTTGGGTTCCGTGTTACAGGCCTGGAGGAGATTGAAAGAACTGTCCACCAGTTCGTGATGAAGGAAATACAACTGGGGCAACCCCGTCCAACTCAGGAACAACCTCTCATAACTAACTTGGCAACTGCAAAAAGAGCGTATGCATTTGAACTGATTTCTATTGATCAATGGCTTGGATTATAAATCATCATCCCATAATTTCAGCATGATGTCACCATGATTTCTCATTGCCATTGAAGTTTTTACCGGATTCCCACCATGGCTATGACCCCAGGTCAGCCATGCTCACCGAGGCGAATACGCTGCCGAGAACGGTCAGCCCCACTGCACTTTGTGTCCTGCAGGGCGCACGACCAACTTCGAGGCCAACACCGGGCTGAGGAGGCTATACTGAGCTGTACTAACCAATATCTTGGGGAAATCACCGGGAAAAAGTTCAGTGGGGTTCAAGATCCACTCTTTTTTTGGGCTGAAACAACGAGTATCGACGAGTTGTTTCCCTTTGATTTACCCGGAGAAAACATCACCTTCCTTCGGCAAGTGCCGATCCCGCAGGGCGCCACGGAAGAAGAACTCTGCCGTTGCGACGGAAATCTCTTCGAGGGAAGGTGCGTGCAGTGCGAAAGTGGCACACGTCCCTTGGCCTCGTAGAATTTATGCCACCCCCAATTTACCCATGAAGCCATTGGCAATCATTGGCATGTGAAAATTAAAATATCACAAAATGATGCTTGCAAACAATCTTTTCTGCCTAATCAAAATGGATCTGGTTATCAAGAAATTGGGTCAAGATCTAGTGAGCAACCGATGAAGCAGTCCGATCCCAAAGCATTCTCAGGGCTGATCTGTCGTCCTTTGTATCCATGCCCATGACTCCCAAAAATGGAATCATCCACTGGCTTTGTCATGATCTTCCCAGTTCGAACTTGGAAATTCCCCATCATAAATTATCATAAGACTTCTCATTAAATTATCATTGAAATTCTCATGAAAATGATGATTAAAATCTTCATAAAAAAATGCTCATTAAAATTCTCATTATGATTATCATTAAGATTATGATAAAAATCCTCATGAAATTAATGATTAAAATTATCATTGACATTATCATTAAAATGAGATTATCTAAATACATCTAGATTCACCATAATTAGATAATCACCATATCTAAATGTAAAAATACATCTAGATGATACATTGGATTATCTAAAAATCAGCTAAATCATCTAAATTCACCAACCATCATATCCCTCGTTCCCAGGCTTCGAGCTGGGCTCGTGTGTCAGCTGCCAGGGCCTCGAGATCTGCGAAGGCGGCCGTGTGGTCGGCTACCGCAGCAGCGATGCTGAGTGGTTCACCACCATCGAGCTGGCAGGTGGCCATGGGGGGACACGGGATAGGTGGGGATAGGTGGTGGATATAAGGTGGACATGATGAAAATCTATGGAAAATAGATGAAAATAGATGGAAACTAGGAGCTTTGGGATGTCGAATGTTAGATGAACGATTCAAATACGCTCTTTCAGTAAAGCAACTGCCATGAAATAGGTAGATATTAGATAATTTTTTTTCAGAAGGAATATAGACAAAATTGAGACATAGCATATCATAGCATATCATAGAAGTAACCAGAAATGTTAAGCAGAAATTCAGCAGATGTAACAGATGCAACTTCGCATCGCGGTGACACGGTGAGGTGCTCAGTGTGCCTTGAGTCAAGAGATGGCCAGGCGCGCTGACTGATGATTTTTGGGGGTGATGTCTTGTGGAAATGCTGAGTTTTATATATATATATATATATAAATATTAACCCACGTTTGCAACCCATCAAAAGGGTGGCAGGGTGATCAAGAATTGAGAAAATCTTCAGAAAATTGACGGAGCTTCGTGTGCGGTGTTTGCTGCGTAGGAGATTTTTCCTGGTGGCCAGCGACCTGCAGCCGGAGCTGAACCGACTGAAGCTGCGCAGCAGCATGACGCTGGGCTGCGGCGACGGGATTGGTGAAAAACTCTGTGGCATATGGAGCTTGAAATAGTTGAAACAGTTGGAATAGCTTGAAGGATGTGGAAAAAATTGTGAGGAAGGATGGCGAAATGAACATCTTCAATCCATATAGCCATATAGCCCAACACCATCTTCCACTGGTGGGACATGGACACGTGGACACCCCTATCCTTTGGCCCATCCTTTTCATCCTTTGGCCCATTGTTATGCCATTGTTTGATCATATTGAACTTCATGTTGAACTTCATATTTCGTTCACCCATCCCCATGTTCCTCCATTTCAATCCATTGAAGTCCCATGTTTCCATGGCCCCATCCCCACACCATACCCAGGAGCAGCTTCGCTGCCGCCCTGCAGCAGCTGCTCTTGGGCGATGCCGCGATGCAGATCCTGGCACCGCCCAACGAAGAGGTGCAGCGAGCGCTGGAGCTGCTGCAAAACGACTGGAACGGCTTCCAGGCGCGGCTGATTCCCATGTTATATTTATGTACCATGTTGCAAACAATAAAGACATGCTACATCCCATGTCAAATCCCAAAGTTTCATGGTTCAGGTTTTGATTCATCCCCAAGGTTGGTTGTTGAGGTGCGGTTGAGATAGGGGCTTGTATGGTGGCAAGGGTTTATATGTGGTGATAATTGATGGAAAACATCAAGTTCATGTCAGTCAACAAACATTCAAAAAACAACTGGTTAGTGGTTTGCAACAGTAACATGTTTTATTTTCCATATATTGGGAATAATAAACTATGGAGGGATGTGCCATGGGAATATCCATGGGATCATCATGGACGTGGCTGCATGGTTAGTTCGTGGAGGAATATCATAAAATTCCACCACCCTGCAGGGGATCAAGGCCATGAAGAAATTGGTGATTCGCTGGGAGACATTGGATTTTGGTGTGTCAGTCAAAACCCAAGGTACCCCTTTTTTGTTCACATCAAAATAGCTGGGATTTATGGATGTGAATAACCCACTAAAAATGGTAAATGTGCAGAATGTTTGAAGCTCCTGTGCAATATGCTGTGACAGGCATATTTGACTGATCACATCGACTCCGTGAATCAGGTGAGGTGAGGGAATTGGACATTTGACAACTGTAGTTGTTGAGGTATTTGTGTGGGAAGCTCTTCTAAAAAATCAATTCAGGAAAGATCAAACGAGAAATCAAAGGAAGAGAAAACAAATCTGTCAAAAACCACGTGTTTTATCTGTCACTAAACACATCTGAACATGAATTGACGTTATGAAAAAATCTGTCAATTTCTGTCAACAACCCCATCTCTCTGAGAAAAGTGAGGAGTCCAGCCAAAACGCCAGGACGACTCCATCGCCATAGCCACGGTGGCAGAACAGAACCTTCAGGTTGGGCTTCTCAACAGCCTCACCAAGAGCCAATGACCTGCCAATGACCCAATGACCCAATGACC
>Ga0126342_10016360_pt1 | contig 12932 bp, 15 predicted proteins | sample Cyp1metagenome_FD_92528 | JGI IMG/M metagenome (GOLD analysis project Ga0126342, IMG submission 92528) | Coral microbial communities from Lord Howe Island, Old Settlement Bay, Australia - Cyphastrea 1 metagenome | ecosystem: Host-associated > Invertebrates > Cnidaria > Coral ... | reverse complement strand
TATAATATAATATAATATAATTTAATTATAATATAGTATAGTATGGTATAATATAATATAATATAATATGATATAATATAATATACTAAAATATAATATAATATAATAAAAACACACACACATATATATATAAATAATATATGTATATATGTAGACTAGTAGATGTGGATAGAAATTGGTCCTAAATGCACCCCTTGGACGCCACGCTCCTTTGGCCCAAATCGGATGGTTCAACACTCAAAATGAACAAACTTTTGATCTGTTCAATCCCCCAATTTTTGAGCCAGGTATCTGCATAGCTTGAATTCCTGGGAAACCTCAAAATGCCCAGCCGCGAACTGAGGAGACCTTCACCTCCGAAACAGCGGACGAACTCGCGAAGTCGAAGTACCACAAAGCCGAAGGAGGGAAAGAAACGCAGCCGCAGCAAAAGTGGCAAGAACGGCGAACGTGCCAGGACAGGCCAATGTGGAAATCTAAGATTTGCTCCAGGCCAGGGTCCTCTTAAAAAGGCTGTGATGGAGGTTAGCAATCCAGGAATCAAGATGTGTCTTGAAGTTCTGCTATGTTGTAGGATATATACTTGATATTGACTGTATGTGCAGGGCTTAAGAGAACCCCATGAAATTTCAACTTGGCCATGCCATGTGTCTTGACTCCTAATGAGCCAAAAACAAATCCTGGACTCGAGCCCGTCAGTGAGTTTCTGTCCCCTTTTGAGATCCTGGGCTCTCGGATTTTCAGGACCGAAAAGAGTCCCGAAAAAGAGACTAAGAAGCGCGCCGCTTCCAAGGGCCGCCGGTCCCGGTCCCGGAAGTCGCGGCGCCGGTCCCGGTCCCGGAAGTCGCGGCGCCGGTCCCGGTCCCGGAAGTCGCGGCGTCGGTCCCGGTCTCGGTCGCAGAGGCGGAGGTCCAGGCTGCGGCTGGGGAGATCTGGGGCTGACTCGGTTTCAGAGACCTGGCAGCCACAGGGTAGCTCCGGGTAGCTGGTTTGTTCAAAGGTAGAACAGTTGGAGTTTTCGGGGTCAATTTCCACAAATCACCGTGGGATGGCCTGTTCTCCCATCAAAGGTCCCACCTGGTGTCGACCTTCCTAGCCTCTCATAGTTTCCCTACCCACCTTCCAGGAGTCCCAGCGATAAAAAGAGAGCCAGGTGCCACCTGGGGAGCTGTTTCTTGGAGGAAGTGCCAGAAGCCTTGGAGAGAATCACTGGTATTTTTTATTGGTTTGGGAAGGTTCAGATTCATGCAAATCTCTGAGACCTATAGTATAGGGCCTCAGACCCTGATTCCAAGGTGGAGAGCCAAGGCTTCAGTACCTTAGGACATCAAGAAATGCAACATTCTAAAATAGGTTACCCCTAAATTTGATGATGAATCATCATAATCCACCAAATGAAGCTGTAAGTCTTGTGGCATCTCCTTTTTTTGGCAATCCCCAGTTGCTTCTTGTCAAGCATTGGGGTTTGGGCCTGCATTTGCGGTTTTGCCAGGCATGAAGCTGCTCCGGCACAAAGTGGCCGCGAGGGTGCGGCCCGGAGCCCCATTAGCACCAAGAGTAGTGGAACCATCCTCTTGGTGATCTGCTGGGTGCTGTGAAAATAGGACGTAATTATACTTCATTTTGCATGAGTCGGACATCATTGCTAATGACAAGGCGCCTGCTTCGATGCCTGCTGCACTTGCCTCGAACTTGGCGCCCATGCGAACAGAGCAGAAGGCCGGCCAGCGACTCAATTTATGTGTGGAACTTGAGGTCAAAGCCTATGATTTTCCGGACGGGGGGATGAAGAGCCGTAACCACCACCCTATTGTGAATTGAAAACGAAGATACCAGAGGGCTTTTGTCCATGCCCGCCTGAGTCTTGGGTTGGAGTCCCTTTTCACCTCCCTTTGGGACGGTTCATCTCACCCAGCAATATGTCTCGTGCACTTTCCGACAATGTGACTTGTATCAAAGGGTTTTGTCCAGGCTATTTTTGAACGACTTGGAATGACTTGGAATGACTTGGGTATGGCTGGCTCCAACGACATATCTAGATTCAGATCATCCAACTTGGATGTAAATCGTAGCCAGACCAACATGCCCAATTCCTGGTTGGAGCTCAATCTGTGTTGCATATCCATGCCTGTTGCTTCCATACTTATCATACTTATCGTTTGGTGAAAGCCACCATCAATAGTCCCGAAATTAGCATTAAAACATTGCCATGTTTTGGAGTGGACTATCCAACTTGAAGCACCTTTAGAAGGGTCAGGTCCCACTCAGCAGCGTCAGGGCAAGGGTGGTGGCAAGGGCAATAAAGGCCGCAACTTTCAGATTTCGAAGGCCAGAAAGCAGTGGCCGGGTTGAAGCAATCAGAAATTAACCATTGTTTAGTATGGTTGCTTAACATATGTTCCCATGTTCATCCATTCATGGATGAACTGGTTAATATACATTCAAGCAAACATATTATCAGGCAGATTCAAGGGGAACTGCATTGGTTGGCTGCATTTTGTTTCTTTGCGAAGGAGATTCTCTGGTTGAGTTTCAGTCTTCCAACGCAGCCCGATCATAAAATCCTTTTTTTGGAGCAAGAAAGAATGGGGCAAACGCATTTGGATCGTGGATTCTGGAAATCATATTCCACGAAAACCACGCCTGGAGATTCTGGATATATGGTTATTGCGGTATGGCTTCAAACTGGTCTAGGGTTTTCTTAGATGACTCATCCGTTGTGTTTGGGGTTTATCATTCTAAGCTGTCGCTGTTCATGTGATGAGCACTTGGAACTAACTCCACAAGATTCAGCAAGTATTCAACAAATTCACTCATATTCATTCGAAAATTGATGAAGCAGCACCCAGAAGAAACATCGACCATCCAATGAAAACAAGTATCAGATATGGACAACTGACCATGAAAGTCGATCAAAACAGCCATGGAATTTCCATGTTTTTCCCACAAAAAACAGCCAGGCCCTGGCGCGAATCCTGCGCCACACGGCACAAAGCTTGGGACTCCAAATCCGGGCTGATGGCTTCTGCCAGCTGCAGGACGTAGTGGTGAAGCCATAGGGGTGGAAAGATGGGGGAAACACCAGCACTTTACAATGATTTTTTGTTCTCCAGTAAGATTTACATATGGAAACTCCAGCATGAAAAGATCATGAGAGTAGATTTTTGAGGATCTATTTAATCTATTTTTCCGAGTTTCCGAAACGACCGGAAGGACATTTTGGCGCTGAATGAATTCACCACCATGGGTGCGACAGCGGAAGACGTTCAGGCAGGTTCTCCCCGTCCTCCGATGTCTGGGGAAGATGTCATTTGCACTTTGATTTCCCAATTTTGGTTGGTGGATATTGGATGTAAATAGGCCAGTTTGAGTTTACAAATAGAGGATATAATGGATATACATTTTTTGCATATCTAAATACATCTATAGTGGAATGTAGCATCTCACTAAGCGTAAACAGGAGAATTCAGAGTGACCGACCATGGGACCATGGCCAACTGAACAGCGTCGATTCGATGGCCGACGCAGGTGGCGGTGCAAAGCAACGACAAGAAACGCTTTGAGACGAAGATAGAAGCCGACAAGGCAGCTGTCAACAGATGGTGGTAAGGCTGAAGCGGGATATATACCTGGTAAAGATAGTTGAACATTTCCGAACTGAATGGGCTGCTTGGTAAATGGGGGATAGAGAAGTCAGATTGTGAATGGGAGGGTCATGAATCGATGGTCGGTGCAGGTGTTGATCCGAGCGGTTCAAGGACATTCCATGAAGGCCTTCCGGGTGGAGGGAAGGGCCCATGCTTGTGTCTTTTTTTTTGGTGGTCCATCATAGTCCATCCATCCCACAATGGCAATCCATGGCAATCCTCCAACATCCAATGGGTATACCCTCTGGTAAACCAACATAGCTATGGAAAATCACAATTTTCAATGGGAAAATCCACTATAAATCACCATTTTCAATAGCTATGTTAAATTACCAGAGGGTAAATTTCCTGTTTTCAATGGATTGACTCTCCCCACATTTTTCGGGGCAATTCTGAAACTGCGACAGACCGTGGATGACAACAGCCTTTTGAAGCGCTTGAATGCCGACGACCCACACCTTCCCAAGGTGCCAGTTGAATGGGGTTGATGGCGCAGTCGAACGAAAGGGTGGGAGCTTGCTTATGCCATGATCTAATGTGATTATATATATATATTTATATGCAGGTATGTGCAAAAACCCGTGGATATACGTTTAATAGCAGTTTGGAATCTGCATAGCACATGGTGCACAGGAGCAGCCGCCAGATTTTCCCATGGTGCAGAGTCAGATTGGCGCACAGCAAGCATTCCTTCTGATTTCAAAAGCTTTCCAAGCGGGACATCACCATTTTTTCTTCATGAATGCGCCCAATCATAGCCTCATCCAATTTCCATTCCATTCAAGAAAAATGGAACTCAGTGGATCTTCAGCAACGCCCAGGTCTGTGTGCATGGCACTTACAGGCGAAATGTGGACTCCATCCAGAGGCAGGATCAACGGTGGATCCGGCTGTGCTGGCCATGGGGAAATCACCACAGGGGGATCAACTGATGGACGACACCAGTGAGTTGGTTTTCTTTTCTTGGTAAAACAGCCAGTGATTTGGTTCTTTCTTGAGGAAGATAAACCAATATTTTCGAAAAAAAACATGTTGGTTCTGGGTTTGATGGTTTGATGGCTTGGCGTTGTTTCAGAATATCTGCAAATTTTTGACCCCCAAATATGGCGTTTGACTACCTAAAAACAAGATGAATATAGCCCATGAAACAGTAGGTTATTTGGATTTATTTCCGTTGAAGAAACAGCCACACATTCCGAATGCACATTCTCATTATTCCTGCTTAAATGTCCACTTGGCTATCATAAATCTGTCACAATTCTGATTCTTGTTGGTTAAATCAAGTTAAGTTCTCGCTTTTTTACTCATTTTTGATGGTTCAATCACTAATTCCACAGATTGTCCTATTGAAACCTCACCATTTTCTTCATTTTTGCTTAAATCATCATTGTTGAGGCTTAAATCCCCAATTTCTTCGCGACCCCGGTGGCCCGTTTCTTCAGGAACGGTCTCCTGGTGGGTGGCGGCGTGTCGCAGCGCAATCACGTGCACTTCGCGCCCTACGAGCCACACGATGGGCGTGTGATCTCTGGGATGCGCCTCTCGGCATTTTCCCAATGGGAAATCGACGAAGATCTACCATTTTGGGGAAGCCATAGGGATGTGAGATTTTTTTTGGGACTGATAGTCAGATGATATAAATTTGGGGCTTCGAGGTTCATCAATGATTTTGGTGTTAGTTGCAAGAAATCATGATGTTGGATTTTTTTGGTGATTTCAATAGGGATTTTTCATGGTGAAGCCTCATTTCATGGGGAATTTATGGATATTTATGGGTGTTTTTAGGTATTATTGAAATTGTTTGTTGATTGATGTTGATTGGTTATTTCATGGGGATTTAATCATCTTTGACAGGGGTTTTCATTAACAACAGTATGGAGATGTAGTTGATAAATTGGATTTAGTATGGATGATTTTTTCTAATCAGGTTTTAATTGCCAACTGAGTGTCAGGCATTTTTTTGCGTTTTTGACATTACTGATGTAGTGCTTTTTGGCAGTAGACGATCCCATGGGATGTTTCGCTTTTGGGTCATTTATAGCATGTTGGGTACTCGTAGGAAGGGATCACTGCCGGGTCTAGATTGGTCTGCCCCAGGGTCTGGGGTTTGTCCAAAAATGGGACCCTGAAAAAAATGGCGCTTTTTTTTCACATTTTTCAGTGGGAGAGAGTCATGGAACATTGATGGATAAACCGGATGTAGCCTGGGATGCCCCAAAATTCGAATGCGCCCAGGCTACAACTGCGAGGTGCGCTCGGCAGCTCTTGTCCGCTGGTGATTGAAGGACTGACAGGTAGATAGTAATGTGGTAAACCTAATGCCACAAGCCTACTATTTGGGGATGGTGTTTACTGGTGTTTACCACCCATCTAAGGGAATATTAGGGATGGTTTATTATTGGGTTTACCACATTACATGATGGTACTGTACCAACTAGACTCATTCCAGACCCTTTTCAATCCCGAAAGGAACATCACTGAATCCTTGGGGGGTCCTCCCACTGGTGATTGTAAGTCCCCATTCAGTAGGTGATCCCATTAATGGATCAACTAGGGATTTGGTCTGCGACAGGTGGCCATCTACATCGATTTGCCCACGGCCATTCGGGTGCGTTTGCTGCACGGGTGTGTGAACCCCCCTAATTAAGCAACAATGCAAAAAACAACGTGGAGATGTGATCCAGCCAGGGCACATTTCCTGTCTTGTGGCCTTGGAGCTTCTCAGTTTTCGCTTGGATTAGATGACTTGACCATTTACTGTTCTGTATATCCCCAGTCAAACACAACTTGGATCAACTCACCAAGTTTCAGCCGAAATCTGTCCCTCAGGAGGGCGTGCCCTTCTTCCAGAGTGCCAACGAGGTGATCTTGTCGCCCGGGATCAATGGAACGGTCCCCGCGAAGTACATCTCGAAGGTTAGAGATCTCAGCGGGAGCCAATGATGCTTAACTGCTGCGGGTAGACTGCGGGGATGGCTCCGCAGCTTGTGCGGGGTTTGGCAGTGCGGAAAAAGGTTTCGAGTTTGATTCTGGGAGAGTGTGCTGGCAAAGTGGTCATTCAACCTGGTTTGAGCGAAATCTCAAAGCACCAACGAAAAGTAACCAGGTTGGTTTATCAGGATATGATTTGCGGTGTGCTCACATCACCTATGATCAGCAAGATTCATGTGATTGTTTGTAGAGGCACCAATTTTGGTAGACACATCCATACGCATCGCAATTCTTCATGGTGAACCGTGGAATCTTTGAGTTTCCAAGCGACACAGGCAGTGAAAGAAGCTGAGGAAAGACAGGTAGCACGTCAATGTTGGATCTGCAAGGTGATGGGGTCTTAAGACTCATTTTTGATTCAAAGGAGCTTCCATTGGTATTGGTCAAAATCGAAGAGTTTTGGGATCCACAGATTTTGGTCATTTTGGGTACGAACACCAGCCCATTTTGAAGGAAGCTAACGGCTTGACTCAAACCCAAATCCTCGTTTTGGCTGGTTGGCTGCCTCAGTATTTCCAAGAAATGTCTGAATAACTCCTACTGTAGTTGTTGAAATCTCAATTTTGGATCCCAGTTTCTACCGGACACATGCGCATTTTTTTTGTTGGAGAACTCCCCCTTTGACCAGCAGGGTGCCCCCATCTTAAGGCACGAAGGAAGAAAATGTGGTGGAAGGGCGTGAAGGATGCAGCCTGCAGGGATAAAGTCTGATATCAAACACGGCTAGGAAATCTTCGAACTAAATCGAGATTTTCATGGGAAAATCATAGAACTAAGTGGGGAATTTTTCAACAAACCATGTTTGAGTCCGGAGGGTAGATGGTTTTGCATACAGATCTGATTTCATTAGTTAAGTTGATATGGCTTAAGAAGAGTTTATCTTCCATTGCTGATTTTGTCCGAACTTTGGGTTATACCGTCAATCCAGCGGTTTAGAAAAGGTGAATTTTGGGTGCCCTACTGGACACAGTCATATCATACATATCCTGATGAGATCTAATGTGGTAAGGCCCACAGTCATATCCCGAGTTCTTTGCGAAGGTTTATACGAACCTGCACATGATCCAAAAGCAACAAATCGGCATTGGGTTCAATCCAAATGCAACAAATCGGCATGGTTTTCGATTGGGTTCAATCCAAATGCAACGAAACGGCATGGTTTTCGATTGGGTTCACCATTTTGACACAGTATTTTGCAGATACTCTCCACTTCCAATAAATTAACATATATATTATATATATAATATAGATTACTCTGGGGTAAACTAACAAACATAGATGTGGAACAACCATGCAAGGAAAATGATCTACAAATCATGGCTTTTCCACATCTATGTAGGTTTACAGGAGGATATGGAAAAACTCAGAAGTTTTCTGCGAATTGTCAGCATGGGAGTCCTCAGGAGGCGCGAGAAAGTCTGAAGAGGGACGTGCAGCAGGTCCCCGTTTCGTCTGCTCTGTGGATCCGTGTGGATCTGGGTCATCTTGGGTCAACACAAGGGGAATCCAGACATGGAACAGAAAAAACCATTCGATTTAAAGAAAGATCCGTCGAATTTCGTCCCATCGCCATGTGGAATTGAGTAGTCTGGAAGTTTGGAAGCCGAAACTTGAATGGCTGAGCGGATAGTTGTAGAGACAAGCCATTTGTGGCTCCATGTGGCACAGCATTTCTCGGTTGGGGTCTTGGAAGATGGCAGGAAATGACCACGGCGTGGAACGCGGTCCACCGCTTTCAAGACAACCAAAAGCAGTTGGGTCGTCAGCAGGTCCGCAGCAGTTCCAAGCAGAGAATGGCAGGGTATCTCTGAACAACATGTTGGAGTCTGCAGGTCTGCTACCAGTTCCCCCAAACATCACCATTCTGAAGGGAAGATCATGATACAGCATTGGATGGAATGGGGTAGCCAATTTTCCAGACAAACCTCATGTTATCATCAATGACTAGAGTTCATCCGACTGATGGGGTAGCCCAATTTTGACCCATACCCAGAAGTGTTCAAACTAACGTAATACACTTCACCCAAAGCCAAATATACAAAATACATGTTGATGAAATTTGCATGCATATCAGTAACTTAGTAATGTCAGTTGAGTTTTTATTGATATTCATTGATGATATGATTGATATGTAATGGATGATACGTGTTGATCAGCGAGGAGCTTATTCTCACCTGGCAAGGCAGAGAAATGGAAGGCCAAATTAGAGGCCACCCGGCACGCCAGCGCCAACCAGCGAAAGGAGGCGCAAAGGGCGCAGCGCTTTGCAGAGTGCTCGATGTTCTTTTAGCGCCTCCAATGGCAGGACGGAGAGATCTGGGTCCAAAAGTTTACGGAGGTGAAACAGGAGGTGGGTCTGTCCAGATGGGCTATGGACCCGAGAAAAATGGTGTTTTAATTCTCAAAATTATGATAGGCACAGGGGTATACCCCAAAAGAATGGCATTTGAATTGGGGAACATGAGGTTTGAAACTAGCGGATCTTCCAGATGCATCCAGATACCTCATTTCCGAACAAACCCGTGTGAAAGCCATGTCCCAGGCTGCTGCTAGAAGAGAGGCCTGAGATGGGATAAGGTCAAACCCTCCAACCATGGAGGTTTCTATGCTATTCTTTCCGCTGAACTTCACACAACTGCCATATGTGCCATGATCAAAATATCGCAAAAATGGGGGCTCCATCAATGACTCTCTCGGATGGGGTAAATCACCATTTTTGATGGTGGAATCCCCACTATTTCTTTTGGTAGTCCAGATGTTTCCATCATTTTGGATGGGTTCTTTTACATGTTGGCGCCAAACCCCACGTTCGCCCACACCCAAACGAGATCATATAGTTGTCATCAGAGGATGAATGAAAACACTGGCTATACGCAGCGATTTTGACTTTAGGATACTTTAGGTTTTTAGGACTTCTGGTTTTAATTTAGGGTTTAGGTTTTTAGACTTTTAGGGTTTTAGGGTTTAGAAAGTAAAAAAACGCTAGCCCGTATTTCCATTCCAGGAGCTAGGCCGACGCTTCGCGGAGAAGTGGCGCGAGTTCCGCGCAGAGAACGGGCAGGTTGAGCAACGACAGGTGCCGTTTGGAGCGTTTGGAGGAGTTGGGGATGTACAAAATACTGAGGTTTAGGGTTTACTCAATATGCATATATCATGGTCTTGATATTGAATGGATGGCGTTAGAAAAATGCAACTAATTCCTTGGGATGTTGCAGTCCGGTTCACAACTTAGTATCAGTAATGACTGTTCATATGTGTTATGCAGCATGATCTTATTTCTCTTCTGCGCGGTTCATGGAGCCACCAACTAGCAATGTCAAATGTTTCGAAACGTAAATTCACATTGTCCGTTTTTTTGACTGTCACAATAAAAATGAAAAAGTACTGCTCCTTGAAACTTATATTACGTGTGTAAGTTGGACTTCAAGACTTCAGCCTTTAAAATTAAAAAAACATCATTTTCTTAATTTTATAAGTTAGCTTATAAGTAGCGCAAGTGCTGAAGTGCAATATTTTTTGAATATTTCCTAAAGCCACTCACCAAGTAAATAGCCAAGGACCCAAGAATCAATTTCCAAAGACCCTTTATCAACTGCTAATCCTTTAAAGAAATATTGAACCGGTTTTTTCAGTTTTTTTTCAACATACCCTGTTTAGTAGATACTTGGGGTTCCACAAAATACCATGTAGACCATGTGTATTTCAATAATGTGGTAAACCCCATGCCATAAACCATCCCTTACAGAGGGCTATTATTGGGCATACCAGATTTTTGCAAAATCATCACTTTTGAAACTTTTCATGTTTTTTTTTCCCCTCAAAATACTGATTCTATTGATTGCAATTATTCAATATCTGATGTTCAGGGTAGATGAAAATTATAGGTGACCTCAGGTCGCGACGTCATGACATGTGTTTCAGAAATCACCAAATTTCATCTGGCGATTTTTCCACATTTTTGCAGCTCAAATTCCTCCATTTTTTGTAGGTCGTGAGCCCCGAGAAGATCAACGAGGAGACGGAGAAGCATTGCCACTTTTTCCCCATTGGATCTATGAAAATTGGTGCGACAAAAGCAGCAAACATGTCGATTTCACCAGCAATTCATCAACTAAGATTGGGATTTCTAAGATACCAAAGGGGTACCCAAAAAGCACGCGATTTTTTTGGCTACCAAAATTTGGATTTCATGCAAGACCTAGAAAGATGTGGATTTTAACTTGCCAGAATGGGTTTCAACCCATGAACAGGTGATCTGGTAATTTTTTGCCCTCCCAAAATGGCAACTCAGAAAGTGGTTTGAACCCACAAGAGCTTGCGGGACAGTGTGAAGCGGGGGTTCTGGTTGTGACGGTTTCTATGTTGGTGTTCAATTCTTATTCTTTACGATTGATGTTTGTTGGGTTGGGGGTTGGGGGTTGGGGGTTGGGGGTTGGGGGTTGGGGGTTGGGGGTTGGGTGAATGAGGGGTATGGCTGTTGGACCGGTCGCCTCGTGAACATCTCTTCTCACTGCCCGGATCCCCAGATTTTGTGGGTTGATGCGGTCTTTAAATGAGGAAAAGACCATTGTCCGAATTGTCCTGTCAATGTACAGTGCCAAAAGCGTGACTTGAAGTTCGAGTTCAAAAAAAAACGATAGGTGTGGCAGTTGAGTTCTTATTACCAGATCTTGTGCTTAAGTTGTCCAACGTGTTTTGCTTAATTTGCACTTGGAACAATGCATCAATGATGACAGGGTGAAGACCATCGCATCCTACTGCTTCAGCGCTGGCTGGTTTTGGGGTTTACACACTGTGAAATTCACAAACAACTTATTCTGGGAAACCGTTGAAAATGCAAAAATGCCGCTTCATTGCTGGACTCTACACGCTTATGGAAAGTCCTTCAAGTTGCTCATCCCCAACCATCCGTGATTGTTCAAAGAAGTTCAAATATTGCCCTTGTCCAACTGGCTGATCGCTGCAAAACGCCGAGGTCCAGACATCGGTTATGACTTCCAGAAGGTTTTTCTCCGCATTAGTCTGCTTAGTTTCTTTTTTTGAAGGCTTCAACCAAAGCGACCAAAGTATTTGCAAAACAATAGACTTTGGATGCTGGGGGATGCTGGGGGCGTGTTTTTGGATGTGTGAGGTATGAGATTTCACCACGATCTCTCAACTGTTTATCAGATAAACTGATAACCCTATGTTTTCTCAACTGGACATACCCACCACACTGGCACTCCAGTGTCTGAATCCAGTCATGTGCAAAGTGCAGAACTTTTTAGTACAACCCGCCTTCGGTCCGCCTTTCAGGATGTATATTGATGCTTTAGCTTTGCAGCGCAGTTTGCAGCGCACTGCTGTGGCATTTCGGTGGCTGATTTGACTGGCTGATTTGACGCACCCAATCGCCACCAAGCGTTGTTGGCGAAATTCCCTTTTTTCCTGATGGAAGAAATCCTGCAACACCTTGGATGGTTGAAACCCTATAAATAATGGGATAAACCACCTATCAACTGGTGCAGGATTTCCTGAAATGGGGGTACCCCAATAGCTGGATGGTTTTTCTCGTGGAACTGCCATCTATGGATGATAAAAGGGGTAGCCAACGTAGCCAGCTCGTCAGGAGATCGAGGAGCTCTTACGGCGGCAAGATGAACGGATCTCTGAACGCCCTGGAACCCAGAGGATGCTACCCATGGAGATGCATGGAGTATAGCAACATCCCATGGCAAAAAAAAAGCACCCCCCATGGCAGATTTCACAAAAAACATGGTTTATGAAATGGAGGTTGTCTTTGGGTCATTAGACTTGTCACTATTCTAGCAATGATTTCTATAACTTACGATCATTTTGGGGTTGCTATCGGTTATGAAATGATTCATATGAGAAGTCATTTAAACTCGAATATATTCCATTGAAACTGCGCAAGCTGAAATGGTTCTTTACCACAGACCAACAGGAAAAACACATCCAAGTGAGACTGGGTTTGGGTGGAGCGAGGGTGACGATAGATGTTCTTTCCAACCAGTTGGTGATGACAAACGGTATTCCGGGCAAGATTATTCCCAGTAGGACACTATTGTGCTGAAGCCATTTTCTTTCCGTGAGCCGATTCAAAAATCTGAGCCGATTCAGCAAAGGTCATAGCTCGGAGTTTCCGCATCCTGAATCCAAACTCATCAGAAGAAACAGTTGAGCATGTGTCACGGTGACGAAAAACAGTGTTGGCACCAGAGCTGAGACTTTTGGTCAATGAGCAGATTTACACTGGCTCTCCAATTGATTCTGAGTGACAAACCAAGCGCGCGC
>Ga0126342_10016359_pt1 | contig 12932 bp, 12 predicted proteins | sample Cyp1metagenome_FD_92528 | JGI IMG/M metagenome (GOLD analysis project Ga0126342, IMG submission 92528) | Coral microbial communities from Lord Howe Island, Old Settlement Bay, Australia - Cyphastrea 1 metagenome | ecosystem: Host-associated > Invertebrates > Cnidaria > Coral ... | reverse complement strand
ATGAGACTGGGTTCATCTTGAAACGAAACATTCAGTTGAGTGGTGCGGTGTGTCATATTGTCCTTGTGAGCTTGTCAATTCACTCATTCGACGATGTGGTTTTCGGTTCCAGTCACAAGTGTGGCAGTGGCAAGTGCCACTACATGAACTTCAAAAGGTTGACATTGGACACATGACATTTTCAATATACATGTCTTTCAAGAACAACTTCATTGTCAACCTTCTTCATTTCGAAGTTCATTTTATTCAAATTTTTCGCCCCATTTTTCCTCTCCCACCCTGCAATTTCTCAAGATGTATTATCACATCCAAAGTTTTCAGAGTTTTACATTACTCCTGTTCTCTGAAATGGAGATGCCTGCACAACGGTCGCTTCAGTCCTTCTTCGTTCGATTCATCATCATCCAGCACTACGTGCAACAGCTCAATGTGATCGAAGAAAGTATCATCGACTTAATGGACCTGTTCGAAGACGAAGCTATGCCACATGTTCAACCACTGCTCACCCAAATGAGAGCTGAGGTACGTCAAATCCGTTTCCATTTGGATTGGCTGTCCTCCATCAAACTTCTCCAGGCGGCTCGTCTTCTTCAACTACATGTTCAGCTCTATGGCCGCTTGCCACACCTGGACATGTAACAGGTCCAAGCTCCCGTTTCTTTTTCAATCGCTTTAGGCCGTACCCTGAGCTTGAAAGCGCGCCGAAGTTGGCAGACGCAACGTCCGAAACCCCATTGGAGAAAAGAATGAGTCTGCAGCTCGCATGTTCAAGATTGTCAATGATTGTTTGGTCATTGGGCACACACCGCAGCATGATGAACTCACAAAGCATAAGTGTTCAGTTTTGTTGGCAAAACTGGGTGCTCGGTCCGGATTCCAATGAACGCAAAGACAGTACTGCCAGGGCCAAGACCCAAATTGTTTGTTTGCATGGCCGGAGCGAGGCTTTCAGATATCGTGGGAACTTCCGTGTTGACGCTGAACGGCGTCGCCGTCGTGGACCCAGTCGGGCAAGAAACCTGCTGCTAAGCAGTTGGATTGGCAAGTGGAAATTGCCGATTTATAGATGTTTTTCCCAGCTATGAACCTCTATTTACGTCAGGATTTTCATGATACTGGTCCCCATTTGGTGAAAAAAGTGAGTCGCGCGCGGCGTTTGGCGAGGCTCGACTGGGCTTCGTGCTAACGGTGCTCTTCATCTGCGGCCTGTTTCCCATGGCTGTCTACACCTCCGTATTGATGAGCAGGACGCGGACAATCCTGGAGAACTTGGGGGTGAAAGAACCCTTGGGAACCATGGGTCAGGCTGGGGCGCCATTGGCGCCATGCGCAGGTTTGATACGGGATATGGATGGATATGGGGCCCGGGCCCTTCCGAGTTGGAGTGTTACCCTACAGGGTGGTGATGTTTCAAGGATTTTGCGATTCCGAATGTGATGCAGGTTGCAGCAGCAGCATTTCAGTCTGAACGAGCTGGTAGTATCGTACCTTGGTTTCGTCTTTTGTTCATCCGCTTTGAGAGGGGTCTTGCAGAAAATGAAGAATTCGCTTGTGGACAGTGGCATTATAATGATGTATATAATTGTATATATATATAATGATATATTATCTATATTATCATTATATAGGTGAAAGTCCTTCGCACCGAGTGATTGGCAAGGGCAAAAGGTTTGCCAGAAGATTATTGTTTGAAGCAAAACAAGTGTTTTCTCATGGGAAAAACCAGCCCGGCAGTTTCTGGAAAGTTCATTATTGTGGGTAAAGCTAGCGGAACACGTGGGATTTACTGTAGAGCAAGCCGTGATTTGGCTCCAACGGACAAGTGGTACATGCTGGGACTAGCAACGTGAGTTGGAGGCATCCCAAAGTATGCCATTTGCTGAAAAATATGGCTATGAAATTTCATGCTGTTTGACGGCAAAACCATCTATATAAATGGATGTATGATATTTGGTATATGATATACGATATCATGATATTGCGATATTATGATATTATGATATATGATATATGATATATGATATATGATATGCACATATGTATATGTATGTATATATATATATATACACATGTGTAGAGATGTAGGGGGGCTTTCCTATTATATATTGCTATGTTTGTTTGCTGGAGAGCCACTTCATGGAGCCTGTCCCTGTCACGCCTGTGTTGACATTTCCAGGTCACTCTGGTGGTTTATGGCTACACCGCCCTTGGGCAAGCATCATACATGCCCCTTGGCAGGGCAGGTCCCAACAGAATAGGACCGTTCAGACCTTTGATTTTCAAGGGGTTTGTTGAACTTTCGAGTCATTTTTGAGTCTTAAAGCTTCATCGCAAGTTTCAACTTCTGGCTTGTAGTTTCCCCCTCTATTTGGAATGATAATCCCCAATGACCAATAATTCTTCAGGCCGAAAGCACTATGCAGACTTGTGCGCTTGTACGTTTTCTTGATGACTTGGGATTTCAGGTTGGTCCTCGGCACCACTTTGCAGAATCTTGGCAAGTGATATGCTGGGGTTGTCCTGGGATTCGGATGGCATCCACAGGGTAAATTGGCCCAGAGACGTGCAAAAGACCTTGGTCAGTGTGTCACCATGCGGCCGTTTGTTGAAAAAAAACACAGATCAACAGCTTGGTGTCGCTACTGTGAAAAGACATGATCCTCAGTTCTGTGAGAAACTCATGTGCTAGTTTTTCACACGACTTGATGACACCGTTGTCCAACTTGGACTCCCCTCTAGCCACTTGGGGGTCGAACCTCGATGACGTCCTGGCATCACGACCTCCGCTCCGGGAGCCACCCCTGGCGGTTGGTTTCCTCCAGGGATGACGTTCCCATGTTCCCAACTCTTCTGGGCTGTTGAAACGCGATATTTTCGTCTTTGCCAGGCTGTTTATACGATATATATATATATATGTATATATACATATGTACATATATATATATATATGTATATGTATTTATATGTATATATACATAGATGTATAGATGTCCCGAAACAGAGTGGCTGAACTTTGGGAGCTCGATGACAGGGTGTGTTGCCATTTTCTTTTCTGGATTCAGATTTTAGAATGGGTAATGTCACCTATGAGACCATCTAAACAGCGGATGATGAACATCCATGGTCCATATCAGCAAGATTTTGGTCTTAAAACCCGGGTACCGTTTGGTTTTGACGCCTACCTTGTCTGCACGTTCCTCAGCCAGTTTCCCTTCGTTTTTGAGGCAGCTCTTCTACTCGATGCCGCTGTGCTTGCCACTGGCGGTGTTGCTATCTGTTCTGGCACTGCTCATACCGACCTTTGGGCTGCGTAGGTGCTCAAAGTCTTCTCGTCCTGGTGGGATGAGATGGGAAGACTGGAACCCAACTCAAATGAACACATATGAATTTTTGAAAACCATCTCTGATTTTGTTTGCTATACTTGATGCTACCTGTCGTAAAATGGAAAAACATCGTCGAGCGGGTCGGAGATGTGTTGGCTCAAAGCCGCCCTAGGATCATGTGAGCCGCAGATGTTTGGAGAGCCGTTTGGCAATTCGAATCTTAAATCTTAACCATCCAATTCTTGGGGGACCCAATTTTGATCCATACCCAAATTCAAAAACCATGGGAGGGATCCACTCCTGTCAGTCACCAAACTACCAAGTCGGATGGAAAGATGGTCCTCCAAGAATGGAAGATGAATTGAAGCATTGACCCAGTTCCAGACCCAAGTTTCGCAGGCTCAAAGATTCAGTTCCTTGGACGAAAATGGTATCCTGGGGACGAAAATTCACCAGGATTTTGCAGTTAATTGCAGTTTTCTGGCCATTTCGAGACAAATTTGAGGATAGGGCAGGGGTTCTATGTGTGGGAGTTCTCCAGCACAATGGCTCTTTGTGGCAATCCTTATGCCTAGGTTGCGCTCTGCTTCTTCAACTCCATGTTGATTCTCGCGGTGATCGCGTCTTGCTTCGCAACTAGTGAAACCGAGAAGGGCCTGCAGCACTGGTTTCTGGGAAGAGTCATCTGCGGGTTCCTGAAAAAGGGATAAAAATGGGGGGGGTCCAAAATCATCCAATGTTGGCTGCGGTTCATGTTTACGATATTTACGTGTGCGTCTCTGGTTCCGGATCTTGAGAACCCGAGCTGAGTTCTGTGGCCGACTCGCTTGACCCAAACCCGGCTGGTTGAAGGTATTCCAATCGAGTCGTTCCATCTCTTGTGCAGGTAGCTTAAGGATATGGTGAAAGATGGTCGCTATCTGACAACATTTTCCCTAAGTCTGATGATCTGATTTCTTGGGGTCTTAGAAGTGCACACGCAATCTATACAGACTCACACCCCAAACAGACTCAACGACCAATCTCAGGAGTGTTGATATCTAGATGATCTAGATCTCAATATAACGGGCTTTAGAGAGACTACCAACGCATTTGCTTTGGTTCAGGTCATCGCTTTGGTTCGCCTTGGCATGAATCGGCCAGACTGCACCTTGGAAACGGGAATAGATTGGGAGCTCGCATCACCTGGCCACCTCAATTCACAGCCAAAATCCCTAGGATCTTATGGTCTCGAGGTCCCTCTGTGGAGTGTTAGGTCTGGGGGCCTGGGACAATGTGTGGGGATTTTTTCCGGGGTTTGGGTAAGATGACCATCCTCCTCATCCCATTTTTGTGTGATTCCATGATTCCCCAAAACCTGCTTCTGATCCCATCCGCCGCGCGGGCCGCACGTGGCAAGGCAAGCACACTCACTTCTTCGAACCAGGCCGCCTCTGTGAGAGAAAAACACCCGACCTCTTGAAGTCTCTATAGTTGTCGCCAGAATTGGATGATTTAGTGGTGTTGAAATGTGCTTAATCCCTTTCCCCAAATGATCCAGATTTTGGGTCCGAAAAACTCAGCCGCTGAGCGTTTGTGACCAGGTCTCAGCTTTTTGGTGGGCTTGGGTGCGGCGACCAACGTGAGAAGCCCAATTAAGTTCTCTGAATTCTGAGTGTGTTCTTTTGTGGATGGTCACAAGATTCAGTTTTCCCTTATCGGTGACCGGAAGAAAGCAGATGATGGCATTGCATACTTAGGGTATTAATGACCCATCTACGTATATATATATATAGATATCTATGTTGTGACACCCAGAAGTGACTCTCTGGTGGCCCAGGTCGTGTATAGCTTCAGTGGACAGTGGATGTACTTTGAACTCATCGATACCATGGCAGAACCCAAGGCTTGGAAGTGGGAGGCTTCAGTCCAGACGGGATGGGAAGAGATGGGAAGATGCAAGTCACAGACCCCGACAACCTACCCTCTAGTAACATACAAAAAACAATGGAAAATCACCATTTTCCATGGGCAATTCCACTATAAATCACCATTTTCAATAGCTATGTTAGTTTACCAGAGGGTAACCTGGCAATGGAAAACATTTCAATTTTTGATGAGACAAATCATCGATCAATGGAGATTTTCTCATTGCCACGTCTTTGGTTGGCAAGTTGCCAGCTGAATAAGTCAGAGCTTCTGAATAACTTGACCATGGAAATGCACCAGCATGAAGAATGGATCATCAAGGGTAACAACAAGGTTGAATGATGAATCCAGAGCTCTGCTGCAAGTTATTCTTCTTTGTTTGCAAATAGGTTTGCAGTATGTTTGCGTTTGAAAGTTTGAAAATGGTGGCAGTTTTCTAGCTTGTTTGGTTACTTCAGTTGAGGCTGCTTTTGCATTCCATCGATTTTTGCTATTTGACAAGGCAGCTGTCAGAAATCTCTGAGCACTGCACATAGCACGGTAAAAGCATGTTGTCCCATGTCCCCACAAACGATCATTAAAAAAATCATCAAATGGATCCAGACGGTTGATTTTAGACTACGTAAACAACCAATTTGATCATTTTTCAAATGGTTGGTGTTATTTCTACCTTCATTTTTTCAGGGTTTTCATCGCCCCTGGCCCATATTTTTGGTCAACCACTGATTCCCAAGCGGCAGGACTTTCCGAAGGCCTTCTTAGTCTCAGGCGCTTGGCATCGTCTCAAAATGAGGGCATACGCTCTAATGTCTAGCCTATCTATATTTATAATTTATAAATATTTATAATTTATAAGTATTTATAATGGCGACTATGATACAAAACTTGAAAACATCAATTTTGGGGTAATCCGATTCTCAGACACATTCATATATGATGGAGAATTGAAATTGGATAGTCGCATCCCATATTTGGGAGAACATAAGGACTTGACCGTTGGAATTTTTGGGCCCGAGAAGAAAATCTCTTCTTCGAAATCCGAACACCGTATTCTTCGCCATATCCCTCCAGATCCCTCCAGCAAATTTGTAGCATGGATATGTGAAATTTCCAGCATTTATTGATCATTTCCCCCATGGCTTTTCGGCTTTCCATACTTTGCTGGTAGACCACTGCCAGGCCCGTTCATGTTGGTTACCTACCTGGCGGTGGTACCTTGTCGATGTGCATCCCGTGTAGTAAACTGACATAGCTCTGGAAATCCTTGGGGTTTCCGGTTCGGAACTGATGAAATGGTGGATTTTCATCGCTTCCAATTTTAGCTTGAACCAAAACCAGACCCCTGTCAACCTGGACCTTTTTTACCCAATGACTTTTGGGGGGGTAAACGGTCAAACCCCCGAAAAAAGTGATGCTCTGCAAGTGAACACGGAAAACTCCTGGGCTCGCTCCATCTGAGGCCTTGCTGGGCTATTGGTTTGGTGCGGGCAAGATGAACCTCATCAACGGCATGCCTCATGGTCCCATCTTGCAGGCCCTGACCTGCAGGAGATGGTTCCTTTGTGTCCGTTTGTGCATCTGGAGCTATCTGAACGTGGCTTTAAGCAGGTTCAATTCCCGAGTTTCGTGGAGGTGTCAACAGATTTGTCCCACCTCAAGATGGCGGTTTTTTGAACGTTCTTCCCAGGAGTTCCAGCTATGCTCCCATGAATCAGTGGCCATGAACATCGGGAATCAGGATGATCTCATGTTTTTCGGGCAAAAGGTCGGCATGATGGTTCACAGTATCCACTATACAATGGTAGATGACTGCACAGAAGTTTCACATAGAGCCCATTGTAATGGCAGGGAGTCGGTTCAATTTCGTGGACCGCCAAAGCCGGTTCAATTTCTCCGTCACCAAAATATGGTGAACATGACCCAAGAAAGAGAAACATGACTCGCACATTCTTCTCTAGATTCTCTGGGTCTTCCATCTTTGACCCACATTTTCGAGAAATACCATCTGGTAATCCAACATAGCAGTGGAAAATATTGGAAAATCCCCATTTTTGACTTGGGGACATCCTGGAAGAGCGCAAAAAACAGCGCCTCAAACAGGCGGTCGCCTTGCTTCTCTTCATGCATGTGGTGATTGTTTACTTGCCTGGAGCCCAGGAGATGTGGCAGGCCCCAATTTTTTTCAAGGAAAGCCATGGTGACCTTGGGTATCCCTATTTTAGGAAACATATATATATATATATATACGTATATGGCTTTTTAAAGGCAGGTGAAGCTGCAGGACAATGTAGCCAGCAGGAAGTGATTCCGTCTCAACTTGGGGGCTTTTAAGGTGGGGCATGAGATACCCTCTGGTAATTTAACGTAGCTATTGAACATGGCCATTTATAGTGGATTTTCCCATTAAAAATGGTGATTTTCCATAGCTATGTTAAATTACCAGAGGGTACTTGAACATGCAAATATGTAAGGTGAAAAGACATCAACTTTTCCCATGATTGACACCTCTGACTTGGAGGCCTCCATCTCTCTAGCTTTTGAAGGTGTCTCATGCCCTCTGAGGATCAAAAGTGTCGTACTCATCCGCTACATGCATGGCCGGTGTTGTCCGAATCAGGCGACAGGGGTTTTGCCTGGGAGGACTGCTGGAACTATCCACAACAAGGGGGTTTCCATGGATGTGACCCACTTCAAACTGACCAGCAAAATTCTATTTCAACCAGTTGATGCTGGTGTTCTTTCCCCAACAGCGTTAGCTTTGGGATCTCAGCTCAAACAGGTTCGGTGCGGCTTCCAGTGCTGGTTCTGGGAGGCTCTAGGAAGTTCCGTGCAGGTTCTGGAAGTTCTGGGTGGTTCCGGAGGTTCGGTGTGATGTTTGGTGTGGTTCTCCCCGATATCCGGTTTCATCACTTCGGATGAGAAATACCTCCCTGGACGGGGGTGGCTACCTGGGTAGCTTCCCCGATGCGTGGATTACACACCTGGATCGATCCAGGCCTGAGATGAGGTGACCCAGGTGACCCAGGCAACAGTTGTGCTTGGTGGCTGGTACAGACGTGGGCTGCAGCGGCAACCCGTCCTATGACGGGATTTTTGTGGAGCTTAGCTGCGTGCACTTGGCGGCTGCTCTTCTTCAGGCCGTCTACCGTGGCTGCCTCCTTGCCTTCGTCGTACTGTCCTCCCGCCGGCCACCAACGGTTCACTTGAATGCGCGATGGGCATGGGTCTGTCACCGAATTGAGTGCAGATGGTGCTTGACGATCATAGAATGACGGCATGCCAGAAGAGCGGCAACTTAATTGGCTGAAGAGTGATTGGCGATGCCAATCGACTGTGCCCAGTACAGCAGTTGGTGGCGAAGTTCGCAGGTTTCGAGTTGGTTTCTGGAGGTTCCGGAGGTTTCTGAGGCTCCTGAAATTTGATAGGTATTTGCTGGTCGCTGTCACACTTTCCTACCACCTTTGCTGTTGGGGATACCCCGTCGGTTTATTCATCCGTTCTCCAAAATACTTAAGTGCCACCACGGTTTAGTATTAGATCCATTCATCTTTTTTGGCTATGGCAATTTTTTCAAGGGGCTGGGGGTACATTTTCTGTGTTCTACATCCCTCTGTTGGTTATTTTTGGTGGTTTCGACCACCACTTTCCAAGGTGATGGGGTTGGTTAGGGATAATCTCCCTGGATGTCTCATGGCACATGTGGCGCATCATCGCAGGTGGAACAGCGCAGCTGTCGGTCCTACATGCAGCATGGAGGCGAGGTTTGACCTTGGTTGCTTTGTTTAAGTTTGAGGGTGATTTAATCAGATTTAATGGGGATAACATAGTTCGTAGGATGGTCCAAAAACTGGGCCATTTCGGGAAAACTCAGGTGAAATCATACCAAACCCAACATCAGGAATTGTAAATGATCCAGATTGTGGATAGATTATGTATTTACTTCAAATGAATGGGATGTATTTTCAAAGGAAAGGACCTTTCTAAGAAATGGTGCTATTTTGCACAGTACAGCTGGATTTGTTTTGAAAGGAACGTGACGTTATTATCCATTAAGGAAATGGTGTTACTTTCAAACATAGATGAGAACTGAACTTTGAAGGGGGTGTTACTTTTTTAGTAGACATATTTCATATTCTGCAACGATATACACTTCATATTCTGCAACAATAGTGTTTTTGTTGTTTAAACAAATGGCTGCAGTTTCCAGTGAAGTATCTAAAAACCATGGAACTTTCCAATCCTTCATAAACCACTACCCCCAATGCACAGACCGGCAGGCTGGGGGCTTTTACTCCTGACCTTCAGCCTGCTTGTGTTGGGGAAAACCCAGTGGGTGCCACATTTTTTGCTTGCGCGGCAGATTTTCATTGATTCTTTTGGAATGACCAACAACCAGACATGGTAGAAATGGTATCAGTTCCAGATTGTTGGTTCTTGTCAAGATCAGGATCGTTTTGAAATGATTAATGTGGGTGAAACAATAATAAACTACCATTTGGGATGGTTTCCCACCTATTTATGTTGATGACAGGGGATGGTGCAAATGACATTGTTTTACCCAAATCAAATTATTATTCCATCATGTTTTCTTCATATCCTTCAACAAATTCAACAAAACCTTCAGCGAAATGATGGAGTTCATGTTTGGGATGAGATATGGGCAGCTTGTTACACTCCCAGGAGTAGTATCCCACGATATTCCAAGATTCCATCAAACTGTGATTTATGGTTGGTCATGTCACAATATATGAAAATTATGCAAACAATCTATCCTAGTGTAACCACATTGTATCCCACAAAATCACGATATCCCCAATATATCCACACTATATTCCCACTACCATAATCACTGGGACCAGGTCCAACATGGTCCCCTTCTTCTCTCAGCTGCTGGGCATCATCGGAGGTATTTTTGCAGGCAGGAAGGGGTTGGAAGGGCGGTGTACTCCGTGGATGTTGTAGGCGCAGGATATAGTACTCACCGAAAAGATAGAAGAGTATTTCCAGGATGGTGTGCATATATATATATATATTATATATTATATTATATATATTATATATTATATATTATATATTATATGTTATATATTATATATTATATATTATATATTATATATTATATATTACATATTATATATTATATATTATATATTATATATTATATATTGTATATTATATATTATATATTATATATTATATATTATATATTATATATTATATATTATATATTATATATTATATATTATATATTATATATTATATATTATATATTATATACACGTATATATAAACATATGGATGAGATTTTCTCACAATTTCCCAGGTTTCCAGCGTTTCGGCATCTTTTTTTGGGGGCTGCTATAACTTAAATAATGGGCTTCAACACCCACAATGAGGCATCAATGGTTGAAAGCAAACCATGCAATGAGGGACTTAGCCGACTATGGGATACTTGAACAATGGCCAAAAGCCTTGTTGACTTGTTGGTTATTATTTCAATATGTTATAGGTTGTTAAATGGGGGTTATGAACCTTGATTTGTCGGGCTTTGTGGACCGACCCATTGTTGTAGCCCTCACACTTAACATTGGAACCCAACGGTTGGCCGCATATGTCATTTTCGGGAAGAAATGCTTGAGGTTACTTTAGGTTCCATGTTGAATTCAAGAATTGAATTTTTAAAAAGGGTGCTGAAAAACCAGCAAGACACAGGGGTACCAACCGACACATATGGGGATTTAGCCAGAGATGGTTATGATTATGATGATGATGATGACGACGACGACGACGACGATGATGATGATGATGATATGGGGTCTAGGAGCAGCAAACATAGGGGGCATTAATCTTCAAAACTGAGGATATAGCCAGCCCACTTTACGGTAGTTGGTAGTTGGTTGATGATCGATGGTTGGGTTGCACTTCAATAATATGGGAAATCAGCCCTCAAGCATTTGGTAGAATGGGATGACAGAGGGTAAGCCCAAGGACCAGAATGATGCTCGTTGGGGTGGAAAATTTCTACCTAGATTTGATATGGATGATACCACAACTGAAAGGGAACTTGATCGAACTTCTACCACCAGATCTATGATATGGATGATTGTAGACCACTACGATAAATGCAGAATCAACGGTATTGCATAGCCAATTAGCAATAAAGATGGGAACTAGAACCCACAATAACGAGGGCATTCTCAGAAGGGCGTATACAGCACCACAAAAAATGACAACAAACAATAACAATTATTACCCCCAGCAATGATGGTGACAAACCATGATGTAGGGTGCAACTACCATTCACACAGGCATTGGTAGTCCTTGGTGAAACTGCAGGGTGACCCTTTTCGTTTGGCAACTGACGTGCTTCATTGCACAAAGGTGCTCTACCCGGAACCCCCAACAATTCAAATTATCCTCCAGTAAACTGGCATAGATATGGAACACGCTTTATTGGTAAATCATCTTCCAAGGGAAAACCATGGATTTCCAATATCAATGTCACTTTACCGGAGGGTAAATGTCAAGTTCCATCCATCTTTCATGCCTGGAATCTAGAGAAAACAATGCTGAACCAAGGGACCTATTTTACCATTTTTTGTTGTTGGTTTAGGTTTCAGGTAGGCATGAATTGTTTCAAGAGTCACCTTCACAAACATGAAGGACTTTAGTGTTTTTTTGGCACGGAACTTTTTGCTTGCGCTTGCATGGATTTTAGCTGACCCTCCGAAAAACGCCGCAGCTGTCTTTGGGCTCATTCTGGGTCGAAAAAAACGCGAACACCTGGAATCCCTAAATCACGTCTCTTGGTGAAGTCTTTGGGAGGGAGGAGCCTGGTGGTTTGCAACTGGGCAGAACGGGTCCATGCTGCAACCTGGCCAGACCCCGTAACGAGTGGGCGATGAAGACCGAAAAAAAAAACCCTGATCTTTGTGCGGCACTGGCCAGCTGCTCATCTTGGGAATGCTTACAGAAGGTACCCTGCCACAACTCGGTCCAGCTGCCACGTCCTTCTCCAAAGATCGAAGATTGAACCCCCCCCTGTTGGCTATGGCCATGGGCCATCTCTAGGTCCTCATCGTCGTCCCGTCATCGTCCTGCAATCCCACCTTCGACTGGTACATGGTTGACTGGTGTAACCTCTCCCTGAACACGAATATAATATTCAAATATATACCCTCTGGTTATTTAACATAGCTATGGTATAGATGGCCCATTTATAGATGATTTTCCCAGCTAGAAACCTCCATTTATGGTTGGGATTTTCCATGGCGAACTGTTAGTCATAACCAGATGGTACCAGATGGTATTTTTATCGTTGAGCCCAAAGAATCTCATAGCAAAATGTGTGGCACTGATAGTAGAGATGTTTCTCAGCTGAGGATTGATTTTCCATGGCGGCTTCCTTCGAGCAAATGGACGCGAATCAGGTCGGTAGTCCAAGTTTGGGAAGGAATGGTGGTATAGTGGTGATATAATAGTGGTATAGTTGTGGTTTGTTGAAGACCTGTGAATTTCTGTATATGCAATTCTATTTTAGTTGTTCAATGGCATATATATATATACATATGTATCTGTGTATATATTCATGCATTGAGTTTGGCAGGCTTGGGTGTGCATGTGTCATCTTTAAGTGAGTCAATGAATGCTTTCATTTTGGCTCAAGTGGAGCTGAGCCAAAATAGCATTCATTGCTGTTT
>Ga0126342_10016358_pt1 | contig 12934 bp, 9 predicted proteins | sample Cyp1metagenome_FD_92528 | JGI IMG/M metagenome (GOLD analysis project Ga0126342, IMG submission 92528) | Coral microbial communities from Lord Howe Island, Old Settlement Bay, Australia - Cyphastrea 1 metagenome | ecosystem: Host-associated > Invertebrates > Cnidaria > Coral ... | reverse complement strand
AGCCGGACAAAATTTTAAAGCAAACCATTATGTACTTTATGTTTTTTTTTTGAACTTTCGTTAATTAAATGAAAAAAAATAGTTTTTTTTTTTTTTTTCGAATCGTGCTTATATTGTAATACCAAATATATGTGATAAGGAATTCAAGTCGCAAATGTACAAGGAAATACTCTTGCACCATGAACCAAGAACCAAAACTGCGGATTCGATTATTGGAATTGGCATTGACATAATCCCTTCACTCTAATATTAAACGTCCCTCCAAAAAATAATAAAACCTGGGGGTCGTTTTTATTATTTGGGTGTATTTAATATCCAGGGGAGAAGCTGGTCCCAAATATTAAATTTAAAACCATTAATTTAAAAAACTGAAATGCGCGATTTCAAAATCGACTAAATTCCTGTTTAAAGTCTAATGAAAATATTACCAAAAATTGGATTTCGAAGCTTTCCCCTAATATAAAATCAAAAACCTTAATTAAAAGAACTAAAATGATTGATTTCAAAATCGATTAAATTCCTGTTTAAAATCGAATCAAAATATTGCCAAAAAATGGATTCCGAAGCTTTACCCCTAATATTAAATCAAAAAACATAATTTATATATATATATAAATAAACATTATTTTAACAATCGGACCCTAATGAAAAACACCCCGGGGCTAACTAGCTATTATATTGTGTAAGGGGGTAGAACCTTCAAAAGGACCTTGCCTTTTAGATTGTTTTCTTAAGGGGCTCAATTAAAAGTCAAAATTGACCAATCTGAAATTTCCCAAAACAAATAATCTGGGGTAGTTGTTATTATTTAGGGCAGTTTTAGTAATAGGGAGAAGGGATTACATTGACCGTGACATTGACTGCGATTGGGAAAACATCACTCGATGCCCAACCGTGCTTGATGCTCTCACCTGCGTTTCTGCAGTTCAAGTAAGTCGCGACTTGATATCTCTCATGAACCTCAAAAAAGACTGTGAAACACGCTCCGATCAAGCAAGGACCGGTTCAAGAAAAAAAGCTGCCTGAGTCAACGTTGAGGCCAGCTGAAAGATCTTCGAAGTGACTTGGAAAAGGGATTGGCTCCTGTAATATCCATCCTAAGGATCAAACCTTTTCTGGTCACGATTCACCCGTGTGAACCCTGTGATTTAATCGGAGAAGCATCTGAGTAGTTTCTGCCATCACCTGCGCTATCACCAAGGGGGGCCCCTGCCTTGCCGTGGTACTAGAGCTCACAGCAGTGGGCCTGGCAACTGCTCCAGATCTCAATGAACTGGAGGGTACTATGTTGATTGTATGCTACTTACATGATAATTACATGTGCCATGGTCACGTTACATGGATAACCATGGGTATGGTCATCCCACCATCATCAGGGATTCCTGGTACTGTGTAAATCCATATCAATGCTATGACCATCCGCTTTGTATAGGAAGAGACTCCATGTAACGTGACCATGGCACACATCTTAACTTTAAGCATCTGTGTGCGTCTTTCTCTATATGTTATAGTAGCCCACAAAAAGATGCTGAAAAGTAATTGACCACCATTTCGTTACTTGGATGTGACTGAAATCAGTTGGATAGCACTAAAGAACAGAAAAAACTTGACATATGGCAGTGTGTCAAAACCTTGTACCCCTGGTGAACATCAAAATAGCTGGTAAATGGATGTTCATCCCACTGAAAATGGTATGTCTAGGTATTGATCCATAGCCATATGAGAAACTTATTTGATCAACATATTTCTGGGTACTTTTCCACAAGAATCTACCGTGAATTCTCACCGTTCGCGGCCTCCGTTGCGGCTTCTTTGCGCCGCGCTTGGCGCGGTACAACTGGGCACAACCTGAGGGCGACGAAATGGTGGGGGCACCTGGCTGAAACGCTGATTTCGGCACGAAAAATATGATGCAAAATCATCAAAAATGGTGATTTCATGGCAGTTAATGGTGATTTCATGGCAGTTAATGGTGATTTCATGGCAGTTAATGGTGATTTCATGGAATTTAATGGTGATTTCATGGCAGTTAATGGTGATTTCATGGCAGTCAATGGTGATTTCATGGCAGTTAATGGTGATTTCATGGAATTTAATGATAATTTCATGACAGTTAATGGTGATTTCATGGAATTTAATGGTGATTTCATGGCAGTTAATGGTGATTTCATGGAATTTAATGGTGATTTCATGGAATTTAATGGTGATTTCATGGAATTTAATGGTGATTTCATGGAATTTAATGGTGATTTCATGGAATTTAATGGAATACAATGGGGATTTCTATAGAATTGGATATATCACCAAGAATATGATATTTGGATATATTTGGGTGTCTAAAAATGCTGGATCTGCCCCACTTATGCTCATGTTCATCGGGAATATGATGACAAACCACTGGATCTGGAAGTAAACCCAAAATGGGCTTCAACTAACCACTTTATGGGGATATAACACCAACCAGTTTATGGGATACAATCAGGGCATATGTCTACATGTTATAGATATACAACTACATAACAAACATGTGCTAAAAAATGGATGATGATTCTGATGTTATCTGGCTGTATCTGAAAATTGGGCATGCCAAAATTTGCCAAAAACGCATATTGCCTTTCTAGTTTGCGGAAAATTATGATGAACCATTTGGGTTGCTGACTTTCCCAACAGCTACAAGCCTACGATGAACATCCGTGATAACTGGATGTGGGTCAAAATGGAAGACCGATGTGGGACCACAGATGTTAGTCTAGTTTAGTATTAACCATCCATAATTTTGGGGTACCTAATTTTGACCCATACCCAACTGTTGAAAGTACCCAAGAACCTCGCATAGTGTTTTTCGTGGAAAAACACGTAAGAAGGCACGTCTGCTGAATTTCTGATGTCTTGCTGTCGTGCTGCATGTTCCATCTCTGATCCATTTGATGGAATCGGAGAGGATGAGGATGAGGATGTGGTTGGCAATGGTTAGTACTGGTTATTAATGGTTATTAATGGTTATTAATGGTTATCAATGGTTATCAATGGTTGATGATGATGAGGATGATGATGATGATTCCACTCAAGTAGGGTTTTTCTGCAGTGCTGGGCCAACGGGCGACATGCAATGGCTATGAAGTTTCCATCTTCCAGAAAGACCTCAGTTTTTCCACCCGTAAAATCATGGCTTCTGGGTGCCAAGTTCAGCCAGAGACCACACCCGGATGTTCATCCTGGAATCACAGAAAGCCAGTAGCCCGCAGTGATGTCACCCGTGACTGGTCATCAAATATGGCTAGCTGGGAATTTCTGGAAATTTGGTCATATCTTGTCCCCAAGAAATCCCAATCCCAAGTCCCAATCCAAACTTCCCAATCGAAATCGCCGCCACATGAAATCCCAATAAAACGAACACTGATCTTAGTGTTATGTGGTGACAAAGTGAAACCTAGAGGGTATTTATTCAAAAAACATCACACGACATCAGTGTTTTATCCAATCACTGATAGTAAATATAGTAATGTTCCCATCAAAATTATCTGAAATGTTTCAGAAACAAATTTCTGATAGTATGATAGTGTGATGTTCCCATGATCAAAATCACTTTTATAGTAATTCCAAATACATTTCACATTTCCCATGTTTTCAAATGTGATGTTTTTCCCAATGAACTCCCGGTGGAAATCCCATAGGTGATCCATCGGTGATCCATCGGTGCCGGACATGCCAATGTAGACCAGCCATAGGGAGATCATAAGGACCGCCGACACCTGAGAGCTGAGCTGGCGGGGGATGGTTCGAAATGTGTGGCTATAGTTCTGCGGTGAATCATGGGTGAATAATGGCTTCACCTGATGGTGAATCTGAGCCGATACTCTATGGACAACTATATTCATTATACACCTGTATACATATCATGCATCTAAGATCTGTCTATCTATCTGTCTATCTATCTATCTATCTATCTATCCATCTATCTATCTATCTAATTTATCTATCTAATCCACTCTAACCTTATCTAATCTATCCAATCTAGCTAATCCATCTAAATCATAGGATCTACTCAATATGTCTAATCTATCTAATCTCATCTCATTTCATCTATCCAATCTATGCGTTTATGACCATTTATTGATTGAAAAAACGCCTCAGTGTTCACAATATCAGCAGCAACAGGCTACGCTGGTCACACCGGCTCCGCCCTTGTCGACAAGCGACGATTTTCGCTGGAAGCGGCCTTAGCGCAACGGTGCAACGGTGCATGGCCATGTCTTTGGGGATGCAAAACTGCTCGGCAGTTGACCCGGAGAATGGCCCCTTGCCCTCTATGTTTTTTTTCGGAAAGGACTCCATGACTCATAGTGACAAAGCCCTAATGCGAACAGATTTCTTTCTCTCTGCTCATGTAGATATTCATGTGTGTATATACGTATATAATATGACAATTGAGAACATGTGTACAGAGAGAGACACAAATTGTTCGAAAGATCGACGGACAGATTGATAGATAATGAAATTATATTCCATCTATCAATCAATCTATAGATCATTCATGAAAGCTGAGTCCATCTCTAAGGTCAAGACCCCCCGAGCTCTCCTCCAAATAAGCGTCGACGGGCCTGGAGTGAAGTAGTGAAGTTCTTCATATGGAAAACATAGAAAACAGCTAATATAGATAGAGTATGTATGTAAGATTTTCCATCCTAAACCATCCAGCTATGGCGGGTAGCCTCATTTATGGAACGCCCAAAATCCTGAGATCCCCACGGCTAGGATCGCGACACACAACACCGCGCAGATCTGAGATTGGCAACGGTAAAAAGGGGTGCAATGGTTTAATGGGATTTGATGGGATTTAATGGGATTTGATGGGATTTAATGGGATTTGGTGGGATTTACAGTAATGGGATTGAACGGATGATTCATCGTGATTTTCATGAATGCCCACCATGGGATTTAAAAAGGGATCCGAATATGAAAAAACACACCCCCTAAGAAACACCATCGAAATTTTCGTAGGGGATTTCCACATCAGTGAGATGGAGATTGGTGATGTAAGTTAAACTTAGGATGGGACCATCCCCAGTAGCTGAAAAATCACCTGGGTATACCATCATCATTTGTTGTTAAAGGGTTACCCTCTGGTAATGACTGACATAGCTATTGAAAATGGCCATAGAAATAGTGAGTTTTCCCATTAAACATGGTGATTTTCCATAGTTATGTAATAGTTTACCAGAGGGTAGTTTCAAACCCCTCTATTTTCATCAACCAACCAATGGGAAAAGGACCGACATCTACGCTACTGAGTATACCTCTATTTAGGATGAAAAATAACCTCCAAATGGTTGGATGGTGCATTGGGTTTACCACACTACCCATGTATCCCTCAGGGTTTTTTACCCCCGATGATAAGGAGAAAACTCGGTCTCCGTCCCGGACCTTGCAATGGGATCAGAGGGAATAAACCTACCATGACTGGGGATGGTTTCAATCGCCATCAAAATGCTGATTTGGGGATGGTTTAAGATGGTTTAAGCATCATTTAAGCGTGATTATCCCATCATTTAACGATGACATTACTACCTGAACGATTTCCTGCAGTCGTCACGGGCGGGCTTCCTACCGCACAGTCGACCAGCTCTGGGTGCAACCGACAGAGAACACGGTGACGCTGAACGCCAGATCGCCGGCCTGGGCACTGAGCTGCAGGCTGTGGGACCTGTGGGACCTGCGGAACCTGGACCCACTTAGTAAATGGATGGATTACCCCCCAGTTAGATGAATGCAATATCCCCACATGGGATGAAATATGGGTTATATATATATACTGGCAGGCTTTCTTAGCCACGTAATTATTCCATGATGTTGTAGCCGAGATTTCTTTTTATTAGCCACGAACGCAAACTTAGCTGCGTAAGAGTTTTATGCACATAATGTGGCGTAATTCTTCCTTTTCATGTTTTTTTCTGTTCTTGTTTGTTTCTTTGATTATTTTGCATTGTGTACTTTCTTTTGTTTGTTTTTGTTTTTTAGTTCTTTTGCATTTTGTACTTTATTTGGTTTTTTTTTGCATTTGTTTATTCTTTTGCATTTTGTACTTTCTTTTGTTTTTTTTTAGATTAATGGATTATAAACCACCCGATCCGTGGGGCCCGCACATCCAAGTGGAGCTGGGTTTAGTCTCCAGACTCCCTTCATGATCGTAAGCTCATCTCACCATCAACCACCATCGACTCGTCCCACTTTTGGGGATTGAATGATACTCGGAGATCTGGTCGCCTGGTCTCACAGTTGCTGAAATCATATTCGGTCAGAAATGACCTCTTTTTGTATTCTTCAGCCAACAAACAAACTCAGGAAGTTGTGTGCAAACTGCAATTTTAAGAAAGTTGTAAACCAGATGATGGTTATTGGTTGCCAGGAGAAAAAGCCATAGAATCCTCTCCTGTTCAATGCAAAGTAGCTGGGATTTATTGATATCCGTCCGGTTTTGATAGTTTTGATTCATCCCGAACTTGGCCATACTATGCCATACTATGCCATTCTATAATTTTATGCCATATGTACTGCCGAGGAAATCAATGGTTTTGGCTTCAGAATTTCACTCTCCGAAGCTCGTTCTGATCACGCCTGCACAATGAAGGCCCCCTCCCGAAAGGCTTCTGGAATCTGGCACGGCGGAGAATTGCGATCACCATCAACACACCATAAATGGGAATTGAAATCCTGCACAAAGGGTCGGTTTATGGAGGTTACCACAGAAAAAAACCTTGATCAGACCATGTGTCGCAGGGAGGGAAATCCGTGCAAATGGAGCTTTATAGCTGGGAAAATCATGGAACTAAATGAAGATTTATTTGGAACATATCATACATACATATATATAATATAATATAATATAATATGTATAATATAATATATGTATAATATAATATATGTATAATATAATACATATTATATATATATATATACATATATATGGGTGCGTATAAATAAATATACTGTGTGTATATATATATATACAGTATATATATATATACACAGTATATTTATTATATTACTGTACAATACTGTATATATATAGAGAGAGAGATACATATATATATGTGTGTGTGTTGGAGTTACCATATATATATATATTTACATTTACATAATACATATACTGAACATCTTCAGAGTCAAAACAGCAACAATCTTGGCCCCCAGAAGCTTGCCTTCAAGTGAGGCTCTGTGCCAGGGCCAAATTTCCGCCTGGAGTTTGGTGCCGATTTCATTGGATCGGTCCACTTTTTTTTCATCCCAGGAAACCAATCCCAAATCATCCGATGGTTATTTTCCGGAGGAAACCCTGAATATAAACCAGATATTTGAATATTCAGATATATGAAACATCCCAAATCAATATAAACCCAGTAAATCATCCCAAACATGGATTTTTACCCCAGATATTGAGGGTTTCCTTCTGACACGTTCCCGAAACTACATCTACCGTGCTGTTTAGATTCTCTTTCCGAAGGCCCAAAGAATGCATATTGTGACCTGGTGTGACCGTTACAGTTTGGGTCTGCAAAGCTTACATCCAAATGGTGGAAATGGAAATGTTCAACATGGTCCAGTTTCAGAAATTTACAAAAATCTACAAAAATGCTTGAGGATTTTACCATTCTAATGGCGTTGAAGGATATGATGGACCATTCAGATGTAAAACTCAGATATGGCTTTGTCAAAAGCCAAGCTCTTTGCCCATCGATTCCCCCATATTTCAATAGCCACAAAATCCAAATTGGTGACTTGGTGCTTCTACATCCCAAAAAAAAATCCCTGAAATCCCCATGTTTGATTATGAAATCACCGACTCAGACGTGACATAGAAATTATCATCCCATTGCGGATGATGTTTCTACCGACACCAAAAAAAAAAACAGCAACTTCATAAAAACCACTTGAAGCAATGGTGAAAAAATGGCATTCAGTAGGTTTACCTCACCAAAATACCCCTATGATTTTTCATGAATTTCAAGCATCTCCATATTTTTCATGGTTCATCCCATGATGGTTAAAGCCAAGTTTGGATGGAGAAATCCCTATTTTCGATGCCAATTTCCCCCATGAGTTTTCCGCCAACCCCTACCCTTGGGGACCTCCATTCATCGTTGGCGCCGGCAGCCCAATAGATGGCTCCAATGGTCCAGGGCCTAAAACGGGAGGGATTTACCCTCTGGTTAACATACAAAAAGCTATGGAAAATCATTCAGAAACCGTAGGAAAACCATAGGAAAACCACAGGAAAATGGATTGGTTGAAGGGAAAATCTCACCATCTTTCATAGGTCAATCAACTATTTCTATGTGCCATGTTCAATAGCTATGTGAAAAATTACCGGAGGGCAGTTGAGGGATTTGTGGTAGGGATGATGTATGGGATAATAAATCCCATTCGATTCCATGTAAATGGTGGGGATCATATATGAAATTTATGGATGATTCAGTGATTCATGAAATTACTATAGATTACTATATATTCTGGAATATTCTTGTAATCCATTTATATATAGTCATTCTATGTTCCATATGGCAATTTATATCTGGGATGATTCACCGATGATTCATGGATCTTTTTTTTTCGGATCTAGCACGTTGGTATAATGGGGCTATACATAGGGATATATATATATTGTGGGAATGTAATGGAATATTACTAACAATCTGATGTAAAATTGATCAGTGGGTAGGTTCACCCCCCTGGACATTGCCCCTACTGAAGTCCCCCTGGTGGCCAAATGGGTAAACCCCCAACGGGGTACTCAGGAGTACGCTGCTTTTGGAACAAACCGTAAACCAAATGAACAGAGAAAAGAAAGAATGCATACCTTTTTCACTAGAAATCTAATCATCTAACTAAATCTAATATTTGTTATTTACATTTATTCAAAATTCCTTTGGATTGATGTGTACATATATATATATTATACATATAAGGACAAATTCAGAAATCGTTTTTCACTTGACACATGCAAGACCTTGCCCTCCTAATCCTTCACCCCATATTTTCCTCTATGCGGCTTTGGTACCTGAAACTTAGGGGAAGAAACATCTTCAAGAAAAAACTCACTCTGCCTATGAAATTCTGCATGTTTTTATGGTATATCCAGAAAAAACACCCCCAAACAAATCCACCTGGTCAGCTGAGTCAGGTACCCAGTATCATAACCCAGAAAAACACTTGGCTATAACTTTAGTAGATGGCTATGATAACCATAGTATAACCATAGTATAACCCATCTAGAAAAATCTTCCGAATAAGATAAAAATCCACGGAATTCACCTACCATCTACGGTAGTTCATGGCTGTGACACAGCCAATTCACCAGGATTTAGCCATCGAACTACACCAGGATTTTGCCAACACCGGAGCTCCGGGTGTCAGCTCCCGTGATCTGAGACGTGGACATGCCAAGACCCAAGAACACGTTCACAGAATTGCTGCCAGTGACATTTCCAACCGATGCATCAGCCTGCGATGCAAAACACGTTGGACGGTCCACATTGAGACGATTCTGCAGGTTCCACATTTTCGCAGTTTCGGATACCTGAAATGACCCAGTCAACGGCCATGCCACCCGGCCAACCGGTCAATGGTCGGACTTCCGGGCTCCCAACATGGGGATCTTGTTGCGCAGCAGTCTTCGAAGCAAAGGTATCAGGTAGAGATGTACCTGCGGACCATGGGCGCCACACCTTTTTGAGCATTCATGAGAGGAAAGTGATGTTTCCGCACAAATGTCACACCATTTTGATGTTTTTTTGAATTCCGTGAAAATTGGAAGATGAGGTGTCGATTTCAAACCAATGGATCTCTACCTTCCCGATTTGCCATGGATCAAGTTATCACCAGCGAGGAAGTCAACAGGATATAGAGATGGATATAGGATAGAGAGATAATTAGGGAGATAATGATAGAGAGATGGGATAGATAGATTCATTGGTTTTGTTTTTGGAAAAGTGAAACCGGAAACATCAGCTTGATTGTCAAAATTCATTGGTTTCCGGTTAAGACTTCCCTCACCCTTCGGTAATCAGTTAGGTTGCTAGCTGCACACGAATCATGAAGATTTGCTGGGAAACTCATCTAACTCAATGGCTGATTTTCCATGCACCATCTTTGATGGTAACCATTATTACCCTCTGGTAAACCAACAAACAACTATGGAAAATCACCATTTTTAATGGGTAAATCAACTATTTCGACTGGGCCATTTTCAAGTTCGCAAACTGTTTGTTTACCAGAGGGTAACCATTATAAACTGCCAAAAAAAGCACTGTTCACCGTTATCAGCCATGATGACCCATGAATCTGGGTAAATTACAGTATTTCTCTAACCTGAAATAAGTCTATATTGGGATAGTTACCTCGAATCCGAACCATTCTTCCGGGGTCGCAGTGGTTGGTCGTGATAACTTATCCACATGTCGAGATGTTGGGACACAGGACGGATGTTTTTCTCCCTGGTACATCCCTGAATGTTCATAGTTTTTTTGGTCATTTTTTGTCATGTGAAATCCAAAAAGAAACCCCTGAAAAATTCACAGTGAACTGTGGTCTAAAAGTCTAAAAGGGAACATGAAAAAGATCTGAAGATGGGAAAATCATGGAAAATCCCATGGCAAATTCCGGTGTTCAGATTTTGCCGGCCTAGGGCCACGAAGGTGATCGCTGTGCCCATGGCCTCGAGGATTTTGATAGTTTGGGCGCTAAAGGTCACTGGTGACTATGAAATATAACGATAAAAACTATGAATGTGTCAATGGTTCATGATTTTGATGTGTGGAATAAATGTTTGGAATTCTAATATTAAGATTTAATCATCTAAGATTTGGAATGATCATTCTAAGATCAATCATTCTAATATTCGTCATTTGGAATATGAATCATTTGGAATGATCATTCTAAGATTTCCTATATAGTGCACTAGAATTTTAAGTGCATGTCTAAGTTTCACTTAGAATTACCAAAAATATTAAATATTATTTTCCCGAATTCTCATTGGGTTTTCATATTGCTAACTATGAATCTGAGAACTACAGTATTTTTCAGATTGCGAACTATGAAAAGAAATACGGTTTCCAGTTTTTCGTCCAAGAGTCATGAAAAGATTGAAGATGTTTTTGTGTAAACAACATGAGAAAAGTGTGTGGATGCGTAATCTGATTCCAACATATCAAATATTGATATACATATCATATGTATGTGTATATATATAAGTAATTGAAAGTAACTATTCGTATTATCATCCAACTAAACATACATATTGCAATTAATCCTCATGTTTCAAAACATCGATTGATCAGATTCATGACTGCCTCGGATGGCCATGGGGCCTTAATGCCCAGGCAACAACCAAAGATCGCAGCGACATCTCCGATGATGGCCGTCACCAGACCTGAGAAAAGGCCGGCCGGTCCGGTGAGGGGAAGACGTGGTGGTGAAGACGTGGTGGCAAGTTTTCCCAACATCTGTGAGGCAAAGAAGTAAAAAAATGATTCAAGTGGTTTCAAATTATAAAACTAAGCCATAAATTGGCCATAAATGATACTAAACAAGGACAGTATAATTTCGCGTCTTAAGACATTTTAGTGAAGCTTTCGAATGGGGAGACATATTCAAAAAAAATTACGGCAAAACCCATTGGTCTCATTTGTTTCGGGCCACTTGTTTCAAGGCACCCAGAAGAAATCTGAAGAAACCCATCATCAGTATCTCGTGCATCCCAGTCATCTCGAGAGCCGGACCAATGAAGATCAAGGAGAAGCAAAAGCAGACCCAACCTGTCTCACGACTGGTCCCCCATTTGGGGGACACAACGGACCACAGGATCCCAGCCTTTTTTTGCACCGCATGTCCAGTGGATTCGTTCTACAGAAAAGATCCAGACTTCAGGATCTACCGGTTCGGGCCTCCACAATAGTCTGTGGGTGGAATGAAGGCGAAAACAATTTTCCAGGGCCTCAGTTGGAGAGAAGTCTCGCTTCTGGTACATCTAAAATGCTGGCAAGGCATATTATATTGATTTATATTATTTCAACTTCCAATTCTGAGGATTTTCTCCGAAGAATCTTGGCTCGACTGCAAATCTTCTCCTCCATGGCCCGGTTCCGCACGTTCCGTACCAAGGGCTGCACAATTGAATCACGTGAAAGGACTGGCGCGGGGCAGGTGAACCACAAGAGACAATTGAAGCAGTGGCGATCTACCCCTCTTCATGTTACGTTCAGGGAGAAATAAACGATTATACTACCCTTTATTTATATATATATATGATGGGATTGTCGCATCAGCCAGGGCTCTTGTTTTGCAAGCGGCTTTGACAAGCCTCCGAAGTTCAAAAGAAGGATGAAGTCAGAACATGAGAACAATGCCAGCGGCTAATCAGCTAAAAAACCAATCATTCTCGTGCTTGCACTGCCCATATGTATATATATATATATATATGTGCATGCATATATATATAGATAGATAGATAGATAGATAGATAGATAGAAAGATTATAGATGGGGGATCTTCATAGTCCATGAACTGAGAATCCCGTTCCAAAATCTAAAGCAAGCAAATCCATTACAACAAGGCTTGAAGCTGAACCTGACAATCCTGGGGGTCATGCTCTCCGTAGCACAACTGATTCACTGTGTGAAGCTTCTGCAAAACCCCAAGATTTCATGATGGCCATTGTCAGGTGTGCTATCTCCGATCTTTAAAAAAAAAATCATGTGGACATCTCATCTGCAGATAACACCACTTGGGGGTGCTGTTCCAGTTTACAAGTGGAGACATCTATCTATCTATCTATCTATCTATCTATCTATCTATCTATCTATCTATCTATCTATCTATCTTATCTATCTTATCTATCTTATCTATCTTATCTATCTTATCTATCTTATCTATCTTATCT
>Ga0126342_10016357_pt1 | contig 12935 bp, 12 predicted proteins | sample Cyp1metagenome_FD_92528 | JGI IMG/M metagenome (GOLD analysis project Ga0126342, IMG submission 92528) | Coral microbial communities from Lord Howe Island, Old Settlement Bay, Australia - Cyphastrea 1 metagenome | ecosystem: Host-associated > Invertebrates > Cnidaria > Coral ... | reverse complement strand
CCACTGCAATAGGTCCAAACAACTTACCTAGAGCATCAAACAGCTGCTTCAAAGATACTCAAGGAACCACCCAACGAATGTTGGCCCGCTGGCAAGGTATTTGTCCTGCTTTTCGCTTCTTAGTTTTTCCAGCAGCAGCCTTGTCTCTGGAAAGTGCTGACCCTAACTCTATGCGAAGTAGATTTCATATACATGCCCAAGCCGGCCTCAAAATGCGTTTTCATATTCATGTATATATGTATATATATATATTAATAATATATAATATAGTATAATATATATATATGACTACCATGCGCGAGCCATACTTTGAAGTTGCTAGGAGTCTTGCCTCAGGTTTCCTTGCAACTGCTTCCGTTGCTTCTGCTCCTCAGGGCGCCCCAACATGCCGACAGTGGACTCAAGTTGACTCAACGGACCTGGTGCTATCCGATGACCTCCGAAGTCATTTGATCATGTTTTTTTTCTAGCATTTTGTTTTTTTAAACGGACTGCAACTGAAAAAAAAATGGTTTATGTTGGTTTATAACCACACCTTTTTGTTGGTTTTTACATGTTTTTACTTGGCCCAGTTTTTATTCTCCAGCGGCCCTGGTGAGGAAAAACCAGGGATGTCCCATGATTTCCCAAGCAATTTCCCGAAGGTGTCCTGGCCTGGCTCTTCTACCTTGGCCTGGTAAATCCATGGGAAATGGAGGAACGAAATGCACATTTACAGATTTACATGGGGAAATCATCTGGAAATGATATGGATTTTCCGGCCAAAAAAATCAAGCACAAGCAACACCGGCTAACACCGGAGGGTATCTACAAACTGGCCATTGTTCAATCGCGAACATCCAGTACACCGGAATGATCATAGTGTGCCTTAGTGTGCTACATGGGATTATTCTTGGAGTATGTGCATTCCACCATCCTGAACGGGATTCATTTTTTTTTACAGATATTGCACCCATTTCCATGGGGGATCTACAGTAACATGTTCAGCTGCAATGCTTCCTCGATGGTAGATTTTGTAGGACTTCATGGCTATCCCCATTTGTTTACACAAATAACGGGGAATCAAAATGTACACTATCATTGGCCCATATTTAAAAAAAAACAGATGTTCAGCCAAATAGAATGGGCTTACCCTCTGGTAAACATACAAAAAGCTATCGTATAGATGGCCCATAGAAACAGATGGTTTACCTATTAAAAACGATGATTTTCTATAGCTATATTAGTCATTACCAGAGATCCGGTGAAAAGAACGGGAACTTCTGAGGGAAGTGAAAAACCCCAGTTCCAATGGATGATCAAACCATGTTTCCATGGTTGAAATGGCCATTACGTGGGTATTTTGTATTCATTTTTATATATATATATATATATATATCGTGTAATTATATATATACAGTATATGTGTGTGTATGTGTGTATATATATATATAATAATCATATAATTATGTGCCCCATTTTCAGACACATTGAGATTCACTTCAAAAAAAACTCGGAAGAACCGCGCGGGAGATGTGGACAACCAAAAGATTCTTCGCCGGCCGACTTTTTGGCGCCTTCTTTTTCTTCTTCAGGACCATTGGTGCTAACGTTCGCACAAAACTCTAGGGCGGTTTTACCTTACGTGACCTCTACAAAATAGGGAATATATAATATATATATATATATACATACGTATAGCTGCATAGCAACCCCCCAAAGAGATGCAAGAAAATGAAATCCAATCCTGCAATAGTGGCAAATAATTGTTCCGCATCTTTTTTTGGCAGGGGTGCTATAATGCTGTTTAAAAAAACCATGGTAGCATGGGTCCAGCTTGGATCATCTAAGTCTGGCACAGGAAGCTGGCTGTTCCAGCTGGCTGTCAAGAGCCGCACTTAACGTCCGAACATCGGGGTTCAACCCATCCAAGTGAAAGACACGGCTTTTTTTGAAGTGGAAAAGGCTACAAATCATTGATCCCATCCCCCCAAAATGTGATATGATATGATCATGGACTCCCACACCACGCGTTTCACGACCCGTTTCAACGCTGCCCCTTTTGCGGTCGCAGAAGCTTGTGCCTTTTGGCAGAAAGTTCCGGCGAGTACAGGTCAAGGAGACCAGGGATTCAAAGGAAAAATGGGAAACCCGCAACGGAAAAGTGTTGAACCTGCAACCCCCCCTTTTTTCAGTATATGAATGTATATGAGATAGTCAATTGGGGGAAAAAAATTGGCATCCTTAGTACCTTGGTTGTATAAACCCCAGAAGCGACATGTGATCTCTGGGGGTGATGATCTCCAGACAAGCTTCACTTCCGCAGAGTGTGTTGTCATGTTTTACTCAACTCATATAGCTAGATGGGATCATAACCAGCAAAAATGAAGATTTAACCAACCAAAATTCGACAAAAAATAGGATATGGTGATGAATGTTTGCTAAGTGGCTTATAACTCCAGTTAAAAATAGGGTAGGTAGGGGCAATGTGCAGTAAGAAATGGGGTGAACTAACTCAGTTCGCCAACAAATTTCGGCCTTCTACCTCAAATTTAAAGTCAATTGTGCTAACCTCCAAGATGCTTCGCATTAAAATCCTAGTGGTACATTTAACCTTGTCTATCCTTTACCGGGCTACTATAAACATGTGTCATTGATTCATCACTTCCAAGCATTTCTCCGCGTTGGGCTCAATTATCTTAGCAATCTTCCACATCATCGCATTGTCAACCCATTAGCTCCTGCGCTCCTTTGACGAAATACCGGTGCTGGGGCAATGAAAACGCCACAGCTGCACCGCACGGAACGACGAATTCACCGGGGTTGCAACGGCATCAACGAAAATGAAGATGTAGCCAAAAACTGGAACTAGACCGGCACAATGCATTCTAGGATTCTAGGTACAAGCAACAATCATGGGTATACACTGCATACTAGATCCCCAAATAAGTTTTCCAGCAGGTAATTTGCTTCACTGTGTGCTGAAACAAAACTCAGATGGACATGCCCCTCGGGGTGAGCTGCTCTTCGCCCCGACTGCACCCCAATTTTTGTCATAGAAACCGAACCCTTTTCAGTTTTCAGTTTATGGAAGTTGATGGTAATTCAAGCGAAGCTTGGATTTTGAAGCTTCTTCTTGAATGAAAAAGTGTTTTTTCTGAACTTGGATCGCAGTGCCCTAAGCAACCCTGGCAATGAGCACAATCACTCAGTGACTGTTAAACCTGGGATTGGCCGGCTTCCGGATTCATGAACCTCCAGTTTACGAATGGGGCGGGATACTAATTTCAACAGCAATGTATCACTATTTGGGGGCAACCAATCAATAAACTGACTTTACCAGCCTGGGATTGACATTCGTCCTTGTGGATCCTTGTGGATCCTTGTGGTTCGTCTGGCAATCAAAATCGAACAATGAGCGCAGGCAGTCACTGAAATGGGAGCGCTGAAATGGATGGAAGAACATTGCAGGAATACAAGCGTTGCACATGGAAACCAAAATTGCCACTTTCAGAAATCATGACATTGTTGCATCTTGCAAAGGTTCTCCGGTTTCTGCTTGCTCCCAGCATTTGCATAGCTCTCCCTCTATCTCCGAAATCATGAATTGTAGAATGTTGCATTGCCCAAATTATTGGTTGCAGGTTGTTCTAGCTCCACCGCTTTACTTTTTCTATACCATGTCATTGCCAGAAGCTGGCTAATATAAGAGATATATATATATGTAAATATATGATGCCCATTGATTGTTCAAAGATTATGAACGCTAATTAAACATCAACAAACGTACTTAGTAGCTACCCAGTCACTCGTTTGACCCGGATAACTGTTGGCAATTGAGCCATGACAAAAATATTTGTTGGTTGAAAACGGTTTCCGTTTTTCCTATTATCAAGCATAAGTCCGAACAAATTAGCTAATCAACCATCATGTATCACTTATATCATATCCACTTAAATATACAATTATATATCCACTTATTGATGCCCATAGTTTGATGCTTCAACCCCTGGCCCAAACTTCGGCCATGACGAACAAAAATCATCCACCAACATGGGTCTATTCCATTGCTCAAGACCCATGATATCAATATCTATTAAATTATATTTTAAAAAATATTATCTAACCATCAAACATGGGCTTGAATCACCAGGACTTGCTTAAAATCCCATAAAAACAACCCATGTTTCATGGTTGTCCCCATGAAATCCCCATGAAATCCCCACTATGACCAGCTCATGTCCCACCTTGGACCTCCTGGAACCGAGCGCCCTCACTGCCCCGCGGCTTCGCCAGGGGAAGACTCATCGTCGTCACCTCCTTCAGTACCCGCACGGTACCTGGGAGGCAAGCCATCGGGGCGTCACAGTGATTAACAGCCATCAATAACAACAGTAGTAATCATTATTAACATACAACAATAATCAGTAACAATCATTAACAGTGATTACTATTGTCACTATCATCATTATCACTATTTAAAAGATTTGTATCTAACAACAGTAGTAATCATGATAGTGATAATAGTAACAATGATGATTAATATGGAACATACTGTAAACTAACGATTTGAAATAAACGGGCTAAATCCCTTTGGGGGATGATATCCTGAAGAGGTTATATAAGTTACCCCCCCATAGATCTTAAAAACATGATCTAAGCTTTGTAATATGTTATGCATATATACATATATATATATATAACTCTATTAACTATGTATGTATATATTTATATACACAATTATATACGTATATAATCCATTTCCTCATACTTCCTCCACATCATTTGAATTGGGGGTGTTCACAATCGGCCCAGGCCTCGGAAGGGGTCCTTCTTCAGATCGCACTTGGCGTCCGCCAACAAGGTCGCAGTGCCTTCATCTTCGTAGTCCACATAGGCATAGCCTGGCATAAAAACCCTCCATCATTGGCTGGGAAATCCTTGGAAGTCCTATTTTTTGATTTGCCCATGTAAATCTCCATTTCGTTCAGCAATTTCCCATTAATCTTACCTATGATTTTCATCATTTTGGCTAGGCTCCACTGGGAAATCCCCCTTTCCCGAAATGAAGGTGTTTAAATGGGGTTTTCCAGTGCTAGGTCTAGAGCGGCGCCGTGCTCAGCAGGATTTTCCCCGACTTACCATGTATTTGGCCCTGGGGTAAACGGACAAAGAGATGTCGGAAAACTCATGGGGAAAAAAACAGGAAGATCTAGAAATGGTGAATTGTCCACACCTATTTTTAGTTTCTAGGATGGTACTATAAATAGGATTTTGTTTTATAGTACCAAATAGTATCATTTGAATAGTACCTATTATAGGATGGTAAAACAAAAATTCAGATTCAAATGATACGCAAGCCTTGCGACCTGGTGCTATCCTGAAAAATCATACAGATAGTGGATAGAAGACATAGCTAAGTTTACCGGAGGCTGGCAGCTTCCCCAAAAAAGCACGGTCCGATGCCCGGGCCTAGGCTTCTCTGGGTGATTGGATGGACCTAAGCCATGAGGAGGAAGAAATGTCTGGCAAATCCAAGCGTTTTTTTCAACAGAACCCAGCTCCCCAGTTGTGATGCGAGACACAAATCCACACATTTTTGGTGAAATTCCAATGTCTTGTGATTCTGTTCATTCAAAGTGATTCAAAATCTGACTGTGGCTCAGCCATGCTAAACCCGCCCATAAATTGCAGGTGATATGCAGGTGAGACCCCCTTGGTTCTTGCAAGAAACACAACCAATCCGCATTTTTTTGTTAAATACGGTCAGAACACATGAAATCACATTTTTGTTGTTGGACCGCAAAAAAAAAAAACATTAAATCCGGATTCTTTGTTCGCAAACCCATTTTGTTCTGAGGTTGCATCTTTGATCATCTGTATATATATATATATGTGTGTGTGTATGTTTGTTTATTTATTTATTTATTTATTTATCTTGTTTTTATATATTTACTTGTGTATTTATTATTACATGAAATTGTACGAAATCATCGTAAATAATCTGAAACCATCTTAACTCGTCATAAATCATCTCAATTCACCGTAAAAATCATTGTTAAAAATCAAAAATCATCTCAAATTCTTTCCACAATCTCCCTAAAATGATCTAAAATTCTCATTCTTCACTTTTCTTCCCCCAATCTCTGCAGCTTCCCCCCTTCCCTTCCTGTGGGAATCCGCACCACCACCTGCACCTGTTGCGGCACCGGCGCCCGGCGCTGCGAGACCAATGACAGGATCGCCTCTTCCAACTGATCTAACCTGGGCTTCGCCATGGAAATGCTGCATACCCTCTGGTAATGACTAACATAGCTATTGAAAATCACCAATATTTATAGTGAGCTTTCCCATTAAAAATGGTGATTTTCCATAGCTATGTTAGTTTACCAGAGGGTAAAACCCATGAAAAAACGGGCCAATGTTACCAAATCATGGAAAAATGCTGGAGTTCGCCCAGCAATTTTGGTGAAGAATTGGGACTTCAGCTGGAAAAAACAATGAACACTTGGAATTTTTACCGGCAAATATGGTGGTGGAAAATGGGGGTTTAACGAGCAAAAATGATGGATATTATATGTATACATATATATATATCTATCTATCTATCTATCTCTGTCTATCTATCTATCTCTGTCTATCTATCTATCTCTGTCTATCTATCTATCTCTGTCTATCTATCTATCTCTCTCTATCTCTCTATCTCTCTATCTATCTATCTATCTATATCTGTCTATCTATCTATCTATCTATCTTTCTATCTTTCTATCTTTCTATCTTTCTATGTATATGTATATATATATATCAAAAACGAGTTTAACAACCAAAAACAATGCAAAATAGATCCATTTGGGATTAAAGCAGCAAAATGGGTGGTCTTATCCAAGAATTGGGATTGAAATTTGGCCCAAACTTGGTGATGTATGATGACATTTCTCATCATGGTGATGAGGATTAGCATGGTGATGATATTGATGAGCGGGATCATTTGCAGCAGCATCTTGTTCTTCTACGTCTTTTGCAACAACAGGTGCATATGTCATTCACCATGTATCATCATGTATCTATCATCATTGCAAGGTGTTGACCTGGGGAAAATCAAACAGGGCGTTTATATATACTGGTTGGTGCTTTGAACCGTCTTGAAAAATGATGGAGTGAAAGTCAATGGGAAGGATGAGATCCCATATGAAATGGAAAATAAAAGCCAAGTTTGAAACCACCAACCAGTTGTGTCGTTAACCATTATTAACCACTATTAACTATCATTAACCAACCATTATCCACCATTAGCCATTAGTTTTTTTTTGCCAGGGCCGAATCCAGTAAGCATCACTGGATTGCTCTCAAAATCACCGACTCCAAGCGGCGGTAGGTCTGGTAAGGATTCCAGCCTCACCCTTCCACCTGCAGATGTGGAATTCCAGGTTGATTATGGGATGAGCATCATAAAATCCATGAAAAAAGGGAGACTGTTTCCATAAAATCCCATAAAAAGATAGGACTCTTATCATGATGGTTGGGAATTTTTGGCTGCATTCCTTGCTTACCACCACGTATCTAGGGGCCTGTGGGCGAAGTTTGACGAGCAAAAAAAAGAAATCCATCCGCCACGAGGGCAAAAAAAACATCATCCCCATGGTAGGTTTATGATGGCATTGGGCCCCACATGAATAACCATAAAAAATGAATAGGTTCCCTATGGAATATCGTAATCCCCAATAAATTAGCTAGTCTAAATCCCAATTATATATTATATATATAGGTCGTACGCATAATTCCACATTCAGTAGTATAAATCCCAATGGAGGTTGAAAAAAAAAATACCATCCCCATGTATGGTTGGTTCATTCTTGGGTTTACCACACTAAACCACTTGGTTGATAAGTTCCCTATGGATTATGATGACATAATTTATCATATTTCATGGTAAAAACATGTAAAAACCATGGTGTCCTGTAGATTTTCCCAACAAAACCAATCCAATGATACTATCTGATACTATGGATTATGATGACATAATTTACCCTCCGGTAAGCAAACATGACATAGCTAGCTATTGAAAATGGGCCAGTCGGAATAGTTGAGTTTTCCCATGAAAAATGGTGGATCTTTCCATCGTTTTTGGTAACGTTGACCAGGCCGGGTAGCCATCCCAACCTGGTCATTCACCGGTCCCAAAATCAAGGACGACTGGTACCTCGAGGCTCCCATCCCCTGCCACCAGCAGGATGCGGACCATCCCTTAGTACTGGCCGGTGAAGATTCTATGTCTATCTTCACCGGTTGGTGGATGGTTGGTGGATGGATTCTATCTCTTCTTCCAGCTATTCTTCAACATTTCAGAGCACTTCAGAATGACTGGTTGGTGGTGCAATAACCATCTTGAAGAATATGAAAGTCAATGGGAAACATTATCCCATGTATGAAATGGAAAGTAAAACATGTTTGAAACACTTTGAAACCACACCAACCAGATGATAATTCATAGATTCTCATAGGTTCTCATAGGTTCTCATAGATTCTCATAGATTCTCATAGATTCTCATAGATTCTCCAGATCTGGTTTGTTGATGTTTATTGGGATTTTCTATGATTTTATAGCCTTAATACTACCATAGCCCACATAATTTTCAATACCTTTTGAACACGCCGGGCCATTGGATCCCGGAAAATTCCTGCAATGGAAGAAGCGTCTTGGCAAAGATCAAGGAGAGCAGGTGGATGTTCTTCTCCCCCTTCATATGACATAGGAAAGTTAACATTGTCTGACAAATTCTCTGAACATATCCCCCTTGGTTATCCACATGAGTGTTACTGTATTGGTTATACATGGCTAATTGATGATTTCAACATAGTTCAACCCATCTGAACAATGTTCGGCAGTCTTATGCATCATTAGGAATCATCATTCAATTAACTCCCATTTTTCTATGATTGAAAATGAACAGCGCAACCACCAACCAAGTGGTTAAACATTATAAATTATAACTTCTGACATCTTATAACCATATATCCTCTGGTTATTTAAAGTAGCGAACTGGAAAATCACAGATTTTAATGGGTAAATCATCATACATCATCTATAAATGGACCGTTTTCCATAGCTATGTTAAATAACCAGAGGGTAAACGTTCTGAATAAGCCAACCAGATCTTCTCTTGGCTCCCCTTGCTCGCTCGCAGGCTCCCTTACCTGAGATGGAATCATAGAAAGGTGGGCCTGGACATTATGAGGCAGGTACCTGACTCTGGTAAACTAACAAAGCTATTGAACATGGCCATAGAAATGGTTGATTTACCTAGTACACATTGTAATTTTCCATAGCTATGTTCGTTTACCAGAGGGTATATCATGAAACTCCCCTCCTGGAAACACAGTTCAAACGTCCATTTTTGGTGGAGGATCTAAAATGCCGCTGGGCCTCTGTAAAGTCACCCAATTTTTTGATCATTTCATCTGAGTTCACTCAGTCGCCTCGGGGTGAACCCTGTTTTCCGTGGGCCTTCAAGGCTGGCAGGCTCTGGGAGGATTTCAGTTTTCGACCAACCTGCAGGGGTCGGTCGACACTCAGTCGCTGCTCCATATTTGATAGCCATCTGGGACCCCAGTGTCAGATTCCACACATGGCAATGCCCAAAAAAAGATCGCATCCTTTTACCACTGGATGCCCCCAAGATAGCGTTCAGATATGTTCAGATGAGATATAAGTGGCTTAATTAACTATTTAACTATGGTTTATGGTAGTTATAACATGTTATAATTAACTACAGTTCATAGGGGTTTAAAAACCCACTTATACGTTTTCGGGGGCACCATCCTGCACTATCAGGCAGCCTCCAAGCGATCCATGTGGCTCTGCAGCAGATGGCGCACTTTGGGCGCCTCGTTCGTTTGGACGGTTTGCAGATTTTCCCAGCTGTAAACCTCCATTTTCTACCCTCTGGTAATTTAACATAGCTCTTGAAAATAGCCATAGAAATAGTTGATTTTCCCGTTAATAGCATGGTGGATCTTTCCATAGTTTTGTAAACGTTTACCAGGCCGGGTAGCCATCAACTATGATTTTTCATATGGATCAAGATGGTTGAGGGTATCATTTTATTGGGGCATTGGTGATTTTCCAGCCACCAATAAAATGACACCTTTCGGACGATCCGGGCTGGTCCGCTGGTCCGGTGCTTTGAAGCAGGCGAAACCGAAACCCCGCCGAACGACTGCCGTAAAGAAATGCTAGTCCAAGATGGTTTCTTTTCAATGCCATTAAAATATATTAGATAATACATGATAATACAAGTCCAAGATAATCCAAGGACATTTCACAGTTTTGATTGAGGTCTTTGACTTTTTTGGAATCCACCTACGGCTTCACCGTTCCTTGGCCATGTCCACAGCCCGGAGCTTGTCCTGGTTTTCCGCCTCCGGGAAGTTGAGGAAAATCAGAGGCAAAAGCCCCAAGAAAATGATGGAAAAGTCGTTTCCCCTTTGTTTACCCAGATTTTTGAGGATTTCACAGTTCTATCTCGTGGATTCTTTGTGGGGGTTGCCATTTTGAGAAAAATCATAAGACATAAAATTCTAATTCTTTCCCCCGAAAGCTAGCGAACTTAACTGGGGGAGAATACAGAAACTTCCAGACATGGGAGACAATGAAAAGTCTGGCGGGTGGCTTTGTCCAACCCTGGTGCATTTGCTTTCGTGTTCTGTTAGTTTTGATGATACCCTCTGGTAAACTAACATAGCTATAGAAAAACACCATGTTTAATAGGTAAACAATCTATAAATGGGCCATTTTCATCCATTTTCCATAGCTATGTTAGTTTACCAGAGGGTATAGTTAGTGAATGTTCGTGATATACACCGCCCAGTTCTCAATTCGTCTCATGCGCCTGGAAAGAACTCTCCCCAACTTATATAGGTGTATCGTTGGGTATACTTGGAGAATCATCCCGCAAATCGCAAACAATTTGACGTTTTTTCTATATGAAGAGGATCATGCCAGAAATCGTAAGTGGCTAATAGACATAGCTAGTTCATCATATTTATAGATACTGGGTAAATTACAATAATTCACAAACCTGAAAAGTTCGGCTATGTTGGGGATGATTCCCGACAATCTAATCGTGAGGGAGAACAGTGAGGTCGTTATAATTTACCCAGATAGGTAGGATACTGTAACCCATTTAAATATAAGGGACTGTAACCGGACCAAGGCTTTACTCTCGGCCGCCTGGACGTCCGCATTGAGGCTGAGTAAGAGCCTCGTCATACCGCGGGCACGGCTGGGCCGGTGTTTGAAGTAATCCTTAGGGTATCAACTCCCCAAGAAAAGTGCATGATTTTATGGGGAGGGCCTCCCCCCAAAAAAAAGAAAAGTGTTTCCAGGATGTTAGTTCGATGATGTTTCCTCCATCATTTCGATTTTTCCCACTCTTCTAATTCATTTTATGGTTGCTGTAAGCCTAAAATAAACCAACTTAATTAAAATGAATGCGTTCAGTCATCTTAATGGCTGATTCTTGAGCCATGTTCAACTCAACAGGCTGTGCCCCGCACTCCACGATCATGAAGGCATTCCGGGAGGGGCTGCTGGCGGCCAGCATAAGCACCGTGTTGCCTGTCTCACTGGGCTGCCAGTCATAAAGACCATATCTGATGTACAAAGCAAGCAAAAGTCATGGTACCATACCCTAATGCCCCTTTTAGTATTGGTTCTACCAAGTAAAGTTACAGTGGGTAAAACAATCATGTTTCCCATCCCCCAGTCATCACCCAAGGTCTGGGATCCACCGTTGCCAGTCATTACCGACTCTCCATCTAAGGTCCCAAAAAAAAACGACCATAAAATGGCCGATGAAACCAAATCAACTTGTTGGGACCTGAGTTTTTTTCGAAAATCAACAGGTTTCGAAGATCATTTTTCCGCGTGTGAATTAGGACACCTCACAAAAATAGTGTTGCTTTATCATGTGGGTTTGTCTGAAAATAGGATGCAACAGTAGATCCATTGATCATCGTTTCCCATCTTCAAACAGACCCGTATCCGATATGCACGTGTATATATATATATATAGATACATATATAATCATATTTGTATATATATATATTAAAAAAATGCTTCAGTCTCTACGTTTGATGATTCAATCACCTACCCCCCATATACAATTCCCCATAAGTTCCCCTGCAAATATTAGAATTACCATAGGTTCCATATGTTCTATAATGTTTATAGGGCTTAACATGTCCTGTACAATATCATTTACAGTATATATATATATGTCCATATAAGTTCCATATATCATTTGAAATTTGGGTGCCTCATCAAATTCAAAATGATAGTTTCTTCTCCTATTAAAAAACATATCAAAACCTCCATTTCTACTGGATTTTCCCATGTTTTTCCCATGTTTTTTGTGTCGTTCATCGCCTTCTCGATCCGTGGACTCAATGGAAGCCTTGCGCTCCAGCAGTAACGTCACCACCCGCGGGTGGGCCGCCTAAAGAGTCGAGTCGATCTTGAGGGGATCTATGGGATCTATGGGAGACACTTATAGTGGGGAAAACCCCAAAAATACCATGGGATCATATTAATTTTAATTGGGATCTAATGAAATGGGAAATCTGCTAAAATCTATGGGGAGATTCATGGAAATGGAGGAGAATATATATATATATAACTATATATATATATATCTGGTTGGTGGTTTTTCGCCACCCCTCTGAAAAATGATGGAGTGAAAGTCAGTTATGATGATGACATTCCCAATATATGGAAAAATAAAAATGTTCCAAAGCACCAACCAATATATATATATGTATATACCGCCGGACTGAAAGTTAGAATGACACACCTGCCACCAAAAAAAATCCATTGAAAGTTAGAATGCCACACCAAAATTGTCTTAAAAATTCTACTAAAATTCTACCTTTCAGTCCGTATTATGCTGGTAAATGT
>Ga0126342_10016356_pt1 | contig 12935 bp, 13 predicted proteins | sample Cyp1metagenome_FD_92528 | JGI IMG/M metagenome (GOLD analysis project Ga0126342, IMG submission 92528) | Coral microbial communities from Lord Howe Island, Old Settlement Bay, Australia - Cyphastrea 1 metagenome | ecosystem: Host-associated > Invertebrates > Cnidaria > Coral ... | reverse complement strand
GAACCTTCTCCGGAACCTTCTCCGGAACCCTGTTGAACCTGACCTGGCTCTGCACCAAAGCCTCCCACACCTTCTCCGGAACCTTCTCCGGAACCTTCTTCGGAACCCTGTTGAACCTGACCTGGCTCTGCACCAAAGCCTCCCAGACCTTCTCCGGAACCCTGTTCAACCTGACCTGGCTCTGCACCCAAGCCTCCCAGACCTTCTCTGGAACCTTTGGAACCTTCTCCGGAACCTCATTGAACCTGACCGGGCGCCTGCACGTTTGCACACCAAAGCTATTCTGGGCTGAAGACCCTATTAGCTTGCGCTGTTGCGGAGAGAAAAAAAAATATATCAGAATATTCAGAATATTTTAAGCATGATTAAACATTTACGAACTATGAAGAGATTCTCATCAGCTCCCACAGCACTGTGGGCTGATCTCCTCGCCTCCAGTTTGCTTGATGGCCTCTGCGATTTCTGGCATTTGGTCCTCCCAAGTGGTTCAAATCTCGGGCTGCTCAGCTGATCAGGGAGTTTGACTGGATGATGACGAGAGTAATGGCTGGGTGAGGTGGGCCAAGTTCAAAGTCAGCAAGCAACGTGGCAGAAGATGGCGAAGGCGGCACAGGAAAAGCGCAAGACAGGAAACAGCGCTGTCCCAATCAGGGTCGTGAGTGATGACCACCTCACTGTTCACATCTTCGACTGCCTTACATGGCAGCAAAACAGACTGTTCATCCATGCGCCTTGAACAAATATCCTTGACAAATTCTCTTGCCAACCGTAATGTTGAACAAAAGTTCACTTGGACAAGTTGTTGCCAAAAGCAGCTGTCCTTTTTGGTTTTGCTGCTGATCTTTTTGCACCGGGTCTTTGTGAGAAGAACAATGCCACACGAGCAAGTCTTCTGGATTCGCATGCCAGGACAGGAGAATGTACACTTCTAACAGCAAGCTCCGGCATGAATTGAAGGCCGGTCCTATGAACCAGCCTCACTCAGCTAATAGCCTGTTCATCAAAACATGTCTGGGCTTAGCAGCCAGGGGCCAGTTTTTGTGGCCTGTATATGCCTGTATGAGATCTTTTTGTAGCAATTTCCAGTTTCAATAAAACACGCACTGTGCAAGTGTGGTGAAGATGGAGGCCTTCTCATTTGCAAAACAAGAAACAAATTAAAATCTCTGGGCCTGGCAAAGCGGATGTTGAAATGGAGCAAGCCAGGGAGTTCTATACTGGGCTTGGCTCAAACATCAAGTCAGACCAAAATACCATAATAGATGTGTAGGACATCCAGAAGGAATCAAGGTACTCACTGGACGGCCCGGATCTTCTATGCACACAAAGTGAGAAGAAATGGATGGAAATGGTAGGAGCAGGATGAAAGTCGTCATGCCTCAGCACTCAAATTGTTGCATGCGTCAGCCGCAGGGAATTGCAAATTGCCTGTTGTACCAGCCTGGCCTTGGCTTTGTCACCCTCTGCGGTTCGGTCAACATGAGGACGCATGAAAACGCACGAAACGAAATAAAAATACATTTGGAAAAACTGCGGCACTGAATTCCAGGTTTCGGACTGTATTTGAGGCCATGTGAGGGCTCGTTGGCTCATGTCTGTCTGCCGGTCCGGTCCGTCATCATCTCCGTGATAATTCCGCCAGAGACCTGGCCAACAAAAAAACAGTGTGAAGCGACACGCACTGCTTGTCGCAAGCAGGATGCAAGACTTTTCCAAAGGATGCAACAGGTGCCTGTAGAAATTTCTGACCACCATCCCTGCACGACATGCGAATGTTCGCCAGGATGAACGCAATGGAGCCCTCCGGCCGCGACGGTTTGAAAGTGTGCAGTCACAAACAACCGGTGCTGGGGGCACCTCCTGGAAGGTCGAAGTCATGCAGGCAGAAAGGCAAAATTCTGCTTCTAATAGACTCAATTCAATAATAGATCTTAGCACCTGCCCCTTCCTCTCCTATGCTGTGGAAAGCAGATGAATTTTGAGCCCCCAAAGCTCTATCACGAGTTTCCTCATCCATTTCAGACGCATTCAAACCAGGCTGTCGTGGCCACTGTGCAAAGGCTGTTCCGATTCGATTTTGAAAGACTTCTGCCCTTTCGTATTTGCAACCCCTATGTGCCAGGAAAATGATTTTGATATCATAACATCAGCCAACAAATCTCCCTCTCTGTCTCTCCCTCCCTCCGTCTCTATCCTCTCTCCCTCTCTCTGGGCGTGACCAACACGATCCAACACATCTCCGCGAATATGAACAGGAATCAATAGATCCTAGAATAATAATGATGCGTTGCATATGTATTATTGCGTATGGATCTAGAATGCCTTACGTCGTGTGTTTTGGAGCCCACATCCACAATGCATGTGTTGGTTACTGTCAGTTGTTCCGCGAATTTCTCATTCTTGCCTTACAGAGCTAGCTTCGTGAGGAAACTCTCGACACAACTTTGGTCATCAAGCCTGGTCACAAATGCTGATTCCTGTGTGGCAGTCTCGCAGGGAGCAGCCTTCTTCAATTGTCAGCTGACCACCCATAAAGCAAAGGCACGACGTGCTAGCCTCACCGCTCTCGGAGATCCCGAGCACTGAAAATGGCCAAATGAAAGAAGCGTCACCGGAATGACAATTAACTAATTCAACCATGATACAATGAGGGGCAGCCGATCTTCAGTTTGAGGTGTTACTCTCGCAGGCTTCTTGCGACCAAGGTTCATGCACAACTTCAGATCTCTTGAGCATGGCGCGCGGCTTGTTTGAACCAACAAAAGGTGCTAGAATGTCTGGCCCAACCACCACACCAAATCCTGCATTGCCCTCTTTCAGTCTTACTTGGCAATCAGCCAGCAAGCATGTACCCGCTGCAACTCTCAGAACGCAATCACTGATACCTGTCGGGCGGCTATGCTGTGTGCCGATCCCGCAAAGAATAAAGTTTTGCAGTTCCACACACCCAGAAGATCCACCAGGCTGCTCAAGCTTGATTTCGAGGCTTTGGAGCCCCAAGGTTGGGACATAGGTACGCCAACCAGACTTTTGATTGTATGACCACGGTGGGTTTGCTGGGGTATGCCACCGTGAGCCTCAGTTGACGGCATGGAAGTCAAAACAAATTGATTCACGGTCGGGTTATGTTGGGCGTGTTGGCTTCTCTATCTTGATCATAAATTCACATCGTTGCAATCCGGTCCTGATTGAACAAAGAAGGTGTATGTGTTTTTTTATTTTTTTAAGTTTAAGTCTATAGCATTTCATTCAAATATCCGAAGCAACCTCGAACGGCAAGTTGCAGCCGAGTGACGGAGCTGAAAGTCTGCACCACCCAAGTGGGGAAGTGGCAGGCCGATGATTTTCATGGCCTGGGGCATTGTCAAGGTGGGCCACTGTGAACCAGGGACTGATGAGATTTGGGAATGGGCAAATGGGCAAATAGATGTTCATCCCTGTAAAATTGTATTTTTTGGTATTGAATGGTATTGATCCATGCCATAGCCATTTGATGAACGTTAAAACACCTGTAACAGCCAAGGCCGCTGCGTCAAGTTTTGCGAGTCCAGTAACAGGCTAAGCCCTGCCTTACGAATGCACACATGCTGTCCAGCTGTTACATGCTGCTGTGCGGACGGTAGCAAAGCCACTGTGGCTACCTTTGTGCTCTCCTCAGGTTGGCACAGCTGCCAACACAAGCAAAATGGAAAACCGACACATGAAACCTAAATCACATGATGCAAGGACTCTTTATACTCCTTTCTCCTTTTCATGTGCCTTCAAGTGTAGTCGTCTGCATGTATTTCATGCGTGCATGTATGTATGTATGCATGCATGCATGCATGGGTGCATGGATGCACGGATGCATGGATGCATGGATGCATGGATGCATGGAAGCATGGATGGATGGATGGATGGATGGATGGATTCGGACGTACGTACATATATTTTCGACAAATATATAAATAAATATAAATAAATATAAATAAATAAAAATAAATATAGGTACATAGGTATATATGAATGTAGATATGTGTGTGTATATGTAGATATACAGATGTAAAAATATATATATAAAGGGATATGAAAATATGTAGGTAGATAGATAGATCGATATCGCAGGGTAGATAACAAGATGAGAAATGATAAATAATGATAAATAGATCAATACATGAATAGATAAATGGAAGAAATATGTATGTATGTATATATGTATGTACGTATGTATGTATGTACGTACGTATGTATGCATGTATGTATGTAGATTAGGTAGGTTAAATAGATTGGAAAGATTAGATAGTTAGATAGATAGATAGACAGATAGATAGATAGGTAGATAGATAGATAGGTAGATTGATTGATAGATAGATAGCTAGATAGATAGGTAGACAGATAGATCGATCGATAGATAGATAGATAGACAGGTAGCTAGATAGGTAGATAGGTAGACAGATAGATCGATCGATCGATAGATAGACAGATAGCTAGATAGATAGATAGATAGGTAGATAGATAGATTGGTAGATAGATAGATAGATAGGTAGATAGATAGATAGGTAGGTATATAGATAGGTAGATAGATAGATAGATAGATTAGATGGATTAGATGGATTAGATAGATTAGATAGGTGGGTAGGTAGATAGATAGAAAGATAGAAAGACAGAAAGATAGATAAGTAGATAGATAGATAGATGGATAGATAGATGGATAGATGGATAGATGGATGGATGGATGGATAGATAGATAGGTAGATAGATAGATAGACAGGTAGATAGGTAGAGAGATAGATAGATAGACAGATAGGCAGATAGATAGATAGATGGACAGCTAGACAGATAGACAGATAGACAAATAGATAGAGAAACAGCTAGATAAATAGATTGATAGATAGATAAATAGATAGATAGATAGGTAGATAGATAGATAGGTAGGTAGATAGATAGGTAGATAGATAGATAGATTAGATGGATTAGATGGATTAGATAGGTTAGATAGATTAGATAAATTAGATAGATTAGCTAGGGTAGCTAGGTTAGCTAGATTAGATAGATTAGATAGATTAGATAGATGGATAGAAAGATAGAAAGATAGAAAGATAGATAAGTAGATAGATAGATAGATGGATAGATAGATAGATAGATAGAATAGATGGACAGATGGATAGGTGGATAGATGATGATAGATGGATAGATGGATAGATGGATGGATGGATAGATAGATAGATAGGTAGATAGATAGATAGATAGATAGCTGACATGTGGGAAGACATGAAAAGAGATGAGAAGAGCTCAGGTGAGATGAGTTGAGATGAAGTGCAAGTGTGAAGTGTGGAGTGCAATGTGAAGTGTGAGGAAAATGTTTGCTTGACGCTGCATTGCACAGAGGTCGCGCGCAGGTCATGTTCTTGGACAACAACACTGCAAAGCTTCGCACAAAGCACACACGCACGGGCCTGGCTGGCGCACAGCGCATGCAAGTTCCTTGGCAGCAGTGCTGGGAAGTGATTCATGAAAGCTTAGATGACATATGAGAAGAGATGAGATGAGAAGAGATGAGAAGAGGTGAGCTGGGATAAGGTGAGAAGAGCTCAGATGAGATGAAGTGTGGAGTGTGAAGAGTGCAGTGTGAAGTGTGGACTGTGAAGTGTGAAGTGTGGAGTGTGAAGTGCGTAGTGTGGAGTGCGAAGAGTGCAGTGAGAAGTGTGAAGTGCGAAGTGGAGCTTCAAATGTGACATGTGAAACAGGACACCACTTTCGCAGAATGCACGCACGCACAGGCTTGGCTGGCGCACGGCGCATGCAAGTTCTATAGATGAGAAAGGTCTTATATATCCCTAAGGCAACTTCCGCCCCGCCTCGTGCGGGTACTACTGGTAATTCGGTATACAGTAGAATGGTATAGATAGATCTGGATCGATATACTGTAGATAGGTAGATCATTTGACAGGAATATATACAGTAAGTCGGAGGAAATGTTAGTTCCTACAGTTCCTCTTGGCTCCTGCTCTGCTCCTGCTACCGCCTCCCCAAAATTCTCGACGACTTCTGCATCACGGCCAATGCACACGACGCAAAGCCAAGCGCCTCAAATACGGAAGCTACCAACATGCAGCACAGGGCAAAAGGAACACGAGCATTGAAACCAGCTGATACATATATATTAAGAATTCGACAAGTATGAAACAATTCAAAACATTGGAGTACATTGAACATTCATGAAAATTCTGACTAGCTTGGAAAACGGCCCGCACCTTGCATCTCCTGTTTGCAAAGCAGGTCCAGCCATGAGTAACATTGCCTTGGCAAAGATATTTCGTTGGAATCCAGAAGTTCCTCAGCCAGGTGCAGGCCGCATCTCAGTCTTGCTGCGAGCTGGGAGACTCCCATCATGACTCCCATCTCCTGTATCTCCTGCTTCTCCGTCGGCTCCGGCGTTGACTCTGGCGACTTCTCTAGTGCCTTCGAATCCGTTGACACCAGGGTGAACCAGTTCGACACCCCGCTTCGCGTTCCGCGGTGTTGCCATGGAAGGCTGATTTTCTGATAGCCCTGGCACAGACAAGCCATTGACGCCATCGATGCTCCATCCGAATGCAGTAATACTAAGAGCCAGATCTCTGCTCGGAAAAACTGTACAAAAGTGTTCCATGAGAAGTCTCGAAGATGGCCTTCTTGAATGACCTGACCACTAGCATCCAGTCTCAGACCCTTTTCCGGCTGTCGAGCAAAAAATTGCCGCCATTGACCATACGTAAAGCGTCCACCATAGCATTTTGCATCACTTTGTGTGGGGCTATTGTCGCCTTTGGGCGCTCGAGAATGGTTTGGCTTGCAGTTGGCAAAGCTACTCTCCCCTGCCCAGCTGTTGCATCGAACCAATACGTCCTCATCTTCGCGCTGTGGAGCGCAATTTGCAGAACCATTGGGTGACATATCTTGAGGACACCAGCTTGATCCCACAGGCGTTGGAGAACAGTGATTGGCAAATTATGGGCGCTGTGTAGTATAAGTGCAAGTGCAAGTAAAGAAATCAAGAGCATGACAGCATGACTGAGCAAAACCACACCCATAGAGGACAGCGAGACACTTCATAAAGCAACAGTTGAAACAGCAAAGTATCTCAGTGATTTGCCTCCTGCAGCACAGATTGGCCACTTCTGAACAGTTCCTGGCATGCCCGATAGAGAATTCTATCTAATCTGATAAGGTTGTCATGCCAGATCGCCCCAAATGTTGCTGCAGCTCGAAGGCATTCAGCATGCACAACCAGTAACAATGTAAAAATATATAAGCAGTAGCACTCTAACAGTGTAAAGAATTTGAAGAGCTCAAAATTTCCAGTCCTGGGGAAACCTCGACTAAACATGACTAAACATGACTAAACGAAAACTTTCCAAACACTACCTCACCAACTCACTTAACCCGCTTGAACAAGCTCTAGTTTCACCTCAGGACATAATTAACTAGCATTGCTTGAAATTACAGTACTCTGTACTTCCCAGGGTGATGCCAAATAAGATTCAACAAGTCTGAGATATCTGGAAAGGGAAATGTCAATTTCCGAAAATCTCCCAGTAATCATAACATATATACTCCTGGGCATTCAAACTTGTGTCACCTGTCAAACAAAGGCAGTGTCGAAGAAAGCAGCCTGCATTCAGCACACCCGCGATCTTACAAACACATCGATGTTACAACGTCACCGACAGTGAACTTTATTGACAAATGCATGTGGCAAGGCATTCCGAGGGCCACTGAAAGGGCCGAAGTTTTGGCTTTCAGGCTTTTGGATGCTTTTGGCGTGTTGCGGCAAGTCTTGTCAATGCCATGTATTCGAGCAGTTGTGATTCAAAAGTGCTTTCGGCGTTCAATTCCAAGTGCTCTCTCCAAATTTTTGGCCAGTACAATCCAGTACACCCCAGATAGTTTGCACTAAAACCAGACAATGTTAGCTGCTAAACCAGCCCATAGCACACACTAGAAAAGAACTGGATCATTAGAGTGATCCGTCGGGAACTGAATCCCATAACGTGCAATGGGACACGATACGAGACCTAAGGTATAACTCTTCGAAGCTACATGCAATTAATACAAAGGAATTCCGATAAAGTAGATCACGATCAGAAACTGGTTCGCATAGACCCCATGAATGAATAGAATCAATAAACATAGTGCCATGGAATGCCACGGAGTGTAATTCATGGTAAGATCAGATTGCGGCGTTCATACCGGATCAATGTAAACTTGACGAACGTTGCAAACTTGACAAACTCAATGACCAGGAAAATAAGTATCTCAGGGTTCTCGGCCTCGCCCTCAGCCATGACGATGGAAAACTACTGTAATGAATAAATTTGAATAAATCAATATTGGGGTTCTCAGCTTAGCCGGCTTAGCCCCGTGCCACACGAAAATAAAATGAAAGTTGAATAGCAGGTGCACAGAGTTGATCAGACTCTTCTTCCAGCACAAGTGGATAGCTTGGTTGGGCGCAGTTTCCACTGTGCTCTGCACCCCCCTGCTTTTACGAATAACAAAACCAAGGTGAAATAGAAGTTTTACATCTGTTCAGCTGTTCCACACACACACACAGATACGCATGCAAACACAACGTCTTTATACTTTTTTCTAGGCACGTTTGCAGGGACTGTCAGGGAGCCGCTGCACTATCCCATTGAAAACATGGAGGTTGTGCAGCACATTGCTTGTCGTAATAGACGCAAAGGCCTTCTGCAGGCATTCCCTCCTGGGATCATCTGACTCTGCTGATGCCACGTTACCTGTGACTCTCAGACTCCTTGGAATCAATGGATTGGTTTAAGGGATTTTTTACCGTAAAGCATGAATTTTACATGTAAATACAGTGTACAGGTGTTTCCTATAGATTCCTATAGATTTTTCTTTCAATCAATTCCAGGATTGAATCCTCCTTCTTTTGACATACTTTTAATTTACGCTGAGTGCCAAAACCAGTGAGAAATCTGACACCCCCTCCTGCACAACGCTCGCTGAATCATCTAGCGAGATCCAGAGGTACTGCGGGAAACCTGCGCCGGAGCAAACGGCGTGCCGCATGCATTGCAAGTCTTTCCCAACATGGGCACGTTCCGATCTCAACACAATGTCTGCAGCTGCTGTGGCTTCTATAAGCAGCTACGGTTGCTAACTCCCGAGAAATGGCACCTCCTGAAAAATCTGCTGCAAAGGCAGGTGCTGGAGCAGGGGCTGGAGCTGCCTGGTCGAACAGGTTCGGCCTTTCTGACATCTCGTGGTTTGTTTATGGGAGGGGTACCCCGTTGGACACCCCCACACAGTGATTTCATTGTTCATCTGCTATTAAAATATATATGGAAGTGCCCAACTAGTGATAGTCTATGATCATCTGCTATTAAAGTGGAAACCCTCACACTATAGAAATGCACCACTGATAGAGACAAGACATAATATAGTTCCCATACGTTCCCATGCTTTTCCATGCACCGAAAACCCTCAGCATCAGCACTAGGTGGCCGGCTGCAAAGGGCGGAGCGGCCTGTCCAGACTGCGAGGCTGGCCAGAAAAGGGCCCATGAAATCCATGAAACAAATTGAAACAAAGGCCGTTTAGGACGTTTAGGACGTTTAGGCCTTGCCACCAGCCGGCGGGAAATGCATCTTAGCTCAAACCAGCTTGGAAGGGTTTGGGGGCTCTAGGACTCTAGGGGTGGCACGACAAGTGCAACATGAAATCCATCCACTAGTCCATGGAGTCCATGAACGTGAAAATGTAATGGTACAATACACAATAATTAAGCATGAGCAACAATAGTCAACAATGCATGCGTGTCAAACGGGTCCCCATGTCTCTGGTCACGTCTTCATGTCTCTTCATATCTGATATCATATCTGTTATCTGAGCTTTGGACGTGTCGCTTCTGCGGGCCACCTGCTGAATTGTTGTCCGTGCAATGTGCTCAATCCGATGCTCTGGCGCTGTCAGGTACGTCTGGGTACAACATGGTACAACCGGACGCAGGGGCTAGGGCCTCTTGGAGGTAGTAGACCAGCATCTGCTAACACGGCCTTATTTGCGAAACTTAACGGACTTAGCGGCTCACCACCCCGCAGAAAAAGGTGTATTGACAGTGTAAAAGCCGAAGGACCGAAGGCCTGACTCTGGATATCTTTGATGGTTTTCTGTGGTTTTTCCATGTGTTTCCTTCCGTAGACTTCCAAACCTTTACGTCTGCAGTCACTTGAGATGGGATATTGTGATCCTGTATCAGGCCCAGACTCGAAATTCTGCATAATTCTTGCAAAAGTTCTCCAAGTCAGCGGGATCTGGCGAGACGAACATGATTTTGATCAGGAGCCTGCCAAGTTGCCTTTAAGTTGCCGCTTGCCTTCAAGCGGAGATTCATTTCCTCTGGACACTGTGCCTCGATCTACTAGTAGCGCAAAGGCGAGGGCAAGTTTGCCTGCAACCTCACGGCCTGGAGGCGAGGACTCCGACGACTGAATTGAAACACCACAACCAAGGAACAAACCCGCATTCCAGTAATTAGCATCCCATAACATCCTGCTACCATGGGTTTTGTAATGTTTTACATCTTCTACTCCTTTTGTCTTGTGATTCTATGATTACATACTGATTACATGTGATTGCACCCATTTATATAATATATATATATATATACATATGCATTGATAATTATAATATACACATGTGATTACCATGCTGCACTGTGCGATGCTTCAGCCGTGAGCTGGTGAGCAATACAATCCCAACCTTTCTTGCCGGCTGCGATGCCAACTGCCTCAAGGCCCATCACTGGCAAAAACATCTTTCGATTCAAATTAGATGTTCTTTCGATTGTGTCGGACATTGTCGGACATTGGAGTGGTCAAATTGCAGCCGTCTAAGACCGGAGCCCATTTCCCATGGTTCGGACAGGTAACAACGCCTGGCTCATGCTGCTTTGGTTCAATGATCAATGTGCGATCAATTCTGACTGCACACATGTGTCACAAGTGAGAGTCTCATGGAGTCTCCACGTCTTGGGGAATCCAAGACTTGGTGGATCCAAGTCTTGGTGACTCCAAGTCCTGGTGACTCCAAGGCTCAGGCAGCTCAACGACTAGGCCGAAGACTGAAGCATAGCTCCTCGCCACCTCAAATCTGCGAAAGTCCAGAGAAACGCTCGAAATTTTACCACCAGTATAGTAACTATGCTAGCTGCATGTTCAGTAGATTTCAATAGTAAGCAGTTAGCCCGAATATTGCAGTTCCTGATCTGAAGATCCAGTGCCAGTGGTTGCCTGCTCGTTGGATAGCTTCACCAATCTCTGGGAAAATGTCCCATTCCTGCAGTGTCTTTGCAGTGCTTTGCGCTGGGCTGAAGGCCACACTTGACATGCACAGCTAGGTGGGGGTGATGGAGCTTCATCTCAAAGCGCTCCGTGTCATGGTGAATCTCTACCTCTGCACCTCAGATGCTCAAAGGGAAATCAAGGTCTCAGCCTACCGTAATGTAGCCCAATAATGCCCAAATAATCCAAAATACCTCCTGAGGCCCGATCTGATATCCCCAACAACCTCCGAGAGAATGGAGTGCGCCTTGGTGGATCACTTTGAACTCTTTGAGTCTTTGTGCATCTCAATAATCCAACATCCAAATCCTGGGAAGTCTAACCCAGAACGCTGGGACAGTGACTGCGCTAAAGACAGTCATAGACTTGTCATGTTCAATTGCAGGTGCCTACACACTTGGACACCGATATGCACGAGATGAATTTGAAGCAAATGATGGCATGATGGCTCAAGTGAGGCAAGAGTGTGATGATTGTGATGCTGATAAAGAATTATAAAATGATGTAGTGCTGGCCTCTGGAGGAAAGCCCTGCGTTGTGAGCTGGGACTCCTTCCCAAACGATTTTTGTCTGCTGCGTCGCAACTCTGGGTGGCTATGGGCAGCATATGTCGGGAAAATCATGACTAAGCGCTGCTAAACTCTACACACCTGTCACTGTGACTGCCTATATACTCCAAAGGGGCACTAGCACCTGGATTGTGCCATACGTTACAAGTTCATGTGAAAGATTCTGTGTAAAGTAGGCCCCTGCTTTCACCATGGAAGCACTTCAGTCCTGTGTTAGCTCCAGGTTCAGAACTCTCGGGGGGCCCCTATCCTCCTGAAAACAGGGGGAAATGCTGAAGCATGGCTGGCGGTCCTTTGCCTGGGACCAAACTAGGTATAACATGGTATAACTAGGTCAGGTTCCCGCGAAAATCGTAGCAGAAGCAACCATACGTCAGGACCACACATCGCATGCCGCAGAAAAAAGAAAGATTCGGGTAAACCAAACCAAGATTTGCTCAACTGCTTGGCGCGGCCATTGGTGGCTTTGCTTCCGTCGTTGCTGTTTTTGTTGACTGGATGCTTTGGCAATGCTGGTCTGGGTCGGCCAGTGGACCTTCCAGATCTAATAATAATAATAATAATAATAATAATAATATATATATGGGGTGTAGAATAGTTTTTGGATTTTTTTTTGCCTCGGGTTTTGGATTTTTGTTTGGCTTTCTTTCCCGGTACCATTTGCCTTGTATTTGCAACAGTTTGGAACTAGAACCTGTCATTTTGCATGGTATTTGCTACATTTTGGCATGGTCACTTTGCATTTTGCACGGTATTTGCTACATTTGGCCATGTTCGCCTTCCATTTTGCTGGTATTTGTCACATTTTGGCATTTCAACCTCTCTTTTGCATGGTATTTGCTACATTTTGGTGCTTCAAAACGTTCATGTGGGTCTCTTGAGGGTTCTTTAGGCTTTCATTTGAGGTTTCATTTAAGGTTTCATTTAGGGCTTTATTTACGGCTTCATTTGGGGTTTCATTTAGGGTTTCTTTAGGGGTTTATTTGGGGTTTCATTTAGGGTTTCTTTACGGTGTCATTTAGGGTTGGGTTTCTTT
>Ga0126342_10016355_pt1 | contig 12935 bp, 14 predicted proteins | sample Cyp1metagenome_FD_92528 | JGI IMG/M metagenome (GOLD analysis project Ga0126342, IMG submission 92528) | Coral microbial communities from Lord Howe Island, Old Settlement Bay, Australia - Cyphastrea 1 metagenome | ecosystem: Host-associated > Invertebrates > Cnidaria > Coral ... | reverse complement strand
TTTATAGGTGGTTTATCCCATGATTTATAGGTGGTTTATCCCATGATTTATAGGTGGTTTATCCCATGATTTATAGGTGGTTTATCCCATGATTTATAGGTGGTTTATCCCATGATTTATAGGGTTTCAGCCATCCTTTTGGTGGTGGATTTCTTCCATCAGTAGGAATTGACTGTTGGCCATCGACAGGTCCCACAGGTCCAACAAGCGCCGCCAGGTCCGGACGATGTGCCCGACGGTCAGCGCAAGGCAGTCGACGAGGTGTCCACCGGTCAACCAGTGTTAAGCATTAACAATGGCGGGAAACCATGAAAAAAAACATCACATATTTTCAGATCATATATGAATCATATATTGTTTAGATTCCATAAAACCATGGTTTCAGATATTTTAATCATCCTGACATATGCCTAGACAATTAATGATATATGACATAGGCTTCAATATTGCAGGACCCGTCACGTTCCAACATGAAAAGATCCAATGGTCCAAGTCTTCGACGGAAATGGCGTGATTTGATCTTTGGTGGTTTTTTGTCTTCTCCCGCGGTTGAGATATTGCGGAACTCCATCAGCTTCAACGTGCGACTTTTTTTGTTGAGCGATTTTGATGCCTTTGTAGGGTGGCCTTGGTGGCCACTCTACGGCAGGTTTTGAAGGCTGTGTTCTGAGAGACTATGGTGCCAGACAGCCAAGTGATGATTGTGTCGTGTGTGTCCCAAAGTGGGGGAAGGGCCCCAAACCCATTGATTTTCTTGATGAAATAAGAACATAGACCATTTTAGACCATTTTGGTGGGTCTTGGGGTTCTGATAGAGTCTCGAATTTTGGGACTCAGTTTCCAAGGCTTCAGAATGAACCAAGCACTTCTTCATGACTTGCCTGGACCGCTTGACGTCATAGGGTCACCCGGCCGAAAGTGTGATGCAGTGGTTAATGCAACGATGGATGAATTCGCTCTGTCAGTTGCGAGCTTTGCGGCTGCCTGGACTATTCCAGTCCCTCAAAAGGGACATCAAGAGGTGACATGAGGTGACAAGATCACTTGAACGGTTCAGAATCCAACTTTCTGTTTCTTTTGACCCCGCCACATGTACGCAATATTAGGACTTATGATAGATTCCGGTTCCGTATATATAATATATAATATAAACACATACAGATGTGGTTATATCGGATGATATATATATATATATATTACTCGTATCCTTACATTATAGTGTATACACATATAAAGCATACAGAGATGCTGCCATCTTGCCTTCATCCTCTAACCAGGATCATGGCCACAGAAAGGTACAGCTCGCAACGCTTGCTGGGACGTCCACGGTACGTCCATGGTACGTCCCGCAGCGCAGCACCTCGCATAAGCAGCATTTTGGGGCACAGGATCGCCATCAGATGCACAAATACCATTACGAAAAACTACTGTAATCTCTCTGTCTCTATCTATCTATCTATCTATCTATCTCTCTGTCTCTATCTATCTATCTATCTATCTATCTCTATCTCTATCTATCTATCTATCTATCTATATATATATATATACATATATATATATACACATACATATATTTATGTTAATGTACATGGTACAAGATGTAGGTGGGCTTCAAATCTTCATCCACAGATCAGAGAAAATCATGCCTTTCGATCGCAATCAGTTTGAGATTTTTCGGGACAGAAAGTCGATATAAACTACTACAAGTGACCAAAAACAGTGCCGCCCCTAAAAGCAGCAGTGTGTTGAATGGTGTGCCACTACTTCGTCAATGAAGCCAAGTGCACTTGAGCAAATGATGCTCAAGCAGCGTGCGGAGAACAAAGGGCTTTTTTGCACCCGGCTGTGACATGTCGTGCGTTATGCCCAGGATGGCCTCCCAAATTCGGTCCCAAACTGCGAAAAGACCATGGGGGAAAAGGGCCACGTTTAAAACGGGTGCGGGTCGAAAATTAGGACCCATCCCATGGATTTTGGTACCCAATGCCTTGACGAATACACGGAAAAATGATCTTAAATGGGCACCAGAATGTGGTAAACCCAATGCCACAACCCCCCCACTCTTGAGGTTCCAAAACAACTCATTTGTGGTAAAAGCCATTTGGGAATGACATTTGGCAAGAATCGTATCATGATGCTGGTTCTGCTGTGGGCTACCAGCTAAAGCTTTGTTTTTTAAGACGAGTGTCATGCTTGAAAAATATGGCGAGTGTATTGACCAAGAGTACAATAGAGAGAAACTGCACATGAAGTTCCGAAGATTGTATGGCATTTCTATTTCATGTCGCGTCAACCTTGACATATTTCCATTCTTGACAGCACCAACACGCGAAAAACATCGAAGAACCATGGCGGAGTTAGAGGACATGGAGGCTGGGGGCGCGTGACTGAAGGGATCCGCTGCAAAGATCTTGCAAAAATAGCAGTGATTTTAATGCAGATGGATCAGATGTTCTGAAAACAACTATGCAAGGTGGTGCCCCATACTTAGCTAAGCTTATCCATCGTAGAGCTTCGTAGAATGGTGATGCCCGGAAGCGTTTTTGGGCAATGTTGGAGCTATGTTGGGTCTAGGTTGAGCCATGTGGGGCCGGGTGGCCTTTGTGGTGGATTTGTGTTAGATCTTTCTGATCTATTGTCGTCTATTTGTTGATGGGTTATATAAGTTATAAACCAATCCTTTGATGGTCAGGTTTGAGGACATGGAACATATGTGTTCTCATGACGTGTTTTGGGGTTCGCAACGTTGGAACGTTGGATCATGCTACTCTTGAAGTGTCAGCGAAATTGAAAAAACGCTTGCCATACCCTCGAATCATCCAACCTGGCTGGAAACTCCCCCTATTTCGCATGGGAACATCATCCACATTGCTCGACACTTGATTGCTAATCTCAATCCCCAAACAACATGCCCCTATTCATATGTCATATCCATCAAACACAACAAACACAATATGCCCATAAGAATGCTGTGAATAGATGTAAAGATATAAATGATTGCGTCAGACAAAACACAATCCTTTTCATTTCTGATTGAGGAAAACCGGTACCCGGTACATCCTAATTCAAATTTCGTAAACAATATCGTTGGAGCCGGTGAGGTCGATCCATTTATACGCTTAATTTTTCGGTTAGGACTATGGTACCCCCAGATCCAATGGCTTGTCAACATATTCTCATTTGGGATATTATTTTCCCATGATATTCCCATCATAAAACATCTTGATGATCGGTGCTAATCACCATTGAACATACAACTCAAACATAGTTCTCCCGTTTTTTTTAGATGGCAATATTACATCATCAAACATCTTCATTACCGATTACAACAATGATTTGTGTCAACCATCAAGTCTGGAACTTGCCACCACCGAGAAGTTCAGGTCCCGGCTCCGCCGAGCGTGCCGGCGCGGCGGATCATTTGTAAGCCGGTGAACGATGGAGATTGGCTGATGCCTGGCCATGGGAGGGATGAAAAGTGGGTTCAGTGGGTTTGAAAAAGGAAACATGGGCTTTGAAACAAGAAAATTGGGCGTTAACCAACGAAATTGGTGTTAAACAAGCAAAAATTGAGGTGGAAGGGTGGAAGGGTGGAAGGGTGAAAATATGTTTGGGGATGGGTTAATTCAGTTAAACTGCACCAGCTAGTTTGATGTGAAGACCTAGAGTAGATCAGAGTAGAGAGTTTTGATCGATGTCCATACGTTGAGCTGTGGGAAAAGATGCAAAAGGGTCTTGGGCAATGTTTCCAACTACAATGCTTGTTTTGCTGAGAAGGATGTTTGTTGGGTTGGGGATTGCATTACTGTCTTTGCTGTGGTTATTATGAGTCGTTCGGTTAGAGGAGATCTGCATATACCATAGGTGCTGGCATAACCTTCCAGGAGGTTGTTTTGACTAAGAATATGAAGCTGATTAACCAACAATCAATGGGGGATTTAAACTGCAAAAAAAGGAGATAAACTTCAAGTGTAGTGGTTTTGGTTCTACTTGCCGCAAGAGCTGAATAAGGACACCAAGTACACATGGCAATCATTTGTCATTCTCCAATTCTTGGTGGGTAACTCAGTTGAGTCATAGGGATTTCCCAGTGCCCAAGGGACCCCAGGGATGGAACTCAGGAAGCGGGACTTGCCGAAGTTGCACAAGGACTTCTATCTCAAGCATCCAGATCCCTCATTGCACCTGGGTCAGCTTGAGTCCAACAATCCTGCCGAAAAAAGGGGGAACGCAGAAGTGATTTCTTTGTTGGAACGACCTTCTTCTTTTTTTCTTTAAGTCTACCTTGTTCGGCCGAGGCAAAACGAGAGATTTTGCTTTGGCAATTTGGAGGAAGCACATCCTGTACCTCGGGCGATCACAAAAAACTGCGGCAAGGCTGTGGAGGAGGTTCCACTTACAGTGTTGCTGATGATTTTTATCTTGAAGAGTCTCATTTCCATCCATTTCCCAGTACCCTATATAGTAATATGTGTACACAATATAATATATATATATATACACCTTTGCAATTGGGGAAAGTTGATGGATGAACAGGGTGCCACATTCTTCAGGCTTTCTGGATTGGGGTGCAGATGGCTGCAGGTGTGCCAAAAGGCTGTTCAAGTATTCAGCCATGTAAATCGCACAAGGGTTGATCTGAAAATGCGCTTCCCCAACATCTCAAGATTTCGAACATTGTTTCCCATTCTTTAGTATGGCAATAAATTCCATAAACATAGTGCCCTCCCCTGACTAGACCAAGCCACTTCTCAGGTGGTGGGGAAGAGATCCCTGGAAGAAGCGGAGGAGTATCGGAAGTCGAAGGGCATCATGGTACAGGCGGTGCGCGGCCGCGCCGCGCCGAAGCCCTTTCAGACCTTTCAAGAGAAGCTCGGAGACGTTTATGGAGATTGAGGGAGGTACAATGTGGGCCCCCTTCAGTTATGTTTGTTCGTTCATAAATGTCTAATATTGTCTAATGCCATCTAATTATTATATCTTAATATACTTTTTACGAACTAATTATCAATCTTGGCCCCACATTGAAGGGAGCTTTCTGGAGGTGGTGGGTGTTTGCATATAGAAACCAGGACCATTGGATAATATTGGTTCTTCTGAGGACCATAAATCTATGTACTTTGAATGGTAGCATCATCTAAAACCATGGTTTCCTCTCTATGCTTCTCTCATTTCCAGTGGCAAACCGTCTTCCATCTGAAACCCATCGTTTCACATCAACCTTTGTTGAGTTTCCGCGTTTTTTTTCCCCTGTCGGGCTGAGGACCTCTTTCCCGCCCTTCGTGGAAGAATTGGCCATGGAGCTCTTCAGTACGGAGAACTCCAATGCGTTGCCCTTCCCCATCCAAGCGCAGGCCTGGCCCTGCGCGTTGGCTGGCTTTGATGTGATCGCCGTTGCACCCACAGGAGCGGAGGGGGGACGGGGTGGAATTTACAACATGGGGGTTAAAAAATGGTGGTTGAACGGTGATTGAATGGTGTTATAATAGTGATTTAATGGGGATTGACTGTTGATCTAAAGGGGATGTAGTGAGATATATCACCGACAATACATTATGTAACGTGCCTGAAAACAATGGTGATACTCCCAAATTGGCAATTCGAATTATGAAAATGACGAATGATGATAATAAACTGAAATTGAGGGTATTCCATTTTCGCACAGACCCAAGCGAGTATATTTCAGTAACCAAAAGAGGGCTGCTCCAACCTACTAGAGGTAAATGATAGCCACATTGGGGGGGAAATAGGTGAGTTTGCCTTTTTATCTACAGTACCCAATTTACTTCCCTTCTATTTGGGATGTTGGGAGCAGCCCTGCAAACTGGCAGATATCACGCTTTATATATGCAAATACATTATAGCGACACTAGCCCGACAACACCGTGTTCATGATGATTTATTGCAGATTTTTTAAAGCAACCTTTTAGGTTTGGTGATGATTTTGCTTTTCCGAGATGAAATGTGTACAGAGCTACAATGCTCTACATCACTCAAGCAAATTCTTGACACGTTTCTTTCCACCATTCTTTCCACATCCCAAAACGACGTTTTTTTCAGTTTTTTTCCCAGCTGTCCAGCTGCTTCCAGAGGCAGCGGCAAGACGCTGGGCTTTCTGCTACCTGCCTTGGTCCACATCATGGCGCAGCCGCAGCTGCAGCCGGGTGAGGGACCCATCGCGCTGGTCTTGGAACCCACGCGAGAACTGGCGGTGCAAACGCATGAGGCCAGGGAAAGTCATAGGATTTGGCAGAAAAAAAGGACCCAAATGGGTGAAACATGGTGAAACTACGTTAGCATTTTAACGTTTGTAAGTCTTGGAGTTGTAGGCGTGGTTCTTGGATGGTTTTGAGTTAGCCTTTATGTTTCGGGTTGAATCTTGTTGAAAGAATTTAAAACACGATGTCAAAAAGATGTGCAATAATCTTCTTTCGACTTGAGGCAGGCATGAAACAAGAGGTCGCCCTCCAGTAAACTCAAAGAGCAGCTGAAAACCAAAAGCACGACAAAACAGGAAGGATTTCACGGTCACATAGTGTTCACTGCGGGTAATTTTTCTATATCCTGTACGTACACATACACATACGTAGACATATGTAATATGTATGTACAGAAATGCTAAATACCGATAATAATGACAATGATAGTAACAACAACAAATAACAATACCAACAAGTAGCAACAAGTAGCAACAATCACATGAATATCCATCCCTGTTGCAAAAGGGGTTACCCAAACTCCCAGGTGGCACAACAGTTCTGTGATCGGACCAGCGGCGAAGACCGCCTTCGGGCAGGTGCCAAGTGCGTAAATCCGTGGGAATGAGGTGACTATGGAATTTCAACAGCTAAATATGGGTGAGATTTAACCACTTCGACACAGGATTTGATAGAAATATCACCATTGAGTTTGTGACTCCAAGTCAAAACGCCAATCCGTTTTATGAATTTTGATGGTTCCCCAAGGAAAATCACCAGGTCATCACCAGATTTCCCAAAAAAAAACATCTGATCTTTGCATATTTTCGCTGCAAAAAATCGATGTTTCGCCCCCCAACACAGAGCTGTGGAGGCGTCATCTTCGGCGGCGTGGCGGCTCAGCAGCAGACGCCCATGGAGGCCGAGCCGGACTTCGGCCGCTGGCCGGAGGTCTTGGTGGCCACGCCTGGACGGTACCTGGATGAGAAATGAAACATGCAGATGAGGGATGATGTGGGTAAAACCATGGTAAAACAATGGTTTCTACCACCTATTGATGGTTTCTACCACCTATAAAAATTATTGTCTATTGTTTTAGCCACACGTAAGGGAGAAACAGGGATTTCACCCTGAAAATGATAGTTTTGGAAGGGACAAAATTGAAATTTCACTTCAAACATGATGAAACATGGGGTTTGAACCAGCAAAAAAAGAGATATACAATGTAGAAGTCCAACCAAAACGGTGATGATACTAAGTTCATCTCGGGAGTACAAACAACTAAACTGGAGAAAAAAGCAACACAGATTGGGATGCAACTCAGACTGCCAACGGACATCTAAGGTTTCAAGGATGAAGTGGACATCCAACAGACGTTGAGATAAAATCAAGCTGGGGATGCAACCAATTCGGCAATCAACTCTGAGGAACTGAAGAGATTTTAGACCAAACACGGGATTCCACTCCACACAGCATAAACCCAACCTGGTCAATGATTTCGCCTCACCAAGAAAGCGAGGCAACTTTCACATTTTCCAACCGATGTCCTAAATGGCCTTCAAATTTCACATCCCAGCAAAGCTGTGAGAAAACTCAGTTTTATCCGCCAAAATTCAGAATTTCGCAATTTTCCATCCCCCAAAAAACACCAAAAAAGACACACCGAAAGTCAGTTGGAGAAGTTCCGCAGTCTCGTCGCTGGTTTTGTCAAAGGCTCTTGGAGCTGATCAGCATGAAGCGTTGGATCAGCGCCAAGCGCATCAGCTATGTGGTCTTGGATGAAGCGGATCATATGCTGTCCACAGGATGGGATGTTGGGAGGTTGGGATGTTGGGATGCTGAATTTCTGTGGCTTTATGGAAGATGTTGGTGGATAAACAACTACTCCTGTGTTTTTTTTTTAAGAGTCCGGAATGTGGCAAAAGTGAAGATCACCTCTCCTGAGTGCTACGTGGGCGAGTGTAGCCCTTTGTCTGGAGGAACTTGGCTGATCCACATCAAGGAATTGTTGAAGCTGATGCGACCAGATCGATGCTTGGCATTAGCTGAGGCAATTGCTTCACTGATTCACTGAACCCTTGATTCAGTGATTCATTGATTCGCCAAATCATCGATTCAAAGAGGGTGCCGGCTTGTCGCGTCTGACGAATGGGAGGAGTTGCGCTAATCGCCCGGAATCCTCTTGGCACTAAGGACAGATGTTGATGTTCAGCGCCACCTGGCCACAGGATGCTGAAAAGGCTGCATCGGATCTGTGTACCTCGGTGGTATTCTAAGCTGGCAATTGAACGTGACTTATTTGTAGATCGTATCCTCATATGTGTCCAGAAAACAGGGGATGTTTAGTGGTGCATCAAATGCTACTTAACATTTAACTGACAGAATGACAGTGGGCCATGCCACCCGTAGGAGAGTTCAACTGGTGGATGAACATCCAGCGAAAAAACAATTAGTTAGGTGCAAAAACCGGTTCAAACGTGATCTGGCCCCAATTTTTTTTCAAGAAAAAATTGGATTCAAACAACAACGATTCGGGATTTAACCGAATTTAATCACACGTATTTCACCAGAAATGGTCGGCATGTATTGCAGGGGCGCCCCAAACAGGATGGTCTCCTCGTTCGGTTGCAGCGAGGGTCGGCCGATGGTTTCAGCGTGTTCCAGCCATCATTGCGGTATCCCAAAATCTGTTCAAATATTTTATGTACTATACGTGTTCAATATTGGTGTCACGGATGGTTTGATCTCTTTGGTTTGAACAACATCAATCAATGTTGAAAACGCTTAAACATTCGAAAAACGAACCCAAACCAAAACCGATTCACAGTTTTTCACCATTTTTGTTTGACTATATTTTCTCATGTAATTATCCACGACACATGGATGCCTGCAAAAACAATCGCCCAAGGTGGTGAAGAATTGATGAAGATCCGTGTCAATCCCGCTGTACCGAACATTCCACAAGATCCTTTGCGCAAACCAACGGGCGGGTCGGCCCTGGAAATGTCAAGAAGGGAATCATTAAAAAATTGGATATGGACAATATTGACACATAGTATAGACTTAGTACACAGTACGTGTGGACATATGGTTCATGTGTGGACAATGAATGTATTTTAGCGTCCTGGAGGCTGTTGTATTTTTCAGTCTTCAAACAGATGTGGTGGTTGACCTCAGTGATGGGCAAATCATTTTGATCTATATATTATATATATACATACACATACATACATAATTATATATATATATATATAAATACCAAAAGACATCATACCAGGACCAGGTTGCTTGTTGTGTCCGTGGAACGGAGTTTCCACTATAAAAAAACTGGAACAACCTTCACATTCAAGGAATCTCAAGGATATATCTTCAGTTGTGTCTTGAACATGTTGGCCCTGCCTAAATTCTAAAGAAATCAAAGGATGGGGTACAGTAGTAGCAGGGACTAATAAGACTAATATTTCAAACCGTCCAAAAATAACCAAAGATGGGATTTTTGATAGTCCCTCGAATCCACAAAAAACTAAATTGATTGGAGAATCGGCATGACCAACCATTGCGAGTTCCACGCGCCCAAGGAAGTGAAACTGTTTTTTGGGAGCTATGATGGCTCTCATGACAAGAAGATCTTTGGCCCGGAATCGGCCCGTTGTTTGTTGGGTTTGTTGATGACCAGGTCGGAACCCAAAATGGCCCTTCAAAACTGGAGGGTGGAACGTCAAGTTGGTGCACAATTTGTTTTGGATTTGGTATAAATTATCAGGGTATGACCAGCAATGTAGAAATAATCACCAAGGGGAGTCAACACTAGAAACGCGGGGATGGACGGTCGGCCCGGACGGCTGCTTTTGAAAGTTGATAGGAATGGGTTGAAAAGATGGTAAATCCATACCCCAATCTCGATTCCCTCAAATGGTCTCCAGAAATCAACAGATCCAATACTAGACCAGGATTTTTATGCGGAAATGCAACCAATATCCGGTTGACATATGAACTAGCTACACAAGGAAATGTAATGCCCGTGAGGGGCGTATCAGTCATGGCAGTCGTGGCCGAGGATGGCTGAATTGGTCCGCTGGATCAAAGAGGAGTTGCGCGAAGACGAGTCCATCTTAGTCTTCGTGCACAACCCGCGTTTCGTGCAGCAGATCGTAGGCTGGGGACAGGTGATTTGTGGATGGATGAAGAATATAGGGATATAAAATGATATAAAATGATATAAAGGGAAAATCACATGGCAAACGGGTGGAAATCGATCCCGCCACACTGATGGGGTTTCAAATCCGCGTGTTAAGCGAATGCTGTTGAACCACACCCAAGTGGGATTTTGACGGGGTGAAAGTGGCTCCCTGAAGCGTGAAAGATATTCAGATATTCAACATTTGGCAGATGTGCAAGCATGGCTGACAGCTGCAAAATTATGTTATTTCAGAGATGCAAACTGAGACTGTAAACCAAACTTTGCCCTCAGAGTCCCTCAGCAACAAAACCAGCAAAGGTATCACAGACATTCACAGACAACATCACACTGCAGATGCACAAATCAGCAGTGCCACAAGCTTCATGCACGGGGCCACTATCATTATTCATTATCATTATATATCATTATTCATTGTCATTATAGATATCATTATTCATTGTCATTATATATCACTATTCATTATCATTATTCATTATCATTATTCATTATCATTATTCATTATCATTATATATCATTATCCATTATTCATGATCATTTATTCATGATTCGTTATCATTATCATCAAAGTGTTGTGTTTTTCTGCCAGAATTCCTCTGGTGAAACCTCTGCAGGTCACCGGGCATTGCGAGAGGCCTTGAGGAACGACGCGAATGGCGGCATTGCGGTGCTGGATCATTCGCAACCCCATGAGGAGCAGCGGGCGCAGCAGCTTGGATGACGCCGTTCTTCTGTTGTTCTGTTTTTTTTTGGGTAGATACTTAATTGATAATGAAAAAAAACATGTGTTTTTTTGAGATGTGATTAGATGATCAATCATGGAGTGTCTGATTTTTTTGATTGTTCCAATATTTGAGAAACGTTGAAGGCAGAAACGAACGATGGCAGCCATGGAAAATGCAGCATTGGTGGGCCTTCCGAAGCCTGGTGATTTGTTTCACCCAGGTACTTGAGTTTCGTGCGCGGCAAGGTGGGGGCGCCCGTGAAAAACATGGATTCTGAGCCAACTTGGGCATTGTAGGTGAGTTTTGTTTGTTATGAAGTGACTGTTACTATGACGTTCATTATTGTTGTTATTAGACATCATTATTTATCATCATTTTTGTTGTTATTCATTTACTTCTTTGAAAGTCAATATTTTTTCATTGTTATGAACTGTTCTTGCTGTATTTGTATCATCATTATTACTCTTCTGATTACTATTGTCATTGACATACTGTGTAGCTTAAACCAGAAGTGGATAACATACTATTGACCACGCGGAGCACTGTAAAAATGATCCATATTTTGAACGAGGAAAACAGGGATCGCCAAGTGACAGTGCTTTTTAGGTGGTTTCACTGAGGATTGATGGGAAATCTGGGGCCATTCTTAAGGCGAAGATGTTGGTGTCGACCTTTTCCTTGGCAGGCCGTGTTTTTTTTCGGGGTGCTGGAATGGGATGAGAAGCAAATGCCATTTGTATCCATTTGTGGGATATTGAAGCGATTAAAGTGATGAAACATTGCGATCTGAAGTCAAGTGACGTGGATGCGAAATGAACAACCATTAAGAAATTGGGATCTGAAGTTAAATGACAATGGGATGTTCAGCAACAAAGATTGCGATGGTATGCAGCCAACAGCAAGCGGAAATAAATCACGGGAGATAACGATGTGCCTCGAATTTCATGGCTTTGGTGGTCTAATCCGAAAACTTCTTTGGAGTTGCTTTGCGGGAGATTTTTTCCCGGAAAAGACCATAAATTTATGGTAAGCCATGTTTCCTGTAAATGTTCTTCTGAAATAATTTCAGTGATTTTTGCTCCGGCTTATTCAGTTCCAATGGATTTCAACTCGAAGAACATTTCAACATGAACATTCTAGGTCCCTGAATATCGTGCTAGGCAAAACGGTCAAAAATACTACTGTTAAACAACTGTTGACATGATTCAACAGTAGTATTTTCACAGTATACCAAAATCTCTGTTGACATTACCCTCTGGTAAACTAACAGTTTGGTATCGAAAATTGCCATCTATAGTTGATTTACCCATTAAAAATGGTGGATCTTTCCATAGTTTTTTGTATGTTTACCAGAGGGTATACCCCAATCAAATCCCATTAAACCCTATTAAATCCTATTAAATCCCATTAAACCCTATTAAATCCACCTAGCAAACCTTAGCACAACACAATTTTGGAGATCTCGGCTGTGAAGGCCGTGGCCTGGATTTCCATGACGCCGACACTGCGCTGCCGCTGAACGGAGTTTAGACCTGCGATGAATTGGGGCTTTGAAGCGGAGGGAATGGTGACATGGTAGGATAGATGATGCATATATACAGTATATGTATATATTATATATTATATATTATATATTATATGTTATATATTATATATTATATATTATATATTATATATTATATTATATATATTATATATTATATATTATATATTATATATTATATATTATATATTATATATTATATATTATATATTATATATGTATATATGTATATATGTATATATTATATATGTATATATTATATATTATATATT
>Ga0126342_10016354_pt1 | contig 12937 bp, 11 predicted proteins | sample Cyp1metagenome_FD_92528 | JGI IMG/M metagenome (GOLD analysis project Ga0126342, IMG submission 92528) | Coral microbial communities from Lord Howe Island, Old Settlement Bay, Australia - Cyphastrea 1 metagenome | ecosystem: Host-associated > Invertebrates > Cnidaria > Coral ... | reverse complement strand
TTTAAGATAATCCCATGGCACATATACGCAAACCCCTGTAAAACGAAGGTGACCCTTTATAACGAAGGAAAAATAGATATTCCATTTTGGGGCAATAGAGTTTTGGAGATAGCCCATATATATATATATATATATATATATATATTTTTATAGAGTACAATGTGGAATGTATGATAAATATGATACATGATATTCTCGGTTTCCTCTCAAGCAAAGGTTACGACCGCAAAGTTCAGAAGCTACGACCTGCATTCCTAGCAGAGGTGCATCATCGCAATCTTTGGAGCAGATCTGGTCGGCGAAAAGCTGGTGGTGGAGGATACCAGGATCCAGTCCCAAGCTTATCGTGAAAGCAAGTTACTATGGAATTGGACGCCAAGTTGATGTTGCGTCATTTCTGGGTGAAGATGAAGCAGAGCGAGGGTGTCATAGGGTGTCCATCCCTTGTGGAGTGGGAGAGACTACCCGGCAGTGGAGTTCAGTTTCAAGCATTGCGTGTGCATGCCCGGATATGGCTTTGTTGATGGCGAGGGCGAGGAATGCATACGGGGTTCTTAGAAAAGTTCAAGTGCAAATCAACAGTGCAGGCCGTGCCGAGAGAACACCACCACATTTTCTTCAAAAGCGTCTTCCAACAATTCAAGCGTTGCAGAAGAGAGGTTGGCCTCTGCCCTGTCCAGCACATTTGAGGTGCCATTTCCATCGTTGCCAACGGTGCCTCCGAGACCCTTAGTGGACGGTGGCATCAGCTTACGTGCTATGTTGGGCATGAGTGCCATACCAAAGGTAGAGCTTTTGGACAGCGCCAAGCCATCGACCAGATGCTTGTCAACTGAACAGATATTGACTGTCACACTCACATGACTGTGCAAGAGGCTGATGCATCCTCCCGAGAGTTAAAGACATCGCATCAGATGCCATTTTGGAAGTCTTCTGGCCTGATCAAGAACTTGACATGGCTGTGAGGGCATCCAACGCTTCAGTGTCCAGAGAATGCATTGGTACCACCTGGAGTATTCGAGATGTCGAGGATTGTGTGTGCAAAAGTGGCTACGAAAACAGCTGCAGTGCACAGCCGGTTGGATCGCTGACGGATCTGATGTGGAGGCAATCTATATGGTTGGGTCCTGAAATTAAAATCCCCAAATAGATCAAGCAGACATGGTGCTTAACTCTGCCAAAAAGTATGGTTGAATGTTGTTGGTATAGAGGAAATAGCTGGAACATGGGTGAAATCTATGATCCATTTGTGGTCCATCTATGAGCCATCTATGATATCGCTTGATTGAAGGAGACACAACAAGGAGTTTCGATCTGCATTGTGGAGATTTACAAGTATGAAGATTTAGGGCCACAATTTGAGAACTCGAAAATCACAGATTCTGGTCATGTTTCAGACCCAAGGTAGTGCGCAGCCCATTCGAGAGCCGGATCCGCTTGTCATGGATATGTTGTCGGGTCCTTGGAATCACTGTTTGATGCCGTATAGGCCGTGGGGGGGGGTTAATCTCCAACTGCTTAAGAGGCGGCCGACCGGGCTGGGCTGCAACTGTGAGCTGGCCATTCTCGTGTTGAACATCTTGCACTGTTGGCTTCATCAATATTTGGAGACGTGATGGGTTTGCAAAGTGGTGGTTCTAAAGAACACGGCAGAAAGAGGCCAGATTTCCAGACCATCGGTGTCTTGCAGCCCATCAACATGTAGGATGCCCTTAAAAAGAAACAGCAACCATTGAAGCGGGTCCAAACTGCCTGGGTACCTAGATCATCTTGACCCCAAAGCATGCCACATCAGCTCAATTCCGGACCTAGGAGCTCAATGAACAACATGGTCCAGGAGCTCAGTCAACGACTGACTGGCTGGGAAGATTTCTACTCTTTAGGTGGTAAATTCATCTGTCTAAAATTGTCCAAATTGGTATACGGATGGCATCAGGGGATATTCATGTTCTTTTTAGTGACCCCAAAAGAAAAGATGGATTTTATCAAAATTCGATCCTATAGATTAGTAGCAGATCAACTGATCTAACCGTTTCTCCTTCCTGTTGTGGTCCTTGCAGGAAGTGGTAGCACCACAACTGCACAAGACGCGGCATGCCAGCGCAGCCCCAGATTCGTGTCAGAAGGCGCGCTGCCGTTGCGGCATCCCCCGGAAAAAGGAAGTCGTTTGTTTGGCACAAAACTCTTTGAAACTGGTTGAAACTGGAAATGCCCTGGGATTCCAGGGGTGTTTTTATGATTAAAAAAAACATTGTTCCCCATGATTTTTTCATATTTCCACCACTTTTTCTCATCATTTTCTCAGAGTTTTCCCCATGTGTTCCCCATTGAAATCTGGCGGCGAACCAGGACGCCGTGGCGCATTGTTCCACAGCAGCTCGGTGTTGGCGCTCCTGAAATGTCTTGGCTACAGAACAGTTGTGTTTTTTGTGTTAAATAAGTTAAATATAAATCAATATAATCATTATTTGCGGGGTTGATCTTGGGGTATTATTTCGCTTTAAGAAACACCCAGCTCTATTGTTTTGATATGTTCATGCGAAGACATGTGATGTGGATTCTGATTGACTTCGGGATGTGTTCGTCAGTCAGAAACGAAGCAAATGTTTGATGTTGGAGGTTTTCTGGCCAGAGCCATCTTGCATTAACATTAGCTGCATTAAACATGGTTATGGTTGGTTAACAGGGTTTATGTTGAGTGTTCGTCTAGCCCTGGAGGAATATACCTGATACCGTGCCTTCGGGGCAGGATGACGATACGTGTGGCTTACTTTCAATTTGTTAACAGCTCGCTTGCAATCCTTCACATGTTGTCCATGCTTAATCATAATTAGGATGTGCCCTATGTGTTTCTATTTTTGGGGTAAGTTATTTGCTGGTTAATCAACATGTAACATGAGGTTCGGTTTGTCTGAAATTTGTACTTTAAAATGTTGTGGTTGATTTAACTGCCCCAAGAAAAGTACATTCCCTTAAAATGGTTGGTTTTATATTGAGCATTCTTCTTGGATTTCTAGGTGAAAGGATGTTTCCCCGTAAATAAAAAATGGTTGGTTCAATCCTGCAATCCACTAGTTCATCAGCATGTTCCCTATTAAAGTTGCCTTTTCACTTGGAGGACTTGGAGGTGTCCCCTGCGGCTCAGGCCAGATCACAGGTTCATTGCTTGGGCCAACATCGTGGGAAGACTCAGACGGCCAACGATGGTTGGTGGGTCCAAAATGTTGATGTTCAACTTGTTCAACCAGAGAAATGGGATGAAATGCGATCGCGATCCCCAACGACACCAATCAGACGGATCTGGAAGATCTTGGGAGCCGAAGACTATCGAAGATTGTGGGAGCCATATGGAGCCATGGAGATGTGTTGCTGACTGGTTTCACAAAAGGTTTCATTGGTGGTTTCAAGCATTTATGCCCAACCCTATTTCGACATGTTGAGATGTTGACCTGTGATCTCTCTTTCGAAGATGAAGTCTTTTTGGGCTGGTATAGGCCGTGGACAAAGATACCACCTGAAATTTCTTCAAACAAACCAAGTGATATGTTATAAAAGTGGTTGACCAACATGGAGTTTGGGATAGAATTAATATATATATATATAATATTATATATACTGTATATATTATATTATTATTATTATCATTATTATTATTGTTAATTAAAAAAAAACATCCAACAAAAAAACATGGATTTTCCCCATCGAAGCCCCATGGCAGCGCAAGGTGCTGACATCTCGGAGGACTGCCGCCGCGATCTGGGGAAGTCGGTCCGGCAGCTGAGAAGAAAAAAAATCTGGGGAAGTCGGTCGGACAAATCTTCAGGATACACTGGATGATACTGATGTACACATAAAACATATTTAATATTTAAAAATAAGATACTGATATTACATATATGTTCATATATGCTGATATTTAATATAAGATGTATATTAATGAACTATATGATAAGGTGTGATTTTAGGACATGAAAAATATGGAGACTCCAATGGACTCTTAAGCAAAAGTTTGGTGAAATGATGATGTCACCATCGGTGACCAAGACCCAGATGTCAATCTGCCACGTCCCAGGTCCCCTTCGTTTGCAGCGCTGCCATTGATCAGCACTGTGATGTGCTTCACGCTAGGGTCTTGGAGATGAGGTCGATGATGACTTGGTATAGTCATGGGATATGGGAGAATGGCTTCGTGTCAGAGACCCCCGCAACAATGTTTGGGTTTATACGGATGATGGTTCGGAGGTATTGGCCACCAACAACCACATATCTCAGGGCGAATCTCAAACATGTTTCTTGTTGGGGAAGTCACTGCACTGGGGGTTGAACCCTCATGAGGCAACTATCCCAGAATGACGTATGGATTTTTCTCGCAGTTCTGTACACTTGGAACTTCCGGCAATTTTCGCACGACCCCAAAAATGTCTCACTTGAATATTATATATTATATATATATACAAATATGTATCCTATATCATTATATTATTACAGTATTAACTAGTTAGGAACACTACTCCATACTGCTCCGTATTAACATCGGGCCCCCGCCCCCCATGTTTTTTAGGTGGGCATCCTGGAGTGCCTGCAGAAGTATCAAGAGGAGTTGTCGGGTGATTGCAAAGATGCTTTCCTGGCCACCAGCAAGGCGACGGTGGCTGGGACGCTTGGGAACCTGGGAACCTCCAGCAGCTGTCGAGGTTTGGCTGAAGTAGCCAGCTTTGGATGCCTTTGCCAAATTTTGCCAAGACGAAAACATCACAGCGAGGTGGCTTCATGTGCATTCCAGTGGTGCTGCCAGCATTGCATTTTGTGTCAGGTCATTCAGAGCCTGAATTCCGCAGTTCAGGCGAGTGAGTTTGCCCGAATAGAGACGGTGCCCAGCGACGTTAAGTGGCTTTGTGATATCATGTACTATTGTGATATACTACCGATGGATCCAGCCGTACCTTCTTAGAAAGTCTTTGGGGTATGTTAGAAGGGAGTTAGCCCGTCCCTTCTCAGGAGGTGTTTGGATCCATAGGGATACAATGATGTCTAATGATAGGAATGATAAAGATACAAGTAAAATCAAGTAAGTAAATAAGAAGAACAGCAATAGTTTATGTATAGTAACATTTGATCATCAGGACAATAATGATGATAATGCTAAATAATAGCAGCAACGATGCCAACTGAGTGAACTCAATAGCTGATGCCTCTCAGGCGCCAAAAGCAGCAACTGCGGCGGCGGCGGTGCCAACGATAATGCCTGTGAAGGCTGAGACATTGGCAATTGTTGACATGTTGCGGAGTTATTTTTGGCTAAAACATATCAAAACCCAATATTGATTGAAGTTCCCAGAAAAGTGAATGATCAGAAACCACAGGGCGCATGTGGCCCATGTGGCTAGGCGAATCCACCGCTGGTTGCGACGCCTTTGCCGTCACAGCCAGCGCAGGCCTGGTTGGCTGGGTGGGTTTTCGTAAACCCAATAATCAATCCATCCTCGGTATTAAACAACATAAATGGGTGCGATTCCAACCATCCCCCAATGCTAGTTGATGGCATCGGGTTTATCACATTTTATCCCCGTGATAACCCTGCTAGACTATACCATTGATTGTTGGTTGTAGTTGTTCCCCAACTTCTATGGTTAACATAACTTAAGAATCCCAGTACTCCCAGATCCTAGATCCTCTTGGCCACCATTCTTCCAGTTGATGCAGTAGAAAGTGTTCACCATTCTTCACGTCCCACATCTGTGAGGCACTCCTTGGCTCCAAGCCAAGTGGCGTGCTGGCTGACCGGGACTGGGATCCGGAGAGTCACTGGAGCCATGTTGGGGAAAATAAATCTCTGTGCGTGTTTTTTCACGATATTCTTAAAAATGAATAGAAGTAAAGATTGAGGATGTATAACGCAATCACAATATATCATCATCATCAACATCATCATCATCACCACCACCATCATCATCATCATCCCTTTCATCGCTGTCATCGCTGTCATCAATTCCGTGTGTTGCAGTACCTCGCCACACCACACCCCCAAGAGGCCTGGAGTCCCTCCAAATGGACCAAGCGGCTTAGATTTGTCAGGTATAAATCCATGTCCATACAATTCACATTCACATTCCTATGTCATCCTATATCATCCTATATCATCGTATATCCTGTATCATCCTATGTCATCCTTTATCATCCTACAGTATATCAACATGTTTTTTTGAATTCAACCAAAGTTGAGAAGATTTGAGACCCCAAAAGCCAGTTGACTTCGGAAACCTTGGCCGCTGATTTGGGGAAGGAACGCAACCTGGACTCCCAGTTGGCCAAGCTGGCAGGGGTCAAGCTGAAGGAGGTTGGGCGATGTGTATCGAAAAGTTGTGGGTTGGGCCATGGGGATCCAAAAGTCCATGATTTCATGGGAAGTCACAAGATTTTTCATGGGAATATAACTGGATTTCATGGGAATTGAATATGATAAGATTTACTTGGTTTTATTGGGATTTAACGGGTACTAATGGGGATATGTTATAATACGTTATAATGAATACTACTGGGGTATTGATGGAATATTGGTTAGTACCCTCTGGTGTCATCAAACATGGCAATTGAAAATCCCGGAACTACATGGAGGTTTTTAGGTGAGAAAATCATATATAGATGGGATATTTTCCATGGCAACGCTTGATTATCTGAGGGTAGATGTTTGGATCCATGTTTGAGAAAGTGTTCTTTCTTTGGGAAATATCTAGGCCTAAACTCAATAGGAATGAAAGATTGAAATCCTAGCGTTGGGCTTGAACATGAACCCAGCTGTTTTGGAGTCTTCGGCAGGCGCCATCAATCGCCTCTGCGATTCAGCAGGCTGAAAAGCAGGCGGAGGTGGGTGATTTTTTCTTCGTGAATCTCTTAGGATTGGATTTTGTTGTTTCGTCTTGCTGAATCTCTAAGTCGGGTTCAAGAGTGGAGCGTGAAAGGATTGGCAGACATTTCTGGTGGGTTGAGAACACTATCCCTCATCGATGTATAAACCAGGATTCAACCCCCTGATGCTGACAGAAACTTTACGTCCAGATACTTTTCCTATGGGAAACATTTGCTTGGGATTAATCGTTGTTTGAGGACATGCACAATTCATATTCATATGATATCCCACATCTAAGACCCTCCAGTAATCCAAGTTGGTGATGGAATTTTGTCCGTGATATTCAATTTATTTCCATTTATACCATATCAATCCATGTCCATAGAAATAGAATGAAATAGATTAGTATATCCCAATTATATAAATGATTTACTTTCCCTATAGAAGTGTATTTACAATTTCTATCCATAGTAATCCATATACCATCTCCATCCGTATCCCAATCTACCCTCCAGTAAATTAACATAGACCCTGGCAGATAGGGGTTGGAAGATTAGTTTCCATTAAAACTAGGCTATTTTCAGGGTCTATGTTAATTTACCAGAGGGTATATCCCATGAATAAATGGGTACTTTTTCCGACCAGCCGTCAGGATCAGTTGGTTCACGATGCAGACAAGATCGAGTATCTTCTGAGCCAGGCCTGGTGGTGATGGTCCATGTTTGCAGAAATTTCATATCTTGAAGGAATACATCAAGGGAATACTGGTTGAAATCAATGGGAGTAAAGATGTAAATCCATGTAAATCCTAGCTTTGGAGTTGAAGATGGGTGGATAGGTACAGTATATATCCATAACTTGAAATTGATCTCAACCATCTTAACGCCAGTTCAATCCCGTTCTCAACAATTCTCAACTGGCGGTCAGATGTCCGACAAGATCTCCAAGTCCACACCGATGCCGCTGCACAGCGGGCACAGTGGGCCCAGCTTCAGCGTCTGAAACTTGGATCTTCCAGATCTTCCAGAGGACTGATCTTGACATCTGCTTCCATGTTCTCTAGCAGTTGTCTTATCAAAGTATATCCAACCTCTTGGTAAGGACTCCTCTAGGTATTGCTTAGGGATTTGGCAAAAAAGACCCAGGAATCTCACGATACCCCCTCAGCATGTTGCCCCGGAGGTCATGCTCTTTGTGACCATCTTTCTGCTTGTGGCCAAGCCGGCGATGTTTGACCAAAAAGATCAAAAAGTGGCTTTAGGGAACAGAGAATTCGCAGGCGAGCTGACTTGTTGTGTTTTTTTGTGATTCTTTGTCGGAATCTGGATATTTTATAACAGATAATATGTGATTTGCAATATTTCTAAATGTAATTCTATGTAATATGAACCATCATGAAGCTGCATATATCCGTGGTGGTGAAAAGGTGTTGAATCCGTTTGCTACTTTGCTCGTGTCAGTAAACAAAGCCTTCCATACAGGGTGAAATTCGGAAGGTGCAGCCTCGCCTCCATTGTGCCATTGGCTAGGCCTACTTCTATTTCCAGAGCGATTCTGGCAGAAAGGCAAGACCAAAGTGCAAGCAGAATCTATGCGGCTTTGAGATAAATTGGATGCTGTTTGCAATTCCACATCTCTTGACTCTTGACTTGAAAAGAGTTGCCTGGATGTTTACATTTGAGCGCACAAGCTTGATTCTCAAGAGAATTGGACAGTATCAGTGCCAGTTTTTCTTGAAAATCTGGTTAGGCTTGGCTGAAGCTTCGCATGATGCTCTACAACGGTCTTTGCCAGCAAGTTTATGGAGCTCCATCCGCTCACAGTTGATCACCGCAACATCCGCTAGGGAAAGCCAGAATGACCCCCCCGAAATGGCACATTAAATGGGAACAAGAGATGATGCTAAACGGCCAGATGATCAATCATGTTTGCAGCACCATGCAGCACCTCTTGTGTTGAATACTTGTTGTTCGGGGCAGTAAGCTCTAGTTGCCAGTTTTACTAGTTGTACCAGCAATGGCAACCGATGCAGTCGGGGAAGCACCGCAATGCCAGGAAGACCTTTTCTGAAGAAAGGCCTTGACCGGCCCTTTGGAGACGAAGAGGCGGAGAATTGATGACAGTTCGTATGTCGGTGGTCAATGATCTTACTGGATATCTACTTCATCTTTTCTGACTTCGGTGGTTTCAAAATCTAAAATGTTTCAAAACATTTCGGTTTCATCATCTTCATCCTGATTTGGGATGAGTAAACCCAATCAAAAGCGCCCACTCCAGGTTCCTTTGTGAGCTTTAGAGAGCCGTGAGCCAATGTGGGGCACCGCTTTAGATGTACATAGATCTTGGGGTCGGGGCAATGGCTGATGTTACAGCCAAGAAAGGGTTGATCACCTCCGAAAGGAGAACAGCCCCGGCCCCGGGTGAAGTGAAGCAGTTGCTTGGATGCCAAAGTTAGCGTTGATGGAAGCAGTCCTGCATCACTTGGGGAGGTTTGAGGTGGATGATAAAAAATTGACAGACTATCCGACGCAGCAATAGCAAGCAACTTCTGCAACATGTCTTCCATCAACCGTAGAGATAGGATGACAATGTGGTCTCTGCGCTGCCACTAGTGGTAAAAAATTTGGCTGGAGGACCTTCAGCTAAGGGGTGGCTGAGCGGCCGGTTCTATTGGAAGGTGCTTGTTGAAAATGTACTCTACTCACTCTAATGATATGATAATATTTAAATTTACTGTATATTTATTCAATCTAATGTATATGCTTAATTATAAAATGTAGATAGTTTATGATAGTTTAATACAATGTATTTTTTCTGGGTCAACGTTCGAAGGTTGTCTGCACATTGGTTGTAGCGACAGCTAAGCAAAAAATGGACTGGAGGGATGCCGTACTGCGGTTGCAAGTTGCATGTCGTTGCGGCTTTTGTGAATTGTGGTTGAATTTCAAGAATGGCAAAACTTGCACCATATATCATTAGATATATTAAATCTAGATAATCACGAGCCGCTAGGGGATCCAGATCCAATCATTATATCAACTGATAATCTATCACATCTACTCTATCAAGTTGCAAGGGGATCCAAATCCAAATCCAAAGTGTGTCATCCTGTGAACAGTCTTAGCATCTACAGCATCAAAACTTCGGCACGATCCGTCACTATCCACCGCCATTAGCATGTCTTCCTGATTTGCGATTGTTTGAAGGACCATGATCACCTCGATTCCTTGAAGTTAGGTGCTCTGTGGGATGTATTGGAAAGGATGGAAAACGGTCATCTTGCTTCGGCCCCATTTGCTTGCTACAAACCGCATTCAATGCGCCACTTGTAAAATACATCCTGAGCCTAGCTCACCGGGGAACAGTTGAGGTAGTCGTGCATAACTGACCCCTTCGGTCATCAATGGCCCTTCTACTTCAACGCCTCAATGCGGCTTTTCGTGATGATCCTGGCATCGATGAGCATCTTGGCCTGATGCATCGCAGGATCCAAAGACGTTTCCATCCGAGATGTTCAGAGGCGGCAAACATGAATCGACATTGTCGGGGTAAAACTCTTCGGGAGGTTTCAAGTGTTTCAAGTGTTTTCTTTGTTCCATCCCGACTAAAATAAATGGCTAAGAACAGGCCATGCTACGCACCCAAGGTATGCATTGGTGCCAGCCGCCTGCCCCGAGCTTTTTGGCACAGAGGGTACAGAGGCAGATAGCGATGTCAAGGGATGCTGGGTGTTTCATGGGTCAGGAAACCCAAAAATATCAAAATATATGTTTTACATTGTTTTACTGTGTTTTTTGGGGTTCATGAAATTGATTGCCCTAAATCAGGTGTGGGATTCTAGGGGGCAATTGAATTCATAATGAAATTGGTTCATGCTCTTTGCGGAGATTGAGAATTCGGGCATGTTCGAAACTCTAAAATTTGCCACTTGCATGTTTGAGTTTTTTTCCAGCAACGTAGAAGCAAACCAGTGCAGTTTGTTTGCAGTTTCCTTTTTTGTTTTTTTTCACGGATTTTTATTTTTTTCTGGGCTTAATCCCCACCAAACTGCTAAACTGATCATTTTGATTGCGTGTGACAGCAGGACCTGGGTTGCATTGCAGCGCAGCAGAAACTGGCAATTTCGATTGAGGTGGCTGCAACGATGATGATAGTGATGATGATGATTATGATGATGATGATGATGATGATGGCGATGGCGATGGCGATGGTGATGGTGATGATGAGGAGGACGGTGATGATCGGGTGATGATCGGGTGATGATGATTTTTCCGATGTTGATCTTGGTGGTAATGGTTACCATGATGCTGATCATGAGGATGATCGTGATGATGATCATGATGATGAGGTTGTTGTTTTCACTGGTGCTGCTAGTTTTGAATGGTCTGTGGTGATGTGAACAGCTGTAGTCTGTTTTGTTTTCGATTCATGCAACAGATGTAGCTTAGTCTTACATGTCTCAACAGAGACGACATACCGTGTTTGGGGAAATCAGGGGATTTCCCTGCATTTCAATCAGATCTGTGTAGCCTCCAACTGCTTTTTTTCGCCAGGGGGCTTTGGTTCTCTACCTCCACGCCTTTCAGGTGCGAGCCCCTGCAGAAATGATATGAGAACTGCCAGTATTCAGCACAAAACTTCCAAAATTTGGGGGATGCGACTTGCTGGGGTCTAAGCAACTAAGGTTGTGAAACATAGTTCAATGATGCTTGCTTTAGCCGAGAGAATTTTCTTACTGCAGTTGTTTCTTGTTTTTTTTGCAGGAATGAATTTGCAGGAATGATGCGGCGATGAAGGGTCCAAAGGACATGAATAATCACCTCTGAATTATTCTGATTGTCTACCCCATAGATACTCTATGCTAAGTCACGTACATTGTGATTAAGTTCACTTGAGCTGTTTATGGCATCATTTAATTGAATCCTCATTCTTGGATTTTTGATGTTGTCTGATTGATGTTGTTCATTTCAAGATTATTCAATTGAAAACAACGGATGATTATATCAATATATGACAATATATGTCACTATATGTCAATCCTGATTGATATTATATATTCAATAACAGTTTATAATCCCATCATTAAGATTATTGACTGTTCCTGATATGAGATAATCAATAGTTGTTCCCTTTCGATTTTGGACCAGGCAATGAGACGGGCAACAGCCAATGACGAAGTGCCCTGGCGCGCTGGACAGCATGGCGATGGATGTCATGTCACTGGGGGTTAAGATGAAATCCCTAAGAAAGGGATTGAAAGGTAAAATCCTACTTGTAAAATAAGTGATGATTTGTCATGATTTGTCTATTTTAAAGAGTTACTTTACTATAGACATCTAATTACTGATCTATTATATTGGCTTCAATTGTTTTAATCCAGAACTATGTGCATCGGTTTATGCTTTGCTTCGAGCTGGGTATGGGTCAATGTTTTTGGATCATGGGATTATTTGCAATGACCTCATTGCCGATATGGTTTCCTCAGATACTTGGGACATACCACAGCTAAAGATTGGATGTTTTTTGGCGTGGTCGGTAGGTAAGATCGGCCATGTTTTTTGGAGAAACTAAACTATCAATAAAACAAGAAACCTCAGCTAGATTTGGGGAAGCAAGGGGAATCGCATATGATGTATATGAAAATTCTCAGTAATACTTCAAGCATCCTTCTCTAGGTACCCCAATTTGACTGATATCCAATTTGCGATGGCTCATCACAGCTTGCAGATTCGCAGGAATCATGTTGGTTCCATTTTAGATCATTTTACAGTACTGAATGTTCCAGTACTTCACATTTTCATACATGTTCACAGTACTTCGCAAAGTGGGATTCGTCATTGTTCAAAACCCCAGATCCAGGGAAAGCAGAACGACTAGACTATACCCAAAAGAACTGCCAACTGTCAACAAATTGCATTATATATATATGATATATGTATAATATATATATATATATATATATCGTGGCCGGCTAGCACTTAGAATATTGACGTATTCATCCTTGAGAGTTCAGCGGCTCTTTTTAAAGGCCCGGCTGGATTTTTGATAATATTCTATCTGCAGTGCACTTAGAATATTCGATATTGCACT
>Ga0126342_10016353_pt1 | contig 12939 bp, 9 predicted proteins | sample Cyp1metagenome_FD_92528 | JGI IMG/M metagenome (GOLD analysis project Ga0126342, IMG submission 92528) | Coral microbial communities from Lord Howe Island, Old Settlement Bay, Australia - Cyphastrea 1 metagenome | ecosystem: Host-associated > Invertebrates > Cnidaria > Coral ... | reverse complement strand
CATATCCAAACTCCAGAGTTCCTATGCGTTCTTGCTAAAGGCACGACTTTTGCGAAACACACTTCCCCAAGGCACAACGATTTTTTCCTAAAACAGGTACGACTTTGTCAGATGCCTGTATATCATTAAAACAACTACCAACATAGATGCGGAAAAACCACCATTTGCAGATCATTTGTCCTAGGGAAACCCATGGCTTTTCCCCATATCCCCCTGGATCCATCCCTGGGCCAAGCTGCGGGGCGGGGTTGCCCTGGTCGTTGCGCCTGCCATCCATGCCGCCATAGAGCAGAAAGCCCACCGAAGTCGCGGTGATGCTGTGCCCCGCGCGGGGGGAAACGGTGACCTGACCCGAGTTCGTAAGCCTTGGCGTCCAGGGAAGGGGATGGATGGATGCCTATTATGTATATATATATATATATGTGTGTGTGTTATATATATACATATATATATGTATATATATATATGTATGTATATATATATATATATGTATGTATATGTTTATACATGCTCTTGGCATTTGTCTATCAACATGATTTGTCACTTCATCACGTTTTTAGTAGGATTTTACTATTCCAGCTTTGGGGCTTGCCATATATAAATATATGAGAATAATTGATAATAATTGCTAATACCCTCCGGTCATTTAACATAGCTATGGAAGCCATGGCTCATAGAAAAAGATGATTTATGACTATTTACCTATTAAGAATGGTGATTTCCCGTGGCTATGTTAAATTACCGGAGCATGTCCATATATATATATAATTCAGCGGAATTGATCTTCTTGGGAAACCTTAACCGGAAACCATTGATGTTATCTGCACGCTAATTTATATCATAATATGATATGATAGGTACATTTGCCGGGTGTTCTGTAGATTTTCCCTCAAACCATCCATCTGGGAATGGATGGAGCCAAGGTTGATTTTTGATTAAGATCTAAATCACTCAAAATTCCACAGGATAATTCAAGGGAAATCTGACAGGGAATGCTAACTTTCAATCCAGAGGTGCGGATTGACAGAAAGTTATCATGGCTGTCAAGTGTGAGGTTCATTGAGGTTCATAGTTCATGACTGTAATTACCATCAAGAACCAGCAATTGCCATCAATTACCATCAAATGCCATCAAAATGACAGAGCATCCTTTAAAAAAAACTCTCGGGTAATCGAACCTGGCTGGGAATTCCCAGCCACCACATGGAGGTTTTGATCTGTTTTGATATTAGTTTTGATGGGAAAATCATCATAAATCATCTGGCAGTGTGTCAAAACCTTGTACCCCTTCTGTTCACATCAAAATAGCTGGTAAATGGATGTTCATCCCACTAAAAATGGTATTAATAGGTATTGATCCATACCCATCTACAAATGGTGGGATTTTCTATGACCCAAATGGCATCCTTGGCACCTTGTCCATTGAAAGGGTGGTGGCATCAGGACAGCAAAGGTGACCGCATGTCAGGTGCATGCGGCGATTAGTTCCCCCTTTGGCGTGAACTTTCTATAGATATGCAATATATAAATATTATATATATACATGTGTATATATCTATGTGTGTGTGTGTTTGTTTTGTGTGTTTGTGTATGATTCATTCATTCATTTATACATGTAGGTTTATCTATATATATATATATTACTATCACCTTTATCTATAATATTACCATTATTAGTTGTATGTATAATTTGTAAGATTGGGCTGCAAACCTGAGTCGTTCCGGAATGGAGTGCAGTGGTTTTTGCGTGCATGATTTGTGGCAGCAACTGCTTTGCATTGAAATGGGGGCCTCACTTTGGAAGTAACCTGAAGCCAAAACGACCAGCGGAGGGGCTTTGGCATCACACTGTCTCCGCTCAGAAACTGGGTGACAAGTGAAAGGAAGGAAAACGGCAAGCAGCTCCTCAAAACATCTGATCTAAAAACGACATGTTCACATCTACATTCGATGATAAATGATAAAACCAAATAACACGAAGAAGTGACATTAGAAAATTGTCCGAACCCCTAGGTTTTGGCCAAAGATTTCTGACTTTTGTACATCTTTGATCATCTTTGGAGGTTTCCAATCCTTGGTGCCATGGGGGCACCCCCCGCCATTATGGGATTTTCCACCACACCTGGGCCATCAGCTCGATATTCTTCACACTTCCCACGAGATACAGCTGCCCTGAGGTCATCCACAGGATTGAATCCAGCAGAATCCAGATGTTTTTTTAGCCAGGAATTTGTTAGTTGATAAGTTGATGATACTTGATTCATATTTGATTTTATCTATGCTGCCTTGCTCTTGGCAATCAAAGATGGTTGGTGGGAAAATCCGGATTTTTTCCAGGGGATTGAAGCTACACGGGTTGTCCAAATGGTAGTGGGGAGTCGCCCGCAAATGATGCTTTCAATGGGGAAGCATAGCAAGCAACCAGGGTTTCGTTGCCAAGTTCGAGTTTCCAGAAGTTGTTCTTATCTCGGGGCCAATGCCTCCCACATGCACATAGTCGAAGATTGCCTGCCGTCTTTGCAGGCTAGCAGCCCATGGCCCATGGCAACACAGAAAGTGAAAGGAAGACTTTCAAGAAACACAAACAATGAAAGATCATAGGTCATAATCACTGTCAAATGATGCTTGTCTTGCAGACAAAACCCATCCAAAACTGCCGGATTCTCCAGTTCTACAAGCAGAACTCGTCCCCGTGGCACCTGTGGATAGCCACTCTGCATGTCCACTTCAAGGGAGGGTAGGATCAGACACCGCGGCCTTGAAGGAGATCATTTTCATCCCAGAAGGCCCAACAATAGTAATTGATAACCGTGATTCAGTGATACACCAAAATGTTGGGTGGTTTATTTTTGTATTATTGGCTAATTAATGATTGGCTTTACCTCATTGCCCGGTAGAAATGGGGTCACCCAATCAGGGTCAGTCAGGCCATTCAATGAGCTTTCTTCCGGCACATGTTTTTTGAGCTGCCCAGGCTGCCCCAAAAATAGTTCCGTAATTAATCTCGAACATGGCAAAATTACCAACGATCGTCTTGAACATGTCTGGTTCGTTATACAAATTCCAAGGGTGGAAGCTTGAACACCGCCTGCACCGTGTCTGAAAATGAATGGGGAATATGAGTCTGATCAATGATGATTCAGGCAAGGAATATTCGCTGTGGCTTTCCCCACATTTTCGGAAATTCATGGGGAAACCATGGGGAAACCATGTTTAACCATTAGCTTCCCATGGTTTCCCCATCAATTTCCATGGCTTTCCAGATGGGCCAAGCTGCAAATAGCTCAAGGACATCAAGCGTCGCAAGAGATGCATCTTGCTCCAGGAGATGAGATCGTACCTGGTGCCACATCGTGGGTTCAAGGCGCTTAGAAACTTGGACCATCTGGGTGGATTGGTGGGGAAAATGAGTAAGAGAATGGAATATGGAACAAATATGCATGTATGATATTATAGTATGTATATATATATGTGTGTGTGTGTGCACTTGCTAATTTATATTGAACTACAGATGTCGCAATCATTATACATATAATTATGTGTGTGTGTGGATTGATGTAGATCAATATAGATTGTAGATTGATATAGTTTTATATAGTTTGATACAGAACAACTGACAATGTTGATTGATACAGAACGATATCAAATGGATGTTGTCCATGTGGGCGAGACATCTCCATGCCTGACCAATCCGATAGGCAGCTACGGTATAACTTCATGACTTCGCTTCATTTCGGCATGTCTGTTAGTTAGTTGCTCATAGTCATACCCTCTGGTAATTTAACATAGCTATTGAAAATCACCATTTATAGTGGATTTTCCCATTGAAAATGGTGATTTTCCATAGCTATGTTAAATTACCAGAGGGTAGCATAGCCTCCTGGGGCACTCAACATCCACCAGGATCCAACGTTGCCGATCTGCCATGCTTTGCGTCGGGCACTTGACGTGCATGCGATCCAGATCCGTTTGCAGATGCAGCTGCTTCTTGCTGACCTTAGGGATCCAACAGCTGCCCGGCGCCAGAGAGGTTCCGCGCCAGAGATACTGCCGGGCCGGTCGGGCCAGGTCTCCCAACGCTTTGAGATTCCCAATCGCGTCCTTCGGCCTCATTCCTGGCGGGAGTTCATTCCATCTTTGGCCGGCGATTGTCGCGATGGGGCAGACTACCCTCTGGTAAACTAACATAGCTATTGCAAATCACAATTTTAATAGGTAAAACATCTATAAATGGTCCATTTTCCATAGCTATGTTAAATTACCAGAGGGTATGTCAAACTCTGAAAAAAGCCTCGTCCAAGCCACCCACCAATGACCGGTGGACCCCCCAAACATGTTGGAAAGCACTGCAAACGATCGCCATCCACAAAATGGCACCTCAAATGGAGGGATAAGGGACTTGGGGGCCTTACATAGTTCTGGTTTGGGTGGTACTCGATGGTACTCATCTATCACCCATTGCCCATTATTTTCCATACACTTGGGGATCACTTTAGTACTTCATCAGAGCTAGACTCTAGAGTCATCCAGGTTCGGTTCCATTCCACGTCTTGCCAAAGGACACTCGCTGCTCATCCCATGTAGGGCCTTGGCGTTTGAAAATGTCAGGCATTTCGATGCCATCTGATGCATGCCCCAGAGCCCCCCTTCAGGTCAATCATGTCAACTTGGCTGGGAGTCTGCTGAAATAGTGAGGATCATGTTACTGACACATGTAAGTATCTGTAAGTACTATTTGGGGATGGGTCAAAACCTTGTACCCCCGGTAAATGGATGTTCATCCCCCTAAAAATGGTATGTATAGGGGTATTGATCCATACCCATTTGGGATTCCCTGATTTCATGCAGTTCCTGGCCGACTGGACGAATCTAAGATCTTCCAAGGAGACCCAAGTGTCATGAAGTGGCCCACAGACAAACAGAAAGGCACTGCAGCACTTCCTTTCATGCCACAATTAAGCCCCCAAATAGTGAAGCCCCGCAAAACTCACCAAAAAAACGACCCCATATATATATATATATATATCATTCTATTGCACCAATTAGATGGGGCCGTAAGTATATCTTTCCATTTTTTGAAGTTGGAGACCCCCAAAGTTCCGGCAGGACATTGTTTACTATCCAACACAGCGCTCGTTGGGATCTTCGCAGGACTTTCTTCCTTCCAGCACCCCAATGGTATACCTTGGAACAGAAAATCGGCGCGGCATGGTTCCGAAAGCACCAAACGTGCAAGATGAACATCCTAGTATTGTTTCAACAAAAGGTCGTAAAACCCGTTCAAACTACCAGCAAGAAACTTGCTAATAACTACCTGGTAGCATATGAGAGGAATCTGCCAATAAATATATGGTGTCTTTACACAGCTGGCATGTGGGAGTCTAGGAATCAAACAGTTTGGGGTCCGGCCCAAAAAAAACATGTCCGCTTTAGTTCACAAAAACCTGTGGCTTCTTTGTTGGGATACGTTGTTGGAGATACTCGTGTACACCTTTTTGGGGCGGTTGAGCCATGGCAATGGGGCTCGAGCCCGTTCGGCGTCTTGTCATCCTCAGAAACAACTGCACCATCCGCGATTTCTATCCTCAGTCCTGCAGATGCGGCTTTGGAGGAGTGAAGAAGGACCGCCCACCAGTCCGAGTCAAAGCCCATCTGCAGGAGCCAACCAAAAACGTGTGCATGTATATAAATATGATTTTTCTACATATAATATATATATATATATCATCATCATCATCATCATCATCATCATCATCATCATCACCATCACCATCACCATCACCATCACCATCACCATCACCATCATCATCATCATCATCATCATCAGTCAGACTTGAGGACTTGAGTAATGAAGTGGAGCCTGCAGCTGACATCCCGGTTGGGGTCCTCCACAGAAGGGCAAATCTGGAGCATCGAACTGCGGCGCGCAAGCGCGATGGGTCAAGATAAGCCTGGGGAGCCTGGGGAGGTTGATTGAAAGTCTGAATAAATTGAAACATTTGATGGTTTCATGATTCAATCTTGAATCATGAATCATGAATTCATGAATCATGAATCACTTCTTGTGTATACATAATTATGTAAGGATTCGGCCTTCCACTTTGGCTTGAGCCCCGCACATTTAAGGTTGATTCCTTGATTTCATACATCGTTCGTATGAAATCCATGGTTTTAGGCTTCCACACTTGGCCTTGCTCTAGAAAATCAGAGGTTTGGACCTCTTTTTTGTCATTTTCTACCCTCTGGTAAACTAACATAACTATGGGAAATCACCATTTTTAGTGGGAAAATCCATTATAAATGGTCATTTTCAATAGCTATGTTAGTCATTACCAGAGGGTATATTTTCCAAGGGTTCAAATTAGAATGAAATCCCATTCTTTCGCACCTTTATGGACCACACGGCACAGTCGCCACCAGTCCCAGTGCAGGGAATGACCTGATGCAGCTCCGCCGTGCGGGATCGATGATCATTGGGGCTGGATAGGAAGGATTTTCCAAATAGTTATGTCAAGGATTATCCCAAATACAAAAATTATGATTGGAAGATATTGGAAGGATGGATTCGACACTGGTTTTGGAATGTTTTGGATATTGAATGATATTGATACACCACCCAAAAAAAAATGTCAACCATTCATCTAAGGTGTCTCAAACTAGCTGCGGTAGACACAAAACAATAAAATACGAAAAATATCGAGAAATCGCAAATGGGGCATGCCGACTACTATTGAATAATCCCCCGTGCCCATTCAGAATGTCCTCTTTTGATATTTGTCCAGGTCCTGCCAGGTGATATTTGGAAAACCCACACTGAGGCCAACACATGCTTGTCATCGAAATCCTAAGTCCATTGCAAGGGCGCCCTGGTGAAGATCTAAGGTTTCTACTGGCGGCCCACCATTGTTCTGCCGAGGTCCCAACCACTTCCTTTAGCGGGCAAGACATGCCTCGCCTGGCCACAAAGGTCCCAATAGCTTGGCTCAAGGGGAAATTCAGAGGAAATTCACAGGAAAACCACTGGTTTTCCATGGTGTTTCCACGTTTTTCCACCTGTAGATGAGATTTTCCCTTGATGAATTGGATCAAACTGCAAACATGATTTCAACTGATTTCACACATTTGGATTGCCATTGAAACATCCAAATCATCCAACGTAAGATTGAACAGCGTTTAATATTAGCGTTTCTGGTTGCACTTGAGCTGTCATCAAAAAGCTGCCTGGGTTGTTATCAAAATTTACAAGGTTCCGGAAGTTCCAACTCTGTCAACATTTCACCCACTCTGGGACTTACCCTCTGGTTATTTAACATAGCCATGGAAAATGGCCCATTTATAGATGTAAAAAATAGTGATTTTCCATGGCTATGTTAAATAACCAGAGGGTAATCATCAAGAGTTGTAGCTATTCTTATAGCTTCCCGCCATGGAAGGGTCCTTCCATAACTGGCCAGGCGGACGTGGAAGTGTGACAAACGCTGAAGTTCTTTGCCTTGTCTCTGCCTGGAAGCTGTTGCCGTTGGATCACTGGGCTTCATCTCTTGGTTTCTACCTTCATTTGCCGCTTTCCGATTGACAAATATGGGGATGGGTCAAAACCCTGGTACCTAGTGAACCCCAAAATAGCTGGTAAATGGATGTTCATCCCACAAAAAATGTATCTATATGTATCTATAGGTATTGACCCATACCCATATTGCAACTAGGTTCAACCATTTGTGCCATTTGCATCCATTTGCCAGGCACATCACCGGAAAACGTGCCATCTGATCCTACCCATCCATTCCCGTGGCACCCTCGGCGAAGGCTACAGGCTGCGACCACGCGATTTCCAGCAGGCCATCTGAGTCCGCACCGGGGAGGTGGAAGGTCCTTTTCCTCTTCTGCATGTATGCATGTATACATTTGTATATGTACACATATGTGTATATATATATACATATATATATATACGTACATATATATATATATATTATATATATATACTGGTAATTGTTGACTACAATAGTATGCAATGGTTGAGTTGCCTTGTTCGGTCTTGATAGGTTTGCATAGAAATGTTTCGGTATGTGGATCGAACCCATTAAGGGATCGGACACGTGACCTTTTCCATGACTGCGCGGTTGACCATTACGACACCAAGGCGGTGCACCAAAAATATGGGGATATGTCTACATGTGGAATTATGCCATGTGACTGTATATGGATATCTGCCATGTCTATATGCTCGAATCAACACTAGCTTTTTCACGCCCTACCAGCCTTGAATAGCCTTGAGATTGCTTCGCAGCCAAGCCCTTCATGTTCAATCATCAGCATGCTTAGTACATCCTGGAAAAGTTTGGAAACTCCGTGTAAGAGGACCATGTTTTCCGTTTGAGACCATATTTTTTATAGTTTCATATAGTTTCATGTAGCTTGATATTATAGCATACTATACCATATGATTAATATATGAATTATACCATTGATGTCCCCTCATTTGAAGAGCCCCCGCGCTCCCTTGGTGCCGCGCTGTTCTCAGTGATGAAGTTCAGCCGGATGGATGGCAGCAATCTGGGAGCGGCCTCAGCAGTGCTGTTCATCCACCATGTTGGCACGACATGAGCGTACCAAAACTAGCTGAATCCATAGGTGAAATTGTCATGAATAGCGTGCCGACACCTCAACATACCCTGAGTATAGAGACGTAGAGTACGTGACAGTAACTCAGGTACTGCTGGCCAATTTGCATGTTTCTCTTCAGTTTCCTAGTCACGTCATGCCTGAGGTCGACTACCAAATCACAAGAAAATAGTGAGTGTTGGCAAATGAGTTGGAAGCGCTAAAGTCTAAAGAACCATGGTTAGTCCAACAGGATTTGGAACCAGCACCAGCACCAGCCAGCACCAGCCGCACCGGTGCCCGGACGCATTTCCGACAGAAGACTTCATCTGAGCTCCCGATGCTCAGAACCTGGGCCCAGTGCCTACCGGAACGTGACACCTGATGGAAAAAAAGTGTGAGCATCATGATTGTTATAGCATATCAGCTAGTTATATATCTATATCTATATATATATATAAATATATAAATATATAACTATATATATATATATATATATAAATGTATGTATATATATATATATAATGCACATATTCAAGCCCAGGCGAAGCCCCTGAAGGACCCAACAAGGACCACCGCTAGCTTATAGACCAAGCCACATCGGTGCTGGCCCGGATGGCTATGCCCTTGGGATATTCCACCTCACCAGCGCTGCGGAACACTTGTTGAATCATGTTGAAGTGATCAGGTAAGGAACATCTATGAAAAGGTGTTTCAACTTGTTTCAACGGGTTTCAATGTCCATCTGGGGCAGAAATGGTTTTTTTTCCATCATATAGTTGTTCATGTTATTCATGACTTTCCCATCTCAAAACCTCCCAGTCGCTGTGAAAGCCAACCTCCACTTTGGCTCCACAAAGCAGCCGGTTCCTAGTCGGACAGGCCCCAGCCACGCTACGGCCCATGGAAACCAAGGTTCAGCCACACCAGGATCTATCATGGAGGTTCCTGACATGGGGGTACCCCCGAATCATCCATTTCTAGATTCATTGGATTGGTTTAAGGGATCATTTACAGGAAAACCCCATATTTAATGGGGAAATCCATGGTTTCCTGTAGATTCTCCCTTATACCAATCCAATGATAGATGGGATTGTCCATTATAAAACATCCATATGACTTGACATTCTACCGCATTAGGACCTGGGACTTCCCTCCTCGTTTTTTCCTTGGAGTAGAGACAACTTCTGGTCAAAATGAAGTCTGTATCATGCCCTGATTCTGTGGAACACATCTGCCGTTCCCCTGCCGGAATATTTCAAGCGCATACCAGTTGCTGCCAATTATCAATTCCAGGTATAGATTCTAAAGCCCCAAAAGATATACATATATATACACATATCGAATCTATCTATCTATCTATCTATCTATCTATCTATCTATCTATGCATCTATGCATCTATGCATCTATGCATCTTTGCATATGTATACATATAACTATGGGTTTCATAGAAGTGGTCCTCCCACTGCTCATCTCAGTGGATTGCTAGCGTTCCTTCATTATCTTCATTGAGTGCCTTTGTCTTCCAGGTGCCCCAGCCCAACGCATTCGAAAACGGCACAAAGATCTGCCTGGTCACATCCCGAGGGCGAAGGGCTGCGTGTCGCTTGATCTTGGTTGATTTGTTTGTATCGTGTGTGGGTCGTAGCTGTTTTGCTGGACCTTGGAACATCTTGAAACCATGTCAGGTTCACAGAAGAAATCATCCTGAAATCAATGGATTGGTTTGGTACATTTTACGTACAGTTACAGCAGAACAAAGATTTCACCTTTTTGGGGGGGTCTTACTGCACATGTTCGCTTCAGCACATTCTGGGATGCAATGATCTTGCCTCGAAGGTACGTCCATCCTGACACGGCTGCCTCCAGACATTTTCTTGGCCGCCAGCGTTGCAGAAAGGACATGAAAGGATCACAAAATCCCTCCTGCTACCCTCTGGTAAACTAACATAACTATGGAAAATCACCATTTTTAATGGGAAAACCCACTATAAATGGCCATTTTCAATAGCTATGTTAGTTTACCAGAGGGTAAACCCTCTCCCCACAGATCTTGACCTGTTTTCGTCGGGCTCCAGGGAATACACCTCGATTTCTCGACGGCAGAATGCAGCTGCCCTTTGGTTCACCTTTGGGTGTGCCTCCCACAGCGTCACCATGGACTTGTTGGGCCATGTTGGGCCCAGATTTAACTTGGGTGTAAACTCCAAATTAAACGAAAGGGATCTGACCGATGGCCCCAAAAAAAAGCAACCCTTCTCCAACCGCAGGCGCGGTAACTCTGAGTGGTCCCTGCGCACTGGGTCTCGTTGGGGCTGCCGGAGCGTCCTGATTCCCAAGTGAGATGATCTCTACAGGAAATTACCAGAAACTATGGGTTTTTCCCATCAAATATCCAGAAACTATGGTTTTTCTTACCAGAAACTATGGTTTTTCCATGTTTTTCCCATCAAATATGAACAGTTCCTACTGCATCCTAAGCTCAGGATCCATCACCTAGTTTCATCCCATTGCCCCCGTTCCCTGGGCGTCCCACTGACCCTTTGTTTGCCGCTGCGGAACTGCAGTGAGCAAAGTGGAGCATCATATGTCGCTATCTCTTTGTGTCTAGCAATGTGGTAATCTCATGTAATCCCAATATGTAATGATAAATCATCTCCAATGTTAAGATATGTTAAGAGAAATGGGTGCATCAAATCATCGCCACCTGGAGGTTTATTCTTCGGTTGACCACGTTGATTGTGCAAATGCAGGTGCCATTCAACGCAATCACGCCCATATACATGAATCCATGCTCAAGGAGACGCAAGTGCTTCGTGTACTCGTTCTACTCATCCGATCCAGAACACATTATCCTGAAACGAATGTGGAAGTACGAAGTGTGGTACTTGAACTATACACACGAAATGTTCATCCGTGCGCCCACATGTCTCCGCAGGTCCCCAATATTGTTGGAAGATACTATGTAAATGTAGATGTGTTTTGGAGCCAAAATCTATAAACATGTGATCATACAGTGTATATCATGGTTATTATAATATATATATATAATACATATAACCTGTATAATTTCCATATAATATCAGATAATATCACACAACTGTGGCTGCATCTCCCTTGGGCTCGTGCCATGTGAGTGCTTGCCGCCAGCATCCTGGGTCAGGAGTTGGGTGCCAAGTTGGCACCAGCAGAAGCCCCAAAAAGCATAGAGATATTATAGGCCAACAAAGATATAGATAGATAAATAGATTAAATGGGGATGGGTCAAAACCCTGGTACCTAGTGAACCCCAAAATAGCTGGTAAATGGATGTTCATCCCACTAAAAATGTATCTATAGGTATTGACCCATCCCCATATAGATAGATAAATAGATTCGATGAGTTTAGATTAGAGTAGATTTAGCGAGTGGACTCGATTTGATTGATTAGATAATGATGGATGATAGATGGATGGATAGATCGGTATATTGATAGATTATGCTATATTGTGACATGTATTGATATCTATCGATCTATCCATTGATCCATTTATCTATCCCGCGATTTTTACGACACCACACACTTGGCCGATTCATCAGGAAGGCAGCCATCTCCAGATATCAGAACCTCTTAGAACCTCTCAGTGAACTGGCTTGAGATTGCGAAGTGGCCCGGAGTCAAGAGAGAGTACTTTCATGTACTTTCTAAGTGCGAACATCATACCTAATCACGAAATCATGGGACTCTAATAGTACTCGACTTGTCACTGGCAATTAAGAATCCATACGTGTAATGAGAAGCTGGTCTGGCCAACGACAGCCGACTTCGGGCGTCCGAGTGGCACATGTGCTGTATTCTGAGGCATCTTGCTACCTGCCAGCTCGCACCCCACACTCACCGACCCTGCTTACTGGATGCACTTTATATAATGATGTTTATATAACTTATATAACTTATATAACTTATATAACTTATATAACTTATATAACTTATATAACTTATATACTTATGATTATATACGTATATATATATATATATGTATTATTATTACACACAGACCCTGAGGTTTGCCCAAGCCCAGAAAAGCGTAAATTACAAGGATTTTTTGTTCACGCTATACATATCATATAAATTTTCCCCACCCCCCTTAAACTCTTACCTTCGTTGAAGATCTTCAATCAGGGTTAACTTTCCCACCCCCGTTAAACTCTTCCATTCATTGAAGATCTTTAATAAGGGTTCAATTCTCCCACCGCCGTTAAACTCTTCCATTCATTGAAGATCTTCAATAACGGTTTAATTCTTCCACCCCGGTTAAACTCTTACATTCATTGAAGATCTTCAATAAGGGTTT
>Ga0126342_10016352_pt1 | contig 12939 bp, 9 predicted proteins | sample Cyp1metagenome_FD_92528 | JGI IMG/M metagenome (GOLD analysis project Ga0126342, IMG submission 92528) | Coral microbial communities from Lord Howe Island, Old Settlement Bay, Australia - Cyphastrea 1 metagenome | ecosystem: Host-associated > Invertebrates > Cnidaria > Coral ... | reverse complement strand
GTTGTTGTTGTTGTTGTTGTTGGTGTTGGTGTTGGTGTTGGTGTTGGTGTTGGTGTTGTTGCAACCTCTCTGCCCTGACGCGCTCCCCCTTGCCGTCGGCCGGGGTCGGCGGATTTCTATGGGCCATTTCCAACAGCCATGGTTTTGAGGTTGCCATGGGTGCCACCGAAGCACCGAAGATGTGCCCAGGGCCTGGAGATTCGCGTCGATTCGGTGCATCAAAACGTCGAAGCCTTGGGACGATGCTGGGGACCCCGGAGTCAGCGGACCGCGGACCGCGTTGGAGTCCCATGGGCGATCCTTAAAGATGCTGTTTTTCCCTTGGCGAATCAAACTGGCTATATAAGGCTCAGTATAGTTTTTGTCGTTTTTTTTTTTGGCCATTCTATGAATTTATGTGCTTTTACAGACATACTTGGGTGATGGATCTTAGACTTTTGAAGAGTCACTCCGGCTGCCAAGCTTAAAATCCTTGTTGTTTGTCCTTCTGTCGTTTCCACATGTTTCCACATCCCAAATATCCCCAAGGGGATTCGGAGATGTTGTCTCCCTGCCAAAGGTCGTTGAAACCATATGGAGCTTTCCAATTCATGGGGGTAGCCCCCAGATCATCCATACCCTCTGGTAATGACTGTTACATAGCTATTGAAAATGGCCCATAGAAATAGTGGATTTACCCATTGATAGCATGGTGGATCTTTCCACAGTTATGTAAGCCCGTTTACCAGAGGGTATTTCATTCAATGGATTGGTTTGAAGGGAAAATCTACACCGGAAACTATCGATTTTCCCATGAAGATCATGGGGTTTTCCTGTAATTTTTCCCTTAAACCAATCCATTGATAATGTGGTTAGAACAATAATAAACCATCCCCATAATCACCATTTTTATGGGTGCTATAAACCACCGGATTCATCGGATTTTGGTTGGGATTCCCCAGATTCCCTCAACCTTCCGCAAGGCCTTCCGCAGCTTTTGCGCCTGAACCTCTCCAGGTGCGGTGGCTCCGCAGTCAGTTTGATGCCGAAAAAATTGGTGGGGTAGATCCAACAATGGAAAATCATAGCTGGAAAATGGGATAGTTATATGGGATAGTTATGGAATAGCTATAGCAAGACATGGGATACTTAACTATACATCATAGTGAGTGCAGGGATTATAATACTTGAGAAGCGCAATGATCCACAGCAAACTCAACCCCTCCCAGATTTGGTGGTTCAAACTTGAACCGCCCCTCTGGAGGTGTGTTTTCTGAAATCTAGGCTTATTGTCCAGCTCCAAAGCGCGAAAGCTTGCTGAGGCGTTTTTGCTGGCCAGATGATACTGACAGATTGCAGAATTCTCCCATTCGTAGAATTGTTCGAACAGAATCATGTGGTTGAAAGATGTCAGTATGGGTTCATCAAACATGTCCGCGTTTCTTTTTCTTTAAGCCAGAATTATATAGAGATCAGCCATGTTGCCTATCTGACACATGCCCACTTGCGCTTTGGCAACATCCACATGTCCTTCACATGAATTTCTCGCGTCGCATGGTGGATGGTCTCCCAGATGGTTCATTGGTAGACCTGGAAGTGACCAGTTTCCATGGCAAGCGGCTGCAGCTCAGCGTCACCCGTGGCCTCAACGGCTGGCAGCTGCAGCAGCTGATCCTGCAGAAGCTGTCGCGCCCGGGGCGCCGGCTGTTGCTGCAGCATGGCGCTGTGCCGTTGAAGTTGCAGGAGACTTTGGAACAGCAAGGTATCACAGGACGGAGATCGAACAAAAACCAGTTATATTATATATATATGTAGTGTAACTTCATATTTATTGCTATCATTACTAATATCATTATTGTATTGTAGAGCTTCGCACACCGGCGATACCGATACCATAAGGGTTATGTACAGTATAGTAGTGTGAGCGTTGGTGTTGTTCGTGTGCTCGGCGCGTGCGCGCAGGTGCAGAGCACAGTATGATGTGCTTTTCATACCGCCGCAGCTTGTAACACATGGCGTTTTGCCACAAGGGTCCCCAGATGTTTATAACATTGGCTCCCAGTGTTTCAGTAGAGTTGTTGCGAAGTTATTGTTGACGAGTTGAGTTTGAACCTCCTATTCCCTGGCGCGCTCCCCCTTGCTTGGCCGGGGTCGGCGGATGTATATATATATATGTAGTGTATATACTTCATATTTATGCTATCATTGCATATCATTATTGTATTGCTATCACCATGTTATTCATGATTGTTCTTTGTGGAAACATAGTCTTTCACCCCCATGTGATGAATGATTGGTTTGAGGATCATTAATATTTGGATTGGGTGGCAGGGTTTCAAACTGGTGACATCAACAAATTGAACATTACCCTCTGGTAATTTAACGTAGCTATTGGAAATGGCCATTTATAGTTGATTTACCCATTAAAAATGGTGATTTCCCATAGCTATGTTAGTTTACCAGAGGGTATTTGATTTCCATCTAAAGTGCTGGGATCATTTCCAGGGCTGGGTTGGCTGAATGATGACACTGCTGAAGGATTTTCAGTGAGCAATGAGATTGCTTAAGACCCCCACCCAACACGTAGTCTTTGGAGAAAAGGTGGAGCGCATGACTTAGATGAACATCGTCTAAAAAGTCGATCAATCTCCTTGCAAATCCTGGTGATGACTGATAAACGAAGCATGGCCAGTCAATAGAGGTTTCCGTTTTGTCATGGGTTAGCTCCTTGCATCATCCAGTCGTCATAAATGACCATGACTTGAAACAAGATGAAACAACCCTCTTGACTTGGGGATCCCCCATGACTCCAGACACCCAAATGAATATGTTCAGACAACCCGTTGCCCTGCGACCATCCTCAGGATCCACTAACTTGTCGTATGTTTACGTCCCGGTTGATTTGTGCGCTTCATGGAGAGTCCTTCAAGGGGAGCGCACGGATGAGCTTTCCTTGGAGGGACTGACTCAGCTGGGTGGTGCTGTGAAACTGGACTGGTGCACCGTCACTTTGCCGCAAAGCCTACGCATTTTGACTTTTGGGAGTGACTTCAATGAGAGTTTGGATCAGGTGAATCTGCCAGTTGGTTTAAAAAACCTGACCTTTGGATTCTACTTCAATCAGAGCTTAGCGTCGGCAAATCTGCCCAGTGGTCTTGAAGACTTGACCTTTGGTGGAAGTTTTAACCAGAGTTTGGAGGGTGTGAGATTGCCCAGCAGTCTGAAAAGCTTGACTTTGGGTCCCATGTTCAGCCATAGCCTACGAGGCGTGTTATGGCCAAATACGCTGAAGAGTTTGATACTTCGCAGTGCATTCCGGCAAAGCTTGGATGGGGTGGACCTGCCCCGTGGCTTGAAACATCTGTTTCTGGGAGGTTCTTTCAATCACAGTTGGGAGCAGCTGACACTCCCGGAGCTTGAAACGTTGACCTTTGGCGCCGCCTTCAACCAGAGCCTCTGTCATGTGAATCTGCCCTCGCTGCAGAGCTGGACTTTCGGGGATGGATTCAACCAGCCATTGGATAAGATCGATTTGAAGAAGCTGTCCAGGCTCCAGACTTTGAGCTTTGGTCATGCATTCAACCAGAGCCTTGATGATGTCAACCTGCCGAACCACTTGCGGCACTTGAGTCTGGGGGAGGACTTTGGAAGCCTGCAGCGAGTGGTGCTGCCTCCTTCTCTTCAGACTTTGGAGTGCACAGCTCGAAGCGTGGAAGGTGTTCATCTACCAGGACTCCAAAACCTGAGTTTGTGGGAAGCTTCCAATTTGGAGCTGGTGAATCTACCAGCTGGATTGAAGTCTTTGAGTTTAGATGGTGAGATTCTAAGCGGGCTGGATTTTTTGCCAAGCGGACTGGAAAACTTGACGTTTGGAGATGACTTCAACCAAAGCTTAGATGATATAAACCTCCCAAGAAGTCTGCTGAAATTGGCTTTAGGAGACTCTTTCAATCAGAGTTTGGATCGAGTTCAGTGGCCCAGTGGCCTGCGGAGTTTGACCTTTGGTTGGACATTTCATTCTAGTCTGGAAGAGGTAAATCTTCCTGATAGCCTTCACAGCTTGACCTTTGGATCACAGTTCAACCAGAGTTTGCAGAAGCTGCGTTGGCCGGCGGAGCTGCAAAGCTTGACCTTTGGATCATCCTTCAACCGAAGCCTCCGTGGAGTGAATCTGCCCTCGGATCTCCGAAGTTTGTCCTTTGGATGGGACTTCAACCAGAGCTTAGAAGCCACAGTGCTGCCGGAGAGCTTAACGCGTTTGACGTTTGGATACAACTTTCAACAGAGCTTGGCAAAGGTGAAGCTCCCCAGTGGCCTTGAGGCGTTGACCTTTGAAGGGAACTATGACATCAGGCAGTTGGATCTGAAGCTGAAGGACCTCCGATATTTGGTGTCCTCAAATTGTTTCGTCAGCTCTGCCCCCTGCTAAGCTCCAACAATGAACTTTGGAATTCTGTTTGACTTTTGGTGATCTAGTTTTTTCGCAATTCTGGGGACAAAGATGGACAAAGCGACATATTTGACAGCTCATTGTTTGTGAGAAAAGAGGGCTCAGCTCATTGTTGGTAGCGCCTGTATGATGCTGTGATCAAATGGGCCAAATGGGGTCTGTGAAGTTCCAGTGACCCCAGGATCAAATGGGGTCTTTGTTCAGATAGAACGTCAATGACTGGTTGGTGCTGACTGGAACAATGACTGGTTGGTTTCCCGATATAGTGGTTAATAGTGGTTAATAGTGGTTAATAATGGTTAATGAAATATCTGGTTGGTGCTTTGGAACCATGGACTGGATTATGACTTTCCATTCAGTTGGGAATGGAATTCATCATCCCAGCTGTTACTCACTCCATCAATTTTCAGAGGGGTAGGTCAACCACCAACCAGTTCATTTTTTTGTCCGAAGTAAGAAGTGATCGGTACCCAGGATTTTTTAGCCTCACAAGTGTCTTCCTTCAACTACCAATGACTTGTCATCAGGGAGCATTTTCTCAGCTTATTGCCCAAGTATTGATCCCATGATGGGCCAGCATGGGTGCCAGCTGTTGAAGGTCCAACATCTTATGCGTGCGGAAGCTTAGTGGAAACAACGGGATGTCCAGTCCTGTCATGTTATTTGCTTGTTAAGAGGTTACCTCAGGAGAATGGACTTCTGTGTTTCCTCCGATCCCAAGTCATCCATGGTGAACCATGGTGAAACACACCACGTCACCGGGTACCAATCGACCAACCATGGGGGATGGGGGATGTCGTCATCCATGACTGGATGAAAAAAAATTGGGTGGGCCGCCCCAGGACAAAACGGAAAGCTCCATTTTTTAGGGGTGTATTCCATGGTATTCCCAAGCATGAAACGATGCTTGAAATGTTGGAATGGTTAATTCTTGTAAACAGATAGCCGTCCTAATGGACAAAACACATCCAAAGCTTAAACAAAGGTTCTGACGGATGACACCTCTTGACATCACATGCTCAATCGAAAATTGATACATTCATGTGTTTTCCATTTCTTCAAAATTTTCCTGCCCAATAATCTCGCAGGATTTATTTGTGTCTTAATCATCAAGACGCGTTTTGCACGCCTGGCTGATTAACTTTAGGAGGATTCCCCCAATGACATATCACTTCATATCCCTCCATACATTGATCCATATTGACCCAACATTTAAATCCATATATTGAATAGATACTCATCCCCAACAAAGAATAGTATGTTCATATCAATGCAATGCTAAATTCACCGGATTCGTATAGTAATCCCATAGTAATCCTATAGTAGTGATTAATGATATAGTAATCCTATGGTAATCCTATCGTAATCCATAGTACCCCTATATTTATTTATATTTATCTCATAGTAATCCTGGCCGTGCCATCATCAATTAAGGTTCGCGACCTGGGCGCGCAGCTCCACCGGTTGCAGGTGACCAAACGGAAAAGCCATGGAGTTTACCGCATCTTTTTGTATGACTTGAGGGTATATAGATTGGAACATCTAATCTATTTCAGATTTTATATAATCTATATATGTATGTTTTTAAATGTGTATTTTTGTTGCCCCTGAAATATGACTTAGATATCCACTTCCACATCCAACAAAATCACGACATCTCAGTGGTGGCACAGGTGGTGGCACCATTTGTGTCATCAAACATGGCCTTTTTTGGGGGAATCTCAGTGGAAAATCATGGGAAATTCATGGGACATCCCCTTTAACTATAGAGGTTTGATGGGGGAAAATCACCGAAGCAAATGGGGTGGTTTTCCAGCCACATTCACAGGGCTAGCCATGGTTAAGCCATGGCCCTAATCGATTTATAGATGGTGACTACCGTTCTGAAAAAAGCATGGTGATTTTCCATGGCGAACTATTAAATAACCAGATGGTATATTAAACTACGACTGGGAAACGTCAGCTCAACCAGCAAAACCGATCTATAATCCTTCGTCACCCAGCACCCAGATTCATTTGTGCAAGAAAAACCCATTGATTGCAGATCAACATCCTCCCCAACAAAAAATTAGGTTTGCGGAAACGCACGAACTTTGATTTTCCAAACCTTTTCCACACATTTTCCCATGGTTTTCCCATGGTTTTCCCATGGGTTTTCGACACATTTTCCCCATGCTTCCCTTGACGAACAGGTGCTGTGGCTGGGACGTTGCGGGCTACAGGATCTCAGCGGCATTGGCCTCATGGAGGCGCTGCTGTGATTTCACCATGTGGGAGTAAAGCCATCATTTGATGGGGATGTTAATGATACAAATATTCTTATATATGTATATTATATGTATTAATTATAATATATGTATATATACACATGCAGTGTATATAATAATTATATGTATATATATATATATATATGTATATACACACTATGTAGGTACAATATCATATTATCTGTATATATATATATATATATATTGATAATATCCATAATCTGATGTATATAATTTTGTGCATCTATGAACTGGAAACATTATGTAATAATATGAGATATCTCATGGGATAAGCCCAGCTGAAGCTGGTGGACCCGTGAACCAGCCGTTACTTAAGAAGGGAACGGCCCAATGTTGCAGCCTGGTGCATCAATCTTATTTCCTAAGAGGTGCCTGTAGATATTGATCACACTACAAGGTAATTTAAGGTGAATAGATGTATAAGATGCACCACAGTTATAGGATGTTATGGAATAGATATCCGAATATCTGATGAACATCCTACTAGTATGACCCAACAATATCCGATAGATTAACATCATGAAATCCTGTGTTTTTGCCAGGGGCTGAAGGAGTTCTATCTGCCTTTCAATGACGTCGCAGATGTCTCGCAACTGAAGTGGTTGAACTTGCAGGCGCGGCAACCCAAAGTTGGACAATTGTTAGAATCCGCAATTCTTAATGGTTTACTAGAGAAAACCATGGTTGATGCCTTTGAAATGGTTGGACCCCAAAATTGTGAGCATCTCGGATCATTCTGAATGGAAAATCCTTTTCTTGAGAATTTTTATGTGAAACTGACGAAGTGTGAAAACAGATGCACCAAAATTGGAGCGGGGTTCCTTTGAGGCGAAACGCTTCAAACCGCCTTGCCTCTGATGGTTGCAACTATGGATGTCCCTATTTTTGACTGGTTGATTAACAAAGGGGTTACCCTCTGGTAAAGTAACATGACCATGGAAAATCACCATTTTTAATGGGTTAATGAACTATAAATGGGCCATTTTCAATAGCTATGTTAAATTACCAGAGGGTAAGCCCCTTTACAACCAATAAATCATATACAATGATGACAAATGATAGAGACAGGCAACTATTTGTCCAAAAGGACAATATTGACAACCCTGAAGTGGCTCATGGCTTTGTCTGACATGGAACACCCCCAAGTCCACGGGTCAATCGTCCATTCCCCATTTATGATGCTGGGGTGACCATATAGCAACTCAAAAAGATAGCAATGGGTAAAATAGACAAAAAAAACATGGTAACACATTGAAGCTTTTCTATCTGTTTGGGGGGTACTACACTATTTTTTTTCCAACTTGACCAATGGCAAGTGGCGAAGGTGCTGGACCTAGAGGGCAATGCTTTGGCAGATGCCCAGGCCTCGGAGAACTGGAATGCTGGGGACTTCAGCGCAGCAAACATAGGAAAGTGCTGGGGAAATTCACCAAAACAAGGGGCCGGGGATTTGATTTAGTTGATAAACGGACACATAACAAGAGCCATTTTCCACGGGCTGCGACGCTGGCCATACCCCACAAAGCTAAAGGACGCCACTGTGCGATATGCCGGGGATGATTCTGCCGATGGGTGATTTGTTGTGAGATGAAGAGGATATGTCAACAGGGGGTGGTTTTCCATTACCACTTTGGGGATTTGTTTCACATCATTTGAAGAAGTATTTGTTGGAGAGTATATTCATGTACCCTCTGGTATACTAACATAACTATGGAAAATCACCATTTTTAATGGGAAAATCCGATATAAATAGCCATTTTCAATAGCTATGTTAGTTTACCAGAGGGTATTCCCAACACTATTGCTGGACAATATTGTGGTGCCAAGACACGAGAAGCCCCCCCCAAAAAGTGTGTCAGCGTCGCAGCCTTTGCAGCGTCCGCTTTCGCCTTCACCTGGCGCACACCCTGAAGATTTCTCTCAACCACTATTGTAGTAATGGAAATGATAATATATAATTAGTAACGCAAAAAACAGGTTATTATCGCTATTTGAGAATGAGTTGTACACATATTACCACTAGTAATATTGCCGATGCATATAGAGGTTTCCTGTACATTTTCACTTAAACCTAGTATCACTATTATAGTATTACATAACCAATGATTAGTAGTATCATTCGTGGTATTATCACAATTGGGATTCATTATTATAGGACCACATTTTTTTCTACCATATTGCTAGCATTATTTTAGCTTCAATATCATGTAATATTATCACTGTTAATCTTACAAATCAGTGCTATTGATAATACACTATAGTAACATTAGTGGTGGTAATATTCATATTAATGATTTGTACTACTGTTACTACTAACATACATTTATTTACAATTATTCAAAAATACTACTGTTAATATTAGCACAATTTAATTGTGAACTGTGTTACGATTAGCACTATCAATAGTAAAATTGCCAATTATTACAGTAATTGTGGTCCTAATCATTGTAATCATACCCTTTAACAACACTACTAATAATTAGTGATGCAGTCTTTTCATAGTCGTAATATCATTGATAGGTTAAAAAATACCAATTATTAGAGTCGTCTTACGCGCAACCCCTCCGGTTCGGCCACACACAACTTTTGCAGGATTTCCAAGTACATTGAAGTGCGATATTGACTGGCGTGTTGAAGGGAATCTTAAACAAGTTTCAACAGAGTTTCTAGGGAGTCATTAGATTCCCCACCCCCGTTAAACTATATATTCAAGGGAATCTTCAATAGGTTTCGAAAGAGGTTCTAGGGAATCATTAAATCCCCACCCCCGTTAAACTTTATATTCGAGGGAATCTTGATGATGATGATGATGATGATGATGGTGATGTTGATGATGTTGTTGTTGTTGTTGATGACGATGATGATGATGGTGGTGTAACATTCAACGCACAGGTTGCTAAGCTGTGGGTTGCAAGATGAAAGCCACGATCCTGGACATGTGCATTTTGTCCCACAAAACACATTTTTTTTTTTTTTATGTTCGGATGGTGGACGATGGCATGGGCAAGAGGAGGGGTTTGCCCGTACTATTACTATAAATAGATACATAGTGGTAATATAAGTAATGCCACTCATGAGTTTTAATGGGATTATGGTCACTATTATCTCTAAATTTCCCAATTGTTATACCAATACTTACCTCCATTATAATAAGTCCTATGAACAACTTGCCTAATATTGGTTTATCAATAGGTTAACCAATGGGTTAATATTACCATTAAGTTATATTTCTATTGATTTTACTATTTTTATAGTTAGTACTACCATTAATCTTATTGCCCAAACACATTGATTAGTTAATACTACCACATAGTTAGTACCATTATTCATTATTCATTAATTAGTTAGTACGACCTAATATCAACCATTAACTACTATGAATATCAACCATTACCTCATATTTTACTACTATTAATATCATATTGCCTTCATTATTAATACCTAATGTTAGTTAATATCTAGTACTATTGCCTTCATATTAATACCATTAGTTCACATAATATTAGGTCATGGTAATATTATTGCCTTCATAATCACCATTTAGAATAGGTAAATCAACTATTTCATAAATCACCATGTTAGTTAATATCTAGTACTACCAGTTACTACCATTAGTTAATATCTACCATGACCTAATATGAACCACCGTAGAATTCTCGGACGAAACATCCGACAGGACCTCTGGGAGCTGGGCCAATGTTTGGAGCTTCGGCATCTGACGCTGCGCGGGTGCCCCGTGGCGCCTTCCGTGAGGTCCAAGGCTTGGCTCCAGCTACGCGAGGCGCCAAAAGTGGGAGGGGCTTTGAGTGGAAATCACCCAAAAACCATGGGAAAAATGGATGGTTTATGGGAAAGTTGTAGGAAATTTTTTTGGTGATTTAGACATTTCCCCATTTTGTTGGGTGGAAAATGAGGATTTTTGATGGGTAAGCTTAGGTAAGTCATCATTTTGTGATCATTTTCTATAGACGGAGGTTTCAATAGGTAGATGAGAATTTAAAATGGGTTAGTTGTGGGGATGGTACCCTCTGGTTATTAAACGTAGCTATGGAAAATCACAATTGTTCATAGGTAATTCATCATTTTTCATTTACAAATGGATCATTTCCATAGCTGTAAAAAGCGATATGGGAATCATATGGTAGAATCCCGAGATGGTGAAAACATATATATATATACATCTCTCTCTCTATATATATATACTCTCTCTCTCTCTCTCTCCCTCTCTCTGTTTCTCTCTGTTCATTTAACGTAGGGACATGATGAACATCACTGTACTGTATAACACTTACCCATATGGGTGTGTCTGAGAATGGAACGTACCCCCAACTGGCACTTTTATATCATGGAGTAATGGGAGATTTCATATAACTTTCCCATTGAAGATCAATCATCATAGATCTTGTGTGATTTACAGTATAATGGGAGTCCTGATACAGTACAGTAGATACTGAAAAAAAACACATATCATGTGGATTAAGCACCAGGTGACAATTTTCAAAAGGCTGGAAATTGAGCGACTATCGTGGGAACGATGATGATTCTAGAGTCTAGAGCCAGTTCATGTGGCAACACTTACAAAAACAATGTATTGATATACCAAGACACAATGGGCCGAAACCAGCAAAAAGGGGAGATACAAACCCCAATTGAAACGGGCATGGATCAAGACTGCCTTAAATCATGCATTAGTGTCAGCATTCACATGAAAAGGTCATCATTTTCACATGTTTCTTTCGACTTCTACTTCGCGAATTGAACCTTGATATACTTCACTGAAACATTCCCATTTGGCATGTGAAGCCTCAATGATGGGGTCCAAATTCCTCACGAGTCGTGGTACCCACACATTGGCCAGACATTCCGCAGCATACCCTCGACGAATTTCAGGTCTTGGTTGGTTTGGAAACAGTCTCCAACACAGCCAACAGTTTGCGGCGTCCCAGTTCGTTGGCTCAGTTAATTTATCAGTTTATAATATCACCTAATGAATATAACTAACATATTTCATATAGCTAGAGTTTATGGTATATGTATGCATAGTTAATAGGGTTCATCAGCCAACACACACGGGGAATCCTCCAGGAATTGCGTGCGCAGCTGCCACATTTGGAATGCCTGGATGATGAGGATGTGAATCTGGAGGCGGAGTCTCAAACGTGGCGCCCTGGAAATGTACCCTCTGGTAATCTAACATAGCTATGGCTATCGAAAATTGCCCTTTTGTAGATGGTTTACCTATGAAAAAAGGGTGATTATCCATAGCTATGCTAGTTTACTGGAGGGCATGGTTTTTGGAACTTCGAGTTTCTCCTGGAGGTGTCTGTTTTGTGTATTAGTATCATCTTTTCTTCTTCATGCTTGGAATTTTACGCGGGGGTTCCGGGACGTGAGGTTTCCAAGTGACATTGTGGGAAGCACGGCACCAGCATCAGGTACTACCTCGCGGATCCACTGATGTTAACTGTTTCACCAGTCTTGGTGCAGTCTTGGTGCAGTCTTGGGGCCGTAGTGCATCCCAGAAGTTATGAGGCCTTTGCTGTGTCTATAGGTCTACAATTACCGTGAGTGGTGTAAGAGTGTAGGATTCCCATGGATTCCCTCGATATGTCCGTTACGTTGAGAGGTACACAGTTAAAGGATCCGCGTCCTGTTTCCAAGGCTTGCTGGTCCCATGAATGATCTAGATGCCAAACGAGTGGTTGAAAGCAAGAATCACTCTTGTATCATTTGTAAGCAATGCAATCAATGTCATTACAAATGTGTGTAGTTATACACACTTACGTAACCATTTGAACATATACATATATATATATATATATATACACATACGCGCAAAACCCCTGTCTCGCCGTCGGCTGAAACTCCTTAAAACTGGGGGTTTGTCATGATTTCTGGAAATTTCCAATGGAAAAATGTTGCAAAACGCCATCTGCCCACAAATCACCCGCAGCACCTGTGTCTCGCCAAGGACAAGACAACGAAAGACAAAGACCAAGGACAAGACAACGAAAGTCAAGAGCGTAACATCACTGACGTCTTAACATAAAACCGAAGAAAGTCAAGAGTGTAACATCACTGACGTCTTAACATAAACCAAAGAAAGTCAAGAGCGTAACATCACTAACGTCTTAACATAAAACCGAAGAAAGTCAAGAGCGTAACATCACTGACGTCTTAACATAAAACCGAAGAAAATCAAGAGCGTAACATCACTGACGT
>Ga0126342_10016351_pt1 | contig 12940 bp, 10 predicted proteins | sample Cyp1metagenome_FD_92528 | JGI IMG/M metagenome (GOLD analysis project Ga0126342, IMG submission 92528) | Coral microbial communities from Lord Howe Island, Old Settlement Bay, Australia - Cyphastrea 1 metagenome | ecosystem: Host-associated > Invertebrates > Cnidaria > Coral ... | reverse complement strand
TTATATTATATATTGTACATATATATATAATATTATATTATATATTATACATATATATATATATTATATATATATATAGTATATATATATATATATATATTTATCAGGGATTTGTCATCAGTTTTCTTGATTTGGAATCAAATCTGCTTACATGATTATACATCTATAATATAGCATGCTGGTACGTCCACACGTTTGTTGGTTCCAGACATCCCTTCTTCTCTTACCTTGTGAGTTGTGTGCCATGGGAATGTTCGCCGCCCAAAGAGGCTTCATCATTCAGATATCTGTATGCTGGATGGATTGTAGCCATCATCATTTAGATTTTTTCGTTTCTTTTTGGGATTAGATTGGATAAATACCATGTGTCCCACTAAGAGTTCAACGAACTTCGCAGGGGATCCTGCCAAGTCACCTGCTTGCCGTACTGCAATGCCCGATGTAGATGCACTGTCTCATCCCACAGTTATGCACCTTTACAGTTAATGGGATCATAACTCCTGTAACTAAGGTGAACAAATATCACTTCAATGGGTTTTTTCTGAGCCGGGTAAAACTGGTATATAAGGTGGGCAATACACGCGGCACCATTTTTTTTCATTTTTGGGGTTGGATTTCCCAAGGTCTCCCAGGCAACGTTGCCATGACTATGGACACCTCTATCGAAAGGCCATTCTCCATGTTTAGTATCCAAAGTATTGCCAAAAGGACAAGGTTGCCATTTGAATCATTAATTTATTTGTATAATTTATTTCTTCAAATCAAGTTCTTGGCCAAAATTGGCAATCCTTTGGATGCCAATGACCATGTTTCTTTGTCGCCGCTTAAGCAGCAAAAAATGGATGTGTGTGAAAAGTCGGGTACTCTCCCCAGGGAAGACACACGATGATATTGACTAGTGGATTTCAGGTCATGGTAACCTCCAAAAAGACGCTGAATCAAAACACCCAATCCTGAAACATTGGTAAATCGACACTTGTTTGCGTCTTTTTGTGGGTTACTCTTATATGGTCTATAACCCCATGCAAGTATAGGTATATCCAGAAAACATTCTGAAATGGCGAACTTAACTTGGATATAACTATACTTAGATGATTGATTTATCCATCAGTTGGTTAATTTCTACCAACTGTTCAAGACGTTAGCTAAGTTGCGTCAAATAACTGCACTTTCACTTGGGTTTACAGGGGATATAGCTACAACTACGGCACATTATGGCGGACATAACTCCAATAACTATGGTATGTTATGGAATATCTATACTTATGGAATATCTATACTCTTTGCAGGGGTATAGCTATAACTCTAAATATAGATTCTATCTATATATATATATATCATATACTTAATGAAATAAACCGACAAACATATGGCCAATAGGAGCTGATCCTTCGAATTTTGGCCTACGGTCCGGCAGGCGCTGGGTTTCCCCGTGGAAAGCTGGTTGGACAACTTTTTTGGGGGGGAGCCCAAAGGACATGTCTTATATATATGGGATATCCAGTTGTTACCACTGACGATGCACAGTCAATGGGAATTTCATGGAATTTCAGGATCCTAAAATGGAGGTACTGTACCATATAAGGCCACATTCTGTGGGGATATTCCCTTACATAGGCCTTATATAGGCCTTATATATGGTAGATACCTCCAATTTAGTCTTTTTCCAGGATTAACTAAGCTAATGTGATGGGATTTATATGGATTTATGGTGAATGTGCCTCTCTGGTCAAATGCAGTTATACCAAATTATAGCCAGAGGCCTTCTTTGTCCTCCCTTCCATCAATGAAAATCCGAGAAACATGGATATTTCCAGACCAGGAATGGGACGTTTTACCATGCAGGATGGGTCACGACCAGGAATGGAATGGGACCACTCCAAAAATTGACCTGGATGCCTAATTTCTTGATTAGGAAATTTAAGAGGAAGTCATTTGCAGTTGTGTATTAGCTATTTATAGCTATACACAATTAGCGTCCATGATATGTTGTTGGCATGACATGTTACCCCATGTTACCCCTTAAAAACCCATGGCGTTTTCTCCCGGCTTTACGGATCTCTGGTTCTTGATGGACTTGCAACTTGGACGCAATATGTATTTTCTACACGTCTCATATACCCTCTGGTAAACGTTTACAAAAAAACTATGGAAAATCACCATGCTATTAATAGGTAAATCAACTATTTCTATGTGCCATTTTCAAGTTCGCAAACTGTGAAATTACCAGAGGGTATCTCATGTATCCCTCAATAATCTCTTCCCTCATGCACACTATTCATACTACACGCACGCACAGACACCAGAGTCACCATGGTTTAGTAGCGGATAAACACCATACTTTTGGGACCATGGTCCATGGGAGTGTTTGGTATCGGGGGAGGGATGAAGCACTGGGCTTTGCCCTCTCATTTTAAGCATAGCTATGGTCCGAATGGTCCGCTTGTAGGTGATTTACCTGTGTTTATCCTACTACCCTATGAAAATGGTGGTTTCATTGGGAAAACCATAGGAAAACCATAGGACAAAATGGTGGTTTACCCCCTGGTAAATTAACTTGTTGACCCTGAATCCATAGCCGAGTTTTAATGGAAACGAATCTTCCAACCCCGACAACTGGCAGGGTCGAACTGTTAATTTACCAGAGGGTAAAATATGAGGATTTTCGCTATGTTAAAGAACCAGAGGGTACCAAGCATGATTTCTGTTGCCAATCTCTATGGATCTGGCTTTTCTGAAAACGGCACGTGTGTATCCCGCATATAAACACAACGCTTGGTGGTTTGGAACCATGGAATTTTATGAATTTCCATGAACAGTTGGGAATTTTACAGATCCCAACTGAGCAACTCCATCATTTTTCAGAGGGGTAGGGTTGAAACCACCAACCAGAACAGCTCGTGGTTTGGTGCTCCCGAGGATTATCATCATCAGCAGCATCGTGGGCCTGGTTCTCTACAGCACCTCGACATGTTTTCGCTGGAAGGGCCCCCCAAAAAGATCGCTAAACTGGCTTAAATGATGACTGAACCAAGACAATTTGACATGATTGGCAGGTTTAGGATAGCTGGGATCAACCCACAATCACAAGATGGTGCCCCCCCAGTTAGAAGTTGGCTTATAGCCACCGATTAAGTCGTTCAATGTATCTACTATAGACTCATGTCATTAGACATAAATTTAGCTAACTATGGGGCACCACCCTGCAAGATGTTTATGGAATTTATGACCTCAGAGCAAAGACTGGATCTTGCAAAAGCTGCAACTCTTTCGATAGCTTCACTTAGATGTTCAAAAACGTCTCCGGCTTGTGTCAGATCACTATGTGGTTCCTATGTTTTGATAAGAAGGCAAGCAATTTGAATTGCCAAGTGATCAATTCAACAGACAAATTGATCAACTCAATGTCCCAAATTCCCATTGAATGGTTGATGAAAAAAGAGGGGTTTGAATTGTTTACCCCTTTAACAACAGGGTTTCTATGATGATAGATGGTATACCAAACCAGCTCCCGGCCCAAACCTATTTTTACCAACATGGAAAGTCCAAAGCCCAGTTCTTCGTAATTTTCCCAGGATCAGCTTGCTGTGTAAACTGATGTGTCTTGTATACCCGGCCTGGTAAACATGGTAAACATACCAAAAACTATGGAAAATCACCATTTTTAATAGGTAAACCCAGGGAAACCCTCAGGTAAACTGACATAACTATGGAAAATCACCATTTTTTATTGGGTAAACCCAGGGAAACCCTCAGGTAAACTGACATAACTATGGAAAATCACCATTTTTTATTGGGTAAATCAACTGTTTCTATGTGACCATTTTAAATAGCTATGTTCAAATACCAGAGGGGATAATTTTTTGATCCAAAAAAGATGCGCTCTTCAATCAACATCCTTTTGTGGGGTTTATCTTGCTGCTCACTGTCTAGAGAGTGATGTGAGGAAACCTCTCGGGCTAGGCGAGGTTCATAAACTATAACGCGCGTGGTGGTAGTGTGGGGTGGAAGTTTCGAGACAGAACAGTGACTGTAAGAAATAAATAGCACGTCGGAATTTCGTTGAGGTGCAAAAGCAACAAGATTGTGCAGTGGGTTTTGATTTTTATATTTACTGTATGTATCTAGGTGTGTCTGCAAATGCGCTTACCTCTTCTTCACCCGCGCGGCCGGTGCAGTTGATCATGCGAGCCACTCCCGAAACTCGCTTCGGGTTCCATGTGGTCGAAGGCAGCACGGCGTTTTTTTTGGCTTTGGTCTTACATATCATGTCAGGTAGAATGCCATTTAGAATGTCAGAATATATGTCACATAGAATGCTAGAGAGACTGCCAGGTAGAATGTCAGCATATTTTTTTCAGAAAGAATGGCAGTGAGAATGTCAGATAGAAGGTCAGACTCTATGTCAGATAGAATGCCAGAAAGAATGTCGACATGTTTTTCAGATAGCATGCCAGTCAAATGCCAGATAGAAAGTCGGAATATGTATCAGGTAGAATGTCAGAACGTATGTGAGACTATAGACGTCAATAGAATGTCAGCAGAATAAATGTGAGATGAGATGCCAGACAGAATCTGAGAATAAATGTGAAATAAGATGTTAGAGAACATGTCGGTTAGGGTGCCACAAAATAGTCCAGATAGAATGTCTGTGTATGTGTACATATATATATTTACATGTCATATACAATATAAATATATATATTTGTACGCCATTGTGGGGATCACACGAAGCAAAGTATTTGTTCGTTCACTTTGTGGTCTGTTGAAGCAGCTGAATTCATGTGGATGTTCATCATGTCCTAGGTTGATATTCACCTGAGTAATTCAATTTCATGGGGCCAATGCAGGCTCATGTCATGGGGCCTTGCACAAAGCGACTTTGTGGTCTATTTGAAAGCATTCATATAGCTATTTACCACTGAGAAAGACCACAACTACAAAGATGGCCAGAAATCCAGAATGAACATGATTGCCCGGGTGCAGGTTCCAAGGTTGTTTGAAGCGCCGGCACTTCATACATGGAGACTTCTTTTGGTGAGAACTGTCCAAGTACATACAAGGTGGTGTCCCCAAGTTTTGTTAATTTTCATGTAGGGTACCGGAATGATAATTCATTATCGCAAATATGACATGGAGGTCTAATGTAGACCGGTCAATTGCACTTTTGAAACTTATTTCACATCAGACGAACTGACAGACTCAGTGAAATCCTTTGTCATGTTTGTTGAGTTGAACTGAGATCATCTGGGAAGTATCGGCTCATTTTCAGCCGCTTTTTCTACGGCCCTGGGGTCGTGTATGCGCCGGGGGGGACGAGCCATAAAGGGTTCATCGCTTGGCATAGCCCTGTTTGCTTGCAACCTTCGGCGCCTTCTACTTGGTCATTGACATCCTTTGGAGCTGGCTTCTTTTTCGGTGCTGTCACAGCAACAATCCTTTTTCTTGCGTGGTTGTTTTCCTTAGGGAAGGGCCATGTTGACACCACCTCTGGAGGACGACTCTCCTGAACCTAGCAGAGCTACAGGTTTCAGGATTCCAGTCACTCTACGCAACGAAGTTGGACAGTTGCTGCACGAAATAGCCGGCCCACACATGGGAGAAGTCCGGGCTTTTTCTTTCTCGACTGGAACGATTCCCATCAATACCAAGTTGTCCCAGGTGCCAAACAGCTGTCAATGCAGGTGTGGTCCGAACGTCAAGCCCAAGACATGGAACTCGTCTTGAGTGCCAAACATGTTTTTTTAACATTTTTTAACCACATCTAAATCTAAGGTACATTTAAATTCATGTATCATAACCCTAGTTCACCTACTTGCAAACCAACTGAGCCATCTAGGGGGCACGGAGGGTTTGGGAACCAAATCCACTCATCATTTTTTTTGGATAAGCGGACTATGTCGACCCATATTGGTTTGGATGGCAGTGATCCATTCCCAAAACAGATGAACTTAGACTTGACGGACTTTCCATATGTTAGCATATGTTAGCATATGTTAGCTGTTAGCATATGTTAGTATATGTTAGTATATGTTAGTATATGTTATATAGTGGAATCCATGATTAAACATTACATATGACCCGAGTCCTTTGCCGTTTGTAGAATTTTGGATGTTGGCCCTTAACCAACGGTTTGTCTGACCTTTAGTCAATATCACACCTTCCTTGTTGGTTCATCCCCCTTGGTAAATTATAACATGTTATAATCCAAATATATAGAACTGGACAAACCCTATTTACCTCGCTTATGACTGGGGTCGGAACCCACTTATATACTAAAATGGGATGAAACACCTTGTATGCAATACCGAGGCACCAACAATTTCAGCAGTTTCCTGGTGATTCGCGGTTTCCGACTCCTGCGCTTAGGCGCGGCAGATCTGTTGATAAACCACTGCGTTGGTAGAATTTTGCACAGTGAATGAATGGATATTTGTATATATTTGTGGTGTATTTTCTTGACATGTTGATTGTTCATTATCTGGATATACTTATGGTGTATTATCTGGTTTGAATATTGTAAGATCTTGGTTCATTTGGCTGAACATGACTGTTGTCTTTGTAAACACGACCATTCTTTTGTTTCCCTGGGCACTGTATTTTTGAGCCATACCCAGAGGCTGAAAGTACATGCGCATATACATGTTTTATAATGTTTTATGATCTGAAATTGACTATATGTTGAGTCAATGAATAGCGCTGTTGAGTAACCAGTGGTATTTTCCACCCGGAGTTTTCTCGGATCCCAACCGGTAATTTTTGGGGATTTCGCCACGTAAAAACCCTGACCCTAAAAGATGTGTGGGTAAAACATGGTAAAACATTGCCATGCAAAGCATCCCCCAGGAAAACCCAGCATTTTTGACTTGGTGGTATGTTTACCATTCCCAGGAAAATGGGTGGTATATGGCATGGTTTTACTATGTTTTACTTAGACAACCATCTATATACCTAGCTGTGCCAAAGTTTGCCTTTCGCGGCTCAAAATGCTGCAGGACGATCGCTGAAAGGAGTAAATCGTTTCAGGACGGGATTTTTCTGCGTTCTTCTTGAGTTCATCGGAGTGTCTGACTCTTTAGGTCAATCTGAAAGATGGGTAGGAAATCGGTAGAAATTTATCCAAAATAGTCTTTTGGTATCAATGGGATTGATATGGATTGATTACAGTATCTACTAACCAGCTAAGATTTACTTTTGCAGGGTATCTAAGATTGGCACTCTTTCAATCTCTTGAACATAAATTGACATAAATTGGCAGAATCATATTACTTATGCATTAGCTTGTGTATATGATATACACATATTATATACATTTACGCGCCGTAAATTTTATAGAGTTACGTGGTGTGTATATATATATGTGTGTATTTTTTTTTACAGGCATGTGGTGTAAAGGAAAAACATATCTACAGGACTAGGTACACTGCATATAGATGCAACAAATCAGTCCACATCTATGCTCTCAATATACCGTAATATACCATTCATTGTGGATTTATATACAGTAACAGTAGATGTGTTTGGACAGGTATACAGCAGTATACAAGTTTTTTGCTACATGGCTCTCAAGGCATTTCTGTTTCCATACGAAGCCATCCATGAAGCGAAGCGCACTGCACGGAGACGCGAGGATTGTATGGCATTTGCTCCATGGGCTGCTGAACTCCGGACAGGTTGGGGATCACGGGAGAAAAAAATGGAGATCCCCAAGGTAAGTCACCGTGGTATTTTTAACATGTTTCAATACGAGTCGTCATGATCGTTTATGACGACTAGATGATGATTTCTTACCCATGACAAAACGGAAAGCTCCAAATATCATCAAATATCTAGGTGTTGGTTTAAACAAGAGAGAAATGGGGTGTAAGCAACATGATGGTCATCCATGGATATTAGATTATATCAGCTTTTAGGATGCTCACCAGGTGCCATAACTTTCAATTGTTCCCAAATGGGGCTTTAACAAGTTAGCTAGCCTTTACACCAAATGTGAGCAATGTGGCAAACCCAATGACAAACTCCAACTCAAACATGGCTAGAAGACCCTATTAGAGACAAACTCCAACTCAAACATGGCTAGAAGACCCTATTTGAATGGGTATATATCATTAATATAATCTATAAATGGGGCTTTCCTAAAATGGGGGTACCCTCAAATCATCAAATTTATAGATGGATTTGCTATTCTAAATCATCCACAGATTGGGGTACCCCATCACTACCCCCTTGGCGCCTTAGACCCCCCCCCCGGGGGGCCAAAAATGTAAAGTACAATAACCTAATTCCAACATATACCTCTAAAATCCACTACACATATAAAACTAGGGGGGAGTTAAAAAATGTAATATCCCCATGTACCTGACGCGAATGGAGTTTGAACATTTTTGGGATACCCCCCCTAACAACCTTTTAAGTAGGCTTAAACATAGGGGGGGAGGGATGCTAAAAATTGTAATATTGCTTTGCGCCCAATGCGCCAGATCATTGGAACATTTTACAACCCCGGGGGTGGGTTAGTGGGGGGGTGGAATTGAATTATTTAGACCCCAAAAATGTACCGCTTTTAAGTTCTTAGCCTAGGTATAAGGCAAAAATGTTCCAGTATATTTTAGCCCTCTTACTTATGATTTCCTAGGGAGGGGGGGGGTTATGATGGTTATAGCCCAACTTTGGTGTTTTTCTAAAATGCAGGTAATTCTACTACCAAAAATGTACAGTACATTTTTCGCCCTCCCGGGGGTCTAAGGGAGTCGTGATGGTACCCCCATTTATGGAAAGCCCCAAATTGGTATTTTAATGTCAAGACCATAGATGTCCTTTTCCCATTTGTTGGTTGAAAAAAAAACACCCTTTAACAACAGGTTTCTATGATGATAGATGGGATTAACCAGCTCCCGGCCCCTCTATTGTTACCAAAAGGACATAGTCTTGGTCAAGACTCATCCCCCCAACAGCAGTGATCCACTTCTTCCAGCTGTGTCACCATTAGTGACTGCATGTTCAGCGACTCCACTGGTCTGGAAATGGTGCCATTTCGTGGGTTTCGGAATAAAAACCACCCAAAAAGATGCTGAAACATAAAGTCCCATCCTTTCCAATAGTGGCAATTTACTTCTCTATTCAATTGATGAATAGTGTTAAAGGTGCCGGATTTGATCATTTGTGGTATATGGGAGGTATTGTTCACAATTCCCACACCATGTCATTCCAAAATCTCCCAACATGTAGTACCATATTCCAATAAACCATATCCCTGTCTCAAAACAATTAGGTACCAGGTCAGATCCCATAAGTGATCAAGGAAACCATAAATTTCTATCCACATTCCACATTCATTGGTGAATTTCCCATGAAATTCTTGGCTGAATTTAATTTATTGCTGCTTGGTGGTGACTGGAACATGGCTGGATTATGACTTTCCATGAAAAGTTGGGAATTTTAGATATCCCAACTGACGAACTCACTCACGAACCATCATTTTTCAGAGGGGTAGGTCAACCACCAAGCAGATTGGCAACAGCTCTGTGGCTGGAAAATCCCACCGGGGGATTTTCCGAGCCGCGGAGCTGATTGGCAGTGAATAGTTGGCATACATCAAATCCCGTAGTTTGGAGGTTTTCATGGGACATTTATCAAAAAAAACAGGGGATTTGTCCATTGCCATGTTTGATTTTTGATGATTTTGGGGTAAATCAAATCCTTCTCCGCAAAGCCGTGCTCAAATCAGCCGACCACTTCAGAGGTCCTTTTGGCGACCTTCTCCTTGTTGGTTCTGGCCATCTACATCGCTGCCTGCATTGGCAACACGGCAAGACATGCGGACATGCGGAAGACGACATAGACTTGTCATGCCTGAAAGATGCAACTAAAAAAAATGTCTTTAAGCCAGTTCATATGCCAGGTACATGCCAATTAAGTGGGATATTTGATGCTATTTGTTTGATTGCGTTGTTGGTTTTTGTAGATGTGGCAATGTTTGAGCAAGATACGCAGTGTTCTTGATGCTTTGCTGGTTCTACTGTATGTCTCCTGTTTCGATGCTAGTTCACAGCAGTGCAAGATTGAATTAATTTTGAGTTTTCAAATATATTGGTGGTTACACCGTTCCTGTTCCCAAATATTTTCCCGTTTTTGATACATCACCTCATTCTCTTTCTCGGCGTGGTTTGCTTAATCCCCGTGTGTTGATTTTCAAGGTTCATTGCGCCACCATTGCAAGAAGGACTCTACTATTGACTGGCTACTCTCTGGTAAACGTTAACATAACAATGGAAAATCACCACTTCAAATAGCCAAATCTTTCTATGGGCCATTTTCAAGAGCTATGTTAAATTACCAGAGGGTATATTTTTCGGTCCATTTTCATTGCTTGAGCCACCATTGCAAGAAGATTTAGACTCTACTATTGCTATATGAGTTCTACTCCTGTTTTTGATGGTTGAGGAACACCTTCTCATCGGATCTAAATCAAACACCACGCTACCCACAGATTTTTTGTTGGGTGACTCATTCTGACTCATCTCCACAAACGACCTGTTTGCCTATGGACAACTGTGGCAAGCATCGAGCAAAATGATACTGATAGACGCTAATAGATGTTGGATATTTGATGTTTTTTGTGTCAAAGATGCGAGGCTCCGTGCTATATGTTGAATTATTTGGATCCATTCCTACTTTGCTGTTTCTTTTTTTTCGAGGCGATCAAGTTTCAAGTGTATAAGAACCGAGATCAGTAACTTCGCAGCGGGTCGTCCGCATGGGTTGTGACAATCGCCAGTGCTGAAGGCTAAAAAATACTGGGATGCTCCGAACATACTGCGGGATATCTGGTTATACCCCCTTGTTTGTTCAGAACCCAATGATTGTTATATCATGTTATATCCCAGTTACTTCGAAGACTTCGAAGCGTTGAAGCAGTCTCGGAAAGTGATCTGTACACTCCCGGCCAAAGTGTTTGTTCATCTGGCTACTGAAAAAAACATTATTGTTCAGAAAGGTATCATTTTGTCAATGGCCATTTCAGGAACCGATTGATTGGAGGTACCTACCATTTTTTTAAGGCCTATATTTCAGGCCTAAATTTCAGGGAATATTCCCACGAAATATGGCCTTATATGGTACAGTACCTTCATTTTAGGATCCTGGAATTCCCATTGATTTTGTGGCTGACCAACTCCAAGTCTCATTGTGTGTATCCCCTACTGAATTTGCTAGTGCGGGGCTTTCCAACTATGGTTCCAACCATGGTTCCATAACACCCATGAGTTCGGAGATATGATACAGACATATACCCGGCCTGGTAAACGTTTACATAGCTATTGAAAATGGCCGAGTCGAAATAGGTGATTTACCCATGAAAAAATGGTGGTTTTCCATAGTTATGTTAGTTTACCAGAGGGTAAAACTATATGGTATACGGAAAAAACTATGGTTATATAATAGACTTGTAACTGAACCCATGAAGGCCCTGATCCTTATGCTGGAGAGGTAAACTTGCTTTTTCTGTTGTACATCCCATGTTTGTTGATCATTTCCATTTTTGAAAAATGGATCTTGAGGATCATCCAACACACCTTACCTGGCCTGTTAATCAGTCTGTCCTGCAGGAAAGCTCCATTTAGTTAATTTAGTTCAATGGTTTCCCCATACTTGCCATGGTCAAAACATGGCAAACATGTCCTTAAAACAGGGGATGTTCATCCACCATTAGGGATTCAACAAAAACCTGTTGTAAGGATTCCCAATATCTGATGGATGACCACATATGACCACCATTCATCCCATGTAGCTTGGCAAGCTCGTAGCACCGCTCGACTGGAGATACCGTTGGCTGGTTGTAGGAGGTGCTGATTCCGCCCTTGTCTTCCAGTCCATGCAGCACGTACTCGTAGAAGACATCGGGCAGTTCGGTACTCGCAAGCCGCCCGTCAAGCAGCTGGCCATGTGTCAAGCTTTCCATGGCTGACCTTAACGAGTCTGGCGCAGAGAGTGGAGAGTGGATATCTGTGGATTGCGCGAGCCATTCCAGCCTCAATTTTGATGTATCACACAGCCGGGTTGTACAGAATAGACCCTGTTTGCATAGACCCTCTTTGCCAGTTACAGGGGTTATATCCCAACTTTTGCTGGTCATATTCATGAAATTACCCCAGCTGCGCTCAATGTTTAGATGCTTAAATCATTTAATGTTTAGATTGTCAACTGGTTGGTGGTTTGGAACACTTTTTATTTTTCCATATATTGGGAATGTCATCATCCCAGGTGACGAAATCATATTTTTCAGAGGGATAGGTATACCACCAACCAGTTAAAGTCGGATCAACATTTGATGATGAATTCCCAAATTTCCCCATTTTCTTTCTGTAGGATAAAAACATCGACGTGTCCGAAACCTAGGTCAGCCTCCAATGTCATCGTCTTGGGAAATGGTCACCCTTATTTCTTGCATAAATGATCTAAAACATCCGAATGTTTCAAGCATGTGTGAGTGTGTGTTGCTTACCCTCTGGTAAACGTTTACATAACTATGGAAAATCACCATTTTTAATGGGAAAACTCACTATAAATGGTCATGTTCAATAGCTATGTAACAAATTACCCGAGGGTAACTGTAAATCACACTTTGTGTAGAAACAGATTTCCAGATATTCATACATATTCCAGCATTTTTGGATGAAAAAACACATGGAAAAAACCCTATCCATTGATAGAAACGACCAGACAACGCCCGCTGAGGAGTGGAGATCATCACCAAGGACGCCACGTTGGTGAACAATCCACAAGTCTCTTCGAGCCTTTGGCGAAATTGGTCCATGGAAACCTTGGAAACCTTGGATGATGCTAGGTTTTCTATGGCATTCTATGGATTTAACCTTGGAAACCTTGGATGATGCTAGGTTTTCTATGGCATTCTATGGATTTAACCTTGGAAACCTTGGAT
>Ga0126342_10016350_pt1 | contig 12940 bp, 11 predicted proteins | sample Cyp1metagenome_FD_92528 | JGI IMG/M metagenome (GOLD analysis project Ga0126342, IMG submission 92528) | Coral microbial communities from Lord Howe Island, Old Settlement Bay, Australia - Cyphastrea 1 metagenome | ecosystem: Host-associated > Invertebrates > Cnidaria > Coral ... | reverse complement strand
TAAGTGCCACGCCTGCCACGCAAAACGAAGGTGGATGTGACCAAGTGCCACGCCTGCCACGCGCCTGCCACGCGAAACGAAGGTGGATGTCACCAAGTGCCATGCCTGCCACGCAAAGTGCCGCGGCGTCTCCGGCGACTAAAACCGGCCCAAGCGCGCCACCAGAGCCAGCCCAGTGCCATAAGTGCCATGCCTGCCACGCCAAACGAAGGTGGATGTGACCAAGTGCCACGCATGCCACGCGCCTGCCACGCGAAACGAAGGTGGATGCCACCATTTGCCACGATGGTGTGTGACAAAGATGGTGTGTGACAAAGATGCGTGTGAAAGATGGTGTGTGAAAGATTGTGTGTGACAAAGTTGTGTGTGTGTGAAAGATGGTGGGGGAGAAAGATATGTGTGACAGAGGGTGTGTGACAAAGTTGTGTGTGAAAGATGGTGGGTGACAAAGATGGTGTGACAAAGATGGTGTGTGTGACAAAGTTGTGTGTGAAAGATGGTGTGTGACGAAGTTGTGTGTGAAAGATGGTGTGGTGAAAGATGGTGTGTGACAAAGATGTGTGTGAAAGATGGTGTGTGAAAGATGGTGTGTGACAAAGATGGTGTGTGAAAAATGGTGTGTGACAAAGTTGTGTGTGAAAGATGGTGTGTGACAAAGATGGTGTGTGAAAGATGGTGTGTGACAGAAGTAGGCGGCGGAGGAGGCGGAGAAGGCGGCGGGATACAGAATCAAAAACAAGAACCCCACACAAAGATGTGGGGAAAAAAAAGTATGCTACACAATGCTTGCACGTTCCTTGACCCTCCCGATCCTCATAGACTATAGACCCTCAACACATTGGCCAAAACCAACACTGATTCCTTACAGTTTGGACATGATTGCAACATATTGTAACAACTTGTACCCGTTGTGCTGAATGTGTGAGGTCGCAAAAAGATGCAGGCTGCTCAAAGAATCTTTGCAGATGTGCCAGATGTTTTTTGTGCAGATTTTGCCTCGAAGATGATTGTTACTATGTAACAAAAGCAAAGCACCTTTGAATGTCACATTTGCTTCTATGCAGCCTGTTCATTCTCCGACAGGCATTCAAAGCAGCAAACCTGTTGCGGAACTGCCTCTCCTGCCAAATGCCACAGCTTTGCACGTGGGAAGTGCATCAGAGACAGGACATGTTTGAAATGTGGAAATTGCTATTGAAATAGAGAGCAAACTGGGATTGAATTGGAAAATATTGCAAGGGAGAGCTTGAGCGCAGCTAGTGCTATGAAGATGAACCCCTGCTCGAATAGTTTTTGCAGCCGAGGCATCATGAAGTCTGCCACAAAGTAGCAAAAGGTGAAGGTGAGTGTGGAGAGCCGTAGGTGACTCAGAAATGCTTGGCCAAAGCTGTAAGACTGTACAACAGGCGTCCTGCGCTTGCCATCAGATGCCTTGAACATCTCTTCATGTTGTACAATCATGTATAAGCATCTATAAACTGTATACCGTATACCGTATGCCAAATATGAAGCAGTGCCAAACTTTTCTTATTGCATCGCTTAATGGGGGGTGGTCGCTTTAGCCCGTTGCTCGCTTTCTTATCGAGCAAGAGATGAAATAGAGGCGCAGGATGGGTTCATATCACTTGCCAACATCAAATTTTGAGTCTACTAGACACTGTTATACACTTATGGTACTTGTAAGATTGACTTATAGGATCTTAAGGGTAATATTCCAGCATGTATCAAACACATTCAAAAACTGTACCAACGGAAACCGAGGAATCTGCGTGCAGCATCTGGTAAGAACGTGCGTTCAGGCAGGCGCAGTCAATAACAGATGTTGATACAGGATGATACAGATTATATATGACTATATGACATGACTTTAGATATCTTTAGATGATACTCGGTGATATATGTCTGTAACACATGACTTCATCATCGCTTTGCAGTATCGTACAGGCTGTTTGCCTCGACAATCCTCGGGACAGGTTGCTACCCAGATGGTGTAGGAGGAAGCCGCATTGTGGCTGAAGTGCCACTGAGGTGCGCCGAACGCTGGTGCAATTTAGGTCAATTGCCATTGATCGTCATGGATCTTCATGGATCGTTATGGATTGCCATGGGCATGTTCGCTGGTTCACTTTTGCAAGAAGGAAAATTTGTTTCACATTCACTTTTCGGATGTGATTTGGATTGGATTGTCGTTTCACACCACAAGTGGCTGTTTTTTGATTTCTTGAGAAGCAGACTTGTTGAAGCAGGCTCGTTGTCTCTGCGAGTGCGAGTGTCCTTTGCCATGATATTTTCCGTACCATTCCTTCATGGAGAGAGTTGAGACATGTTGAGTCCATTGCTCAAATTCATACACCACTTCACAATCCATGCAGGAATGCAGAAGTGATCGCACGCCAACGCCGACTTGCCGACTGATCGCAAGAGGTTGCCCTGGTGCGCAAGCCGCATCTCGGTGCCCATGCCTAAGGCATGTGCGGAGGTGAGGCAGCTGAAGTGAGACTTCAAGCATCACATCACCTAAGCAGTTGGCCCAGTTGGCCAAAGCATGTAAGCAGCGCACCCCGAAGTCTTTCCAACTGTTTGTTCCTTTCAGTTGTCAGTCACTTCGTGCCAATGGTGACCAACCTCGAAGTGGAGTGGTGACAGCTGTTTCACTGTCGGCAAAACAAGCAGCCTCAGCAACAGACACCGTGCATGAACACGATGCGAAGCACACACACACACACCCACACAAATGGGGCGAAACATGACAATATGATACAATATGTATGTTCTAGGTAATTGCACATTGCACATGTTTGAATCTGCCATGAAGCAACATGAAAGGTTAGCCCCCAGTATTTGACACGTGCTATTTGTATCCGTTCTGATCCATGTGTGAGTTGTGCCAGAACGTGCCAGAACAGCAGGCCGCAGGCCCTTATTCTCCCTATGGTCCTAGACAGAACGTTTGCATCGAACAGTTTGGCCCAACAGGACAATCCTGAGATCCTGAGGTCAGGTCTTCATTGCCTTATTTACTTGCAGCATCTTGCAGCCACATTCAATGCAGCTATGTCACTTACAGTAAATCTTAAAGCAGTTCCAAGAGCACAGCGCAATTAGAGGAGCTCCAACTTATCGAATGAACCTTTTTGGGTGATCTTTGTCGTGCTCTCTCACTTGAACAGCCTGATATCTGGAAGCTTTGGTGGTAGAGCTGAACATCTTAGAAGTCAGGAAACGGATGCTTGGCTCTTGGCTCGGTTGTTGCAGTTGTCGCATGAGCTGTACCTGCCATGCCATCTATGTTGCGCTCTTGGGCGCGGCATTCGTCAATTTCTCGAGATGCCTCGAAGAGAGTGACAGGTAAGAGTCTAAGAGAGTCTAAGAAAGCGAAAGACATCGAAAGACATTCAATCGGATTGTGCGGATTGTGGAACATTTTGGAACAGCAGAGTCACAGCGTGTGGAGTCAAAATCTCGTGCTTGTCAAATGCAGCCGAAAGGAGATGGAGTGTTTATGAGGATTTATGAAGATATAAAGATAGCTGAGAGAAGTCTGACACAATTGATCTTACTTGTAGCTTTCCCTCCAAATGCAGAATACCCAGCATAGTGGAGGCAGTTGCAGCAGACGGACTGGTTCGAGGGCTTTTGCAACCAAGACACTTCTTCGCCCGAGGGAGCCTTGGCAATTTTTGAATTTTTCAATGATTTTGATGACTCATGAGACTAGGAAACTAGGAAGCATCAGGAAGCATTTTGAACGCTTCCATGCCCAGATTTCAGCCAAGGCGCAGTCCGTTCATTCCAAAGCATTTGGCCGCAATCTGCTTTGCAGAGTTGTCTCTGGACTGAAGCACGTGTCTAACATATCTGTTGACAGCGTTTGCATTCTTTGATAACTTTGATAAGAATTTATGGCATCTTGATGCATGCTTTTTGCATCGGTTCTATGAAGTTCAAACAGCACATCCCAAGGTGAGAAGCAGCCTGATGCAGGTTCCTGGATTTGGCCAGGGCGCAATTGGTGTTGGGTGGTTGGGGGCTCAGCAAGGGATTGTGCGAAAACATTTGAAAGCATCTATCAACCAACCAAAGCTTTTGGACCTAAGAGGTTGCAACCGCAGGAATATGATGGAATATGCAGGAGTGTTGTGATGTGTCCTTCCATCTTTGACAGGATAACCTCACGAAATTCTGCACAGACTATTAGCGTCCTTGCAAAGGCGGCTAAGCGCCACGCCTGCTATGGTCATCACACGTGGTATGACGCGGAGAGCGTGGCATACGAAGAGATGAGGCCCAGTTGCACTTGGAATTCATTGATGAATTGATATGAATTGGGAATTGGGTAGTCTATACTCTATACTATACAGTGCGATACATGTTGCAGATTTTTGTACCAGAATCTATACCATTGCCTTTTTCTAGAGTGCTTGTTTTAGATGCTACGCCCCGACGATGCCGGCACTTTGATTGGACTGGAAGAGAAGCCCACGTGCTTTCACACTTTCTGCCACGAGGCACAATCAAAAAGAGTTGAAAGCAGAAATGCAAATGTTGCCTCATTTGCCTGCTCTGCAAAATGCTGAGCTGTGCGACAAGCCCGTGCTGGGTGTCATGGCAGCAGTGCGAGTTCTTGTGGTATCTGCTGAGAAGGTTCTCGGTCCAGAAGGAATGGAGGTTGGATTCAATTCTGCATAATATCGTGAATTATCGTGAATGCAAGTTCAGATGCATGATGTTTGCAGCCAACACTCTTTCATGTCTGTGTGTGGACAGCTTGACTCCTTCTCAAGGTGCTGAGTTGAAGCCGAAAGAAGCGAAAGAGCAAGAGCAGAAGTTCATTTGGCTGCAGTTGGCATGCTTGGGAACCACAGTGAACTGCCACACAATGCATCAAGCTTTGGTTCTGGTATGTTCTGGTTCCTACCGTAGATGGACGAAATATTCAAATCCCTTCTATCCGGTACAACCCCCTCGCCCCCAAAGTTCAGTGTCAATGTAACCTGAAATGCATTAGCCCCAATGGACGAAAAAATCAAACCCCTAACATCACTTTTGGTAACACGCGCGCTGAAACATTGAGATTTGGGGGTGCGGGGGTTCAACATAGTACGTGCTGCAGGGTTTGAATATTTTGTCCATCTACTGTAGTTATTTAGTTATTTAGTGTTATTTCAGTTATTTCAATTTACTTCAAAGTGGATTGATGATGAATGCTGCTTTTCGGTCTCATGCAATGCCATATCTTCTGCAGGGTGGATCCTAGGTACTGTGTTGTTGAGTATGGCATTATATGGCATTATATGGCATTCCTTTTGCCATGAGCATGAGAATGTGATCTCGGCTAAACACCTGATGTTGCGTATTTTAACTGCATCCTCTAGTCCTACTGATGCAAATATGATATATATATATATATATAGAACTATATATATAGTGCTTTTCTTTGCATGAACTTGATTCACAACAAATTGTACAGTATCAATTTTCTATTGGATTCCGTGTACATTGATCAGTGGGATCTCTGCTCGAAGTAGTTTGCAAAAAGTGACCAAGAGAAATGTGTGGATATAGGGCGCTTAAGCACCAGAGTCAGATCCGTGTGTGACGGAGGTGCACCATGGCCTGTTGGTGCATCCTTCTGTGTGTTCATGTCATGGATGTGTTGTCATTGTGTTGTCTCTTTAAGACTCTTTGTGCGTTCTCTCGTGATAGCCGCAGTGCTGCATCTAGCAACAGCAGTCAGTTGATTCTATTCCGCCTCAGTTCTCCTGCATGTCAAGGCTAGCTGCTTTTCACATACAGTCCGCTGAAGCTCACTTCTGGTTTCAGCGCAACGCCGATTTCTGAGCTTCACATTGTTGCTTCATCATATCCAAAGCAACTCAGATAACTCAGCAAGTCAGGTTCGTTCGTGTTCGTTCCATGTAGACCGGTTTCAGGTTGCTGTGTACGTCCTCAACATGCCAAGTGCCACAGAGCGCTGGGCACAAATGTCAAGGCCGGGCTCAAGGACTTTGAAATTCACGGAGCCTGAGCTTATTGTGAAGAGAACCCATTGATCATATTGAATCCAATTATATCAACTAATATCATGTGTGAAATTCATGCATTAAAAATGCAATCCTGCTGCAAAGATTTGAAAAGTTGCTGCGTCCGTTCATGCCTTGCGTAACTTATGTGTTGTCTAACTGATTATCTATTGTATAATTTGTATAGTAATCATTTTGTTTGGAACGGTCGCTTGAAATCGGTTGAATCTTCGTTTCAGTCCCCATGTGTCACAGCCAGGAGGCTGCAGGAGCTTCGAGTTTCGTTGTGTGGAACGCAGAAAGTGCAGACAATGTCGTGACAAAAAATATGAAACACATTGAACATTTCATTGACACATTATGAAACATTATGAAACACTTCTGCAACTTTTATATACTTTATCATTGATCTTATGTGTACATACTTGTACCCTTGACAGCAGTTTTGAGTTGATGCATTTTTTTTTTGCAAGGAACTGATGATGTAACAAAAAAGTCAAGCAATACATGTCAAGCATTACTTAAGTAGCTTATGACGTGACTGACTTAAAGATATATCTGATACTTAACATTACTTAAAGCCTTTAGCGCATTACTTTCTGAGCTGTTCTTCGCCAGGAGTTGGAGATCCACGCGAAGCGATTGGACGGTATCGATCTTTCTCTCGGCCTGGACCAGGCGAAGAAGGCCTACCGCTGTGTTCGGCCAAGATATGTACCCAGTGTATACAAGTCAAATTGAATCTCTCTCGCTATATATACTATTATGATATATTATGAGTATATATAATATATTATATATAAAATATATTATATATTATATATATTATATATATAATATTATATACATATATATATATATTATACATATTATATATTATATATACACATATTTTCACATATTTCTTTATATTCGGGAATGCTGCATCCAACTCCAACAAAGAAGCACATATTTTGCACTGGAATTTAATCCGTTGGCTGTTCAGCTTTCTTCAAAAGCCTACAGTTTTCATGCAAGCTGTGCAAGCGCTAAGCAAGTGCAGGACGGGCTTGTTCCAAATGATTGGAACTTTACTGCAGCCAAGGAAACAATGGTTAGGCACAGCCTGCATGGGGTATATAGGAAGATGTAGAAAGTACATGTCTCAGGATCAAATTCAGTCAAGGTCTATCCTCACATTTTGCATTTCAGCCGTATTGCTTGGTATTGCTTGTGGAGAGGCTACTCAAAGCTTACCAAAGCTAATAGAATTTTCTTGCTGTTGCACAACGTGTCTTGGTCAAGTCTTGGTGACAGGCTTTTGCACAAGAGCTCTGCAGCAGCTGCGCAGAGGTCCTGTGCTCAGTGATCAGCCTAGAGAGGGCCCATCTGAGAACGTGTGACAAAAAGACCATCGTCTCCGGATGTCTCGGGAGCTTGGAAGGTTGTGAGGCCAAATGTCCTACATGGAAAAAGTTCAGTTGGATGCGGCATTTTACCAATAGGCAGCACTTAAATGGTGTCAACGATAACCTTCAGCTGATACATGTGTGATTCCTTGTCATGTCACTACGTCCTAAAGGATCAAAAGGCAAGAGGTCAAATAACGCTTTCGTGTCCTGCACTGGATTATCCGTTTTGAAGAGAATGCGTCAGCAGACTCCTGCTTGTGAATCTTTGCTGAAAGAACCCTGAAGCGATGGGCTGTAACTGCAGAGTAAAAGCTGCTAAGACCAAGGCGGTGTTTAATCACGAATATGTAGAGTCTATGTGGAGGGTTACAGTAACTAGTAGCCTGGATTCATGGTGAAAGACGTTGCAGTACTGATGAATTCTACCACTTGTAACCAAGTGTGCCAAGCACAGTTTGGAAAAGAGCAGCGAGTTACCGTAGTTACCGCAGTTGTCATATTTTCAGCACTGCGCATCAGGTACCTAGACAATTATGGAATAGGAACCGTTGGCTGTGCCCGCACCTCAGTGCATCGCCAGGATTGGCAAGAGCAATTACGAGCAATTACGAAATATTACAAAGTATTACGAGATATTACGAAATATTACGAAATATTACGAAGAGCAGTTCAGAATAGTTCAGACATGTTCAGATCATTTCAGATCCATCTGCATTTGTTTCGGAAACAAAGTAGTAGCGGCTGTCACAGCCGTTGTAGCAAGGCTTAGCAACGGTATGCTGGCTCATAATTGGGCTGTAACGGGATGTATCGATTTGGATCGTAAATCGGGCCCTTTCCTGTTTTGATCTTCGGATCGGCAGACAGTGCATGGGTTTCAAAATGTTTCAGAATGGTTCAAGGCAAAACCTGATTTGTTCCATGCAATTCATGTTTCAAGGCGGCAGCCCACCTTCGTGCCATGTGGCAAGCAGCAAGTGCTTGGCACTCCAAGAAGTGCCTTGGGCGGAGGGCGGATCAACTGGATGAATGGTACATGTTATAAGACCACGTCGAAATGCGAATGCTGTGTTTGATGCGACCACGTATTTTATTGCACGTTTGATCAAACATGATCAAACAATGTCAATGCCGCAATGCCAATTGTAAACCCTTACAGTATATATTCATTGAAAGACGCTCTGTCAAATCACTCAACAAGCTGTATCGCTGAGTCGAGTTCTTGCTCCGTCGAAAGAAACTATGGACGCTTGTTGGACAAATTCAAGGGTCAACATCCTTCTGTGCCCCTTTGTGCCATTTCTCTTTTGGTTTTTGAATGAGAGAATGTCTGAGAGAGTGTTTCGACTGTGACCGCACCGTCGTTGAGACAGCAATTTTGGAGGCCACTAGTCCTGATACTGGAAGATGATGTATGGCTTGAGGCCGTTGCGTTTGGTGTGAACTTGGTGGAAATTCTCTTAATGCCACACAAAACTACACAAACACCCTTGTGCTGCTCTAGTGCTGTATTTGAGGATGATTTCAAGCTGAAGCTACGCAATTTACTTCGAGACGAGGCGCGTGGCTCCAAAGTGTGAATAATTCCACATTATGACACACTTTGATACAAAATATGATACATAACACACAACGCACACGCACACGCACACGCACACGCACACATACATATAAAATCATATGATTCATATACATATAAATATACCCACACATATGTATATACATATGTATATATACATATACATGTTACATCTATGTCATATCATAGTCTTTATATAGTATAATGCATGATTACATGTTCCCACGACCCCGAGGATAAAGGTTAAGCAACTCCTTGTTTGCCTTGTAGTCTCGGCTTGAGCATATGAGAACATATTACGACTGTTAACGCGGTGGTGCCACGGCTCCGAGCTGGGAAAGAAAGAACAAAAAGTTGGCTCTCTCACCGAGTGCATGGCGCACATTGGCGCACCCATTTTTTTTGATCTCCAAACATCTCCAAACCCTAGGGCTCATAGGCTCATAGGCCTTTCAATTTCTACGCCGCGGAGGCGCCACTTTTTGGTTTAGGTAACATTGGTCATTTGACTGTCCACTGTGCAAAGCCGATGGCAATCACAAAAACTGCAAGAGTGTACATAAATGTACATTAACCAGGCCTAGCCAATTTGCATGACATGAAAATACGCACAGCTAAACTGGATAGTTTTGTGACCATGTACAAAAGATCTTTTGAAAAGGCTTTGCCGAGCCCTGAGCATATTCGGAAATTGAGTAGCACAGGGGGACATGGAAAGGGAAGAAAATCTATTGAGTTTGGCTGCCTCTTTTTCGTGCAGCTGGGTGATTCCATTGCTTTTTGTTTGACAATTCAGATTTTGCGGTGCGATAAAAAAAGGAGGCATGCTGAGGATATATATATATATTTATATACTCTCAGGATGCCTGATTCGTGGTTGCTTGAAAATGCAATGTTGTGTCTTCGGGCGGATTGGGTTGGGGGGTATACGTGTTATATATAATATACACATATACGTATATATATATATATACACATAATATAACATGCATATATATATATATTTGTACATACACGTATGTGATACTGTACCATTTCATGGCAGAATATCTAAAATCACTTCAAGGCCAATGCCCCAAAACTAAAGTCAGCATATTCTGTTGTGCTTAGACGAAGTGACTCCAGGTGCCTTGTGATTGGGATGTGATCTCTCTACGATCGCAATGTCCGTATGGTGTGTGTGTCACGCCGCGGCTTGGCAGCAGTCTACCTCAATTGGAACCACTTGGCAATAGGAACGATATGGCACGATATGGCACTTTATATAAGATACTTTGAGTACAGTACCAAGGCAAAAGACATCAAAAGACTAGACAGAGTGTGACTTAGTGTGACGGAGTTGTGCAGGCATCTCACCCGAGTGCAACCAGACGGCAACGAACCTGAAGAGATGTGCAGGTGAGATGCTTGGCATATGCTTGGCTTAGTACTTGGAAGGTCGTTGTACTGCTTTGACATCATAACAACATAGACAGCAAAACATGACGTCGATTTGAGGCATGGAGTGAACTACGGATTCTACGCAATGCTTTACAGAGTGTCGGACTTGGAGACGCCGGAGTTTCCCCAAACATGTTACTCGTAGAATCTCTCGTAGATCTAGTTGGCCCAAGTGGTGGCCCAAGTGGTTCAAGAGTTTCTTCTGTCGGGATCGTTGGGATAGTCAGGATGGCTGGACTGCTTGAACCTCGTGAAACCTTGAACCTGTTTGGTTTCAGGATCTCATCCTCTCCCAAAGTGACAAGTGCGCATTCTTACTCTTTGGAGACTCATTTGCTTTGTTTCAACTCTGCTTGATCCACTGGTCCAAGCTGTTTGATTTTCCAATCAATTTTGCCTTCATACTCATCATAACACGCTCATCCTCGAGACGACTAGCACTGCCACTTGGCTTAGACATGCTTCGCATTTTTTTACTTTCCAGTCAAGAAGAGGCATGCTTCAATTACTCTGGCAGGGACAGCCTGACAGCATCAGACAGCCTTAGTGAGTTTATTCACTTTATGATGACATCACTTGGGTGATTGCACATGATTAAGACTTTCTATGACATTGTAAGTGTTGTCCATTGTTGTCCAGTATTTGAGCGCCATGGCTTGAGACTGCGGTGTCTCCCATGCGCGATCTCCAGCTTCATGGCGTGTGGCACGAAGTCATGGACAAAGTTCCCGATCTCTCTGAGCCGAGATCTTTGGCGTGTCAGAAGTGGTCGCTTGGTCTGAAGATGTCTGAAGTAACTAACTAGCTACATGCAGCATCACATGCACATCGCAGGTAGCATCAGATGCAGCCACCTGCTTCGTACGTCTGTGTCGATTTGCTTTCATGGCATACATTCAAGGACCAGAAACTAGGATGGTCATGAGATGTCATGAGTGTACCGACGTGAGCAGCAATTAGTGGGATCAATCCACTGTTCACGAAGCATTTGCTGGAGTTCAAATGTCTGCATTTTTTTTTTGAATTCCAGCTATTCCAGCTTTTTGAGTTTCCGTTTGTACAGGTGGCTTGGAGATATTCCGATGGATCGCCCAAGCTGGCATCGATTTAGCGGATTTCTGGTGAAGGCAGCGCATGTCCATTCTTATGTTGAGCGATGGTAACAACATGTAACAACGCAGCAAAAGACAATGGCGAAATGCTTTAGGTGGTCAACTTATGCGTGTGATGATGGATATGGCAGAAATGCACCTGCAAAGTGCAAGATTTGCGAGGCAGAGTGCTTGCAGCATCCTCAAGAAGCAGCATGTTTGCTGCCCCAACAAAAGGATTGAAAAGGAACACAAAAGGCACCGGTTTAGTCTTTTTGCCTCACAAAATGCTTGAGTGCATCAGGTTGCCTCTTTCACTTCTTCCGAAGGTTGTTAGTATTTGTGTCATGTTCATTCATTTTCCATTTCCTGCACCGTGTTTCAATTTACGTATGACTGTAGTATGACTGACAAAGTATTGACAAAGGTACGTCAGTGGATGTTTGATCCGGTGCAATACTATTGTGGAGGCAGTGGACTTGAAATGACTTGAATGGTTTGGTGAAACGGTGTCTCGAGGGAACGGGTACTATAGCTGTGTTGTAACTTCTCAGCGGGATTTTGAAAACTGAGGGAGCGAGAGGGCCTATGAAACAAAGGGCCTCCAACCTTTGGAGGCATCCTTTGGACATGGTTGAGATATGTTGAGATTGTTTTTTTGTTTTTGAAGTCCCCCTTTCTATCCAGAACTTTGTGTAGGAAACCTCCTTGTTGCTGAGTATAGGGGTTAACGGTAAGATGGCACACACAAAACGATGCATTTGTGCCATCCAAGAAGCGTTCATACCCCTCAACGAAAACGGTGGTGTATGATGGTATTCTAGGACCCCCCCTTTCTGTGTGCCATCATAGTGACTTAAGACACCAAAACTATTTGAAAACTAGTGCCGCTATCCCCCGCATCTGTTGAAAGCATGGTGTGCCATCTTAGTGTGACACACCCCCACTTGCAAGAAGTATGCACCTGTCTTGTATTGGAAAACTCCATGTATGTTTTGACCTTCACTCTTGGCTTGTGTCACTCCATATGTTTTTTCCTTGAGTCCTCCAGTGTGTTTTTCACAATTTTGCATGGTCCTGCCTGCATTTTTGCATAGTCTTCCCCGATTGAATGGCCTGGAGAGAGGTGTGTGCCAGCTTAGCGTGCCCCCATTTGCAGGATTTATACATTTGTCTTGTGTGGAAAGCTCCATGTATGTGTTGACTTTCAAATGGCTGTCATATGTGAAAAAGGTGGTTTTGAGGCGTTACGCTTCATTTTTTTGGAATCAACGTGCCTGGATGTGCCATCTGAGTGTTCCGTGGCAGCCTCCCAAAAAATGTCTGGCCACCCAAAAACGCTTAACCCCTTGCTGGTTCCTATGTGAAACAGTCGGTTTTGAGGTTCTGCTGCTCATTTTTCATATTTTTCGCAGT
>Ga0126342_10016349_pt1 | contig 12940 bp, 8 predicted proteins | sample Cyp1metagenome_FD_92528 | JGI IMG/M metagenome (GOLD analysis project Ga0126342, IMG submission 92528) | Coral microbial communities from Lord Howe Island, Old Settlement Bay, Australia - Cyphastrea 1 metagenome | ecosystem: Host-associated > Invertebrates > Cnidaria > Coral ... | reverse complement strand
TCTGATTTTTCTTTGATCCACTGGCAAACTGTTGGGCACAGGAGTGGAAATATGACGTGGTCCAAAGTGTGACTTGCCAAACCAATAAAGATTAAAGATTAAAGCTGAAAGCTAGGGTGGTTCTGGAAACAATAAACATCAGCTACCAAGCGGGATCATCCTCCAAATAGTCACCATCTCTACCAATTTCCGCATTTTTCCTGCAAACGCAGCACATTCGTGCAAGCGCAGATCATGTCGCAGTGCCTGTGTATCTGGAGCAGAATTAGTTGTGCTGCTTCCTTTGGCCTTTCATGGATCCATGGGATATTGCGTGGCACTTCTGGTGAAAAAACGTCCGGCAAAGCCACAAACTAATCAATCAGCAAGGTTGCCCAAATTGGAGTGATGATGCTGAAATTGCTGTGGGAAACACGGGGATTCTTCAATTTGTCTTCTCCATCATTCCACATGAACAGTTAGGGTTTATAAACATACAGATCATACAGTATATGCACTCAGGTCACCGGTGATGTTTCACCGCCCCAAAACGGAGAACGCACGTCAACTCCCCAATGAACACTTTGTTGAATCCCATTTGTTGGTGGTCAACTCTTTAATGTTAGTAAAAAAAAAGAACAAATGCAACATATATGTCATTGTTCATCATCTTGGGTCTCAAAAATTGGGACCTCCACATATCATGCATTTATCTTTATGTTCGTCCCGCAAATGGAGGTTTCTATAAATGGGGGCACCCCAGAATGGATGGTTTATAATCGAACATCCTATATATATATTAAAATGGATAATTTGGGGGTACCACCATTATTAGGAAACTCCATTTTTGAGAAAACCCCATCAATGTTTTTTGGGGCACGTCAATTTCATGTGGTCCCTGTGCTCTTGTGATCAGAAATGGGTTTGTCTCCAAAACAACAGAGTACCCCAAAATCCATTGGTTTATCATCATTTCCCCATTGAAAGTGCCATATATATATATCCTGGTTGGTGGTTTCAACCCCTCTGAAAAATATGAAAGTCAGTTGGGATGATGAAATTCCCAATATATGGAACAATAAAAATGTTCCAAACCACCAACCAGTATCATATTTACCATAAACTATCCCGCATTTTCAGACACACCCATATGGATCCATTCCATATCATTTCCTCACTTCAATGGGAATTTCAGGATCCTAAAGTGGAGGTACTGTACCATAGAAGGCCATATTTTGTGGGGATATTCCCTAACATAGGCTAAAACATGGGCCTTATGTATGGTAGCTACCTCCAATCAATCGGTTAAACTGGCCATTTTGGGGCTATTCATGGTTCATGCGCAAATGGACCACCCACGACACCTCAACGTCACGATCTGCGTGGGGAATCGCAGCCTAACCTTGGACTAGTCTGCGAAGTCTTCACGGGAATGTGCCTGGCAGCCTCTGCACCCTGAATTTCTTGATACCCAGCGGTCCACTCGTGAAGTATTCCAGCGGTCCTGTCATCATCCCCAGAAACGAAACCCGGTATCGGTATTACTTCATAGCTGGTAATTTTATGTGTGCATCCATCTAAACATCTGTAATAATCAGGGGTCATTTAAGTCGGCTACTGAACAGGGTGGCAGAGTGTGCACTTTAGGCACCATGACAGCTGCGACAGTCGATTTCCACGCAAACTGCGCTTGAATTTCAATGAATAGAATGCAGGTGGAATCAGTTGAAGATTAGGAACATCTTGGGATTGGGATCAAAACCCTGAAAATAGCTTGGATTTACTGATGTTCATCCAGCCAAAAAAGGCCGTATTTAGACATACTAATCCATAGACATCTCAGAATGTCATACTATCATCGGATTGGTTTAAGGGAACATCTTAACCAGAAACCATGGTTTTTACCATTCAATATTGGGGGGTTCCGGTTAACAAAAAAATAAAAATAAAAACTTAAACCAATCCAAGGATACCAATGTGTCAGGCAACGTTTGATGTGAATGGTCAACCAGCCTTGGGGTGTCAACGTTAGGGCTGTAGACCTGGATCAATGATCATGTTCTGCGAGTAGCCCAGCAAATCATTCAGCAGCAAGGGTCTATTCAGTCCATAGCAACCCAAATAGAATTACATCTATCTATCTATCTATCTGTCTGTCTGTCTGTCTGTCTGTCTGTCTGTCTATCGATTGGTCGATCTATCCATCCATCCATCTATCTGTCTATAGAACCAATATTTGGTGGGATAATGTTCGTGAAGGCAAGTAAGTACATATATATATATATATGTATAATATGTCACCGGAATTCTCCTTGAAATACTCTTCGGATATTTTCGGCATCTATTGGAGACCCTGACATATTCATCAAGAGTCCTGACATAGAATAGAGCAATATGGGCTGAACATGTATGGGTGCTGTTTCTTGATTTTCAAACATCAACAGGTTGTGCCATGTTTGTGTCCTAAACTTGGAACTCTACATGAACTACTTGGTCTACTCTCACATCAACTCACTTCGACAGTCGCGACGCGGACGTTGCCTCGCTCGCAGGTTTCGCAAGCGAGGTGATGTACTCACTTCGACTGGGAAGACCGTGACTTGCGCGTCGTGGATTGGCTCGGTGACGCCACGTTGGCTCCAAGAATCTAATGGTTCCGGTAAAAATTAAGAGGATTCACCGGGAAAATACGAAGGGATCATCTTCAGCAAATCCCTGTTTTTCGGGATTCTGGATATGTCTGGTGGAAAACCACAACCAGTGACATAAAGTGACCATTTTTTTCCAGCAACTTCCTGTTCCGGGCTACGTTTCTGGATCAACTACCGTCCCAAAATGATGGTGAATGCAAGCAGTCAACTAGCCATTACCCAATAGTTGATATTGAGCATGCGACTGTCTATAATACTTTATATATACCCATAGGATCCATGATGCTATATATGGTAACATGGATCCCATCAATGTTAGCATATATACCAGCACCATGGATCCGTCATGGGATAATATTCATGCATCTACTAAATCTACTATAGATTACTATAGGACTATTTTCGGATTGCTATTTCATCATTCGAATATAGCAAGTCACATTCCTCTAAAGCGGTGGACCTGGCAATTTTGCAGTCCCTCCATGCCCCTCCAGGGAAAACCAGCAACGAGCAGCGAACACTGGGCATCGCTGCTGATCATCATTTACCCTATGCTATTTTGTTTTAAAAAAACAAGAAACCGGGTTAATGACTTATATAGTGGTTCATAATGAATATAATGATGAATACTGATGAATTGAGTTTCCTACATGGCAAAACTTGGAAAAATCAATGAACTAAATGGGGATTGCAATCCATGAACATTGGGATTCTTCATAGGATTAGAATCCACGAATGGTGGAATACACCCTTTGGTAATTTCACATGGCAATGGAAAATCCTAACGTTTGGGAAAAGACGGGAGAAACCTCTACAATTTCCATCGCCGAAGGGTTTCCATCACCACTTTTTATATGAGTATCCCATATCCCCCATTTGGAGTGTGAATTTCCCATAGAGTATGTGTTTTCTGCATTTGACATATGGATACATATGGCCCTTCCATGAACCTGCACTCTTTGAAGATGTCACCAAACACCAAAGACTCACGAAATGCCACATGGGGCCCAAGTCCTTCCATTGTCCTTGTACATAAACCAATACTTTGCCAACTATGTTCAACAAAAAGAGTGTGTAATGTGAAATATCATCCATTTATAGCAACATACCGGGTATGGCAAGAAATAAGTCTGACATAACCTGAACAATAAAAACAAACGCAAAAAGAAGTACCTTCGAGTTTACCCAGAATCCATGAGTTGTCCATTGAGGTAGCTCTAATTTAGATATCCATCCATCCTTAAGAAGGGCTAAAATCCCAGTCACGTCCATTCACCAAAGATTCATGTTGCGAATGTCCCTTCACATTGACTCGCACATCTCAAATACTCATCCAACCTCTGTTGATTCTCAGTTGGGTTGATTCTCAGCTGGCTGTGATACATATATATATATACACTTATATGATAAATATGTATATAAATATACCCTCCGTTGTCATCAAACATAGCAATGGACATCCCCACAAATGGAGCTGTTATTTTCCGTTGCCATGTTGAATGTTTGACTACCAAAGGGTATGTAAATGTATATGTTATTTGTTTTTCCCTGTATGCTTTCCCCTCAATACGGGCTTCACTGGACCCTGGTTAACTAAAGTCCGTCACCCCAGTGTTCGCGGCAAACTCATTGGCTCTAACCTGGGCGGTTCCGGTGAAAAACAACAAGCCAGGCTTCCAGGCTTTTGAGAATGGGGTACAGCCCAACTAGTTATTCTGTTCCGAATCATTGGACTGTACACCATCTGAATAGCCACATGGCTATGCTTCAAAATGCAGGTGCTAATGGACTCACACACTTTGTCATTTGTATCGATTGACCCAGTTTTGGAGACTATAATCTTGACTTCCAAAACTTAGTCATCAATGAAAAGTTTACAGTTTGCGATCAAATTTCGGGAGTGATGTAAAGCAATTCTGGGAAACTGGAATAAAAGGTCCATGGCCAATCTTGGATCAAGGATTTATCTCAAGTTTGTTCTTCTACAGCTGAGCTACATCTTTTACCGTAAGATTCCGGTCAAAATTAGGTCATCATTAAATCATCGCTAAATCACATGAGGTCATCATTAAATCATCATTAAATCCTGTAAATCCCATTCCCAATGGTCATTAAATCCCAGTAAATCAGAAAATTACCAGGTTAATCATGGTTAATAATAGTTAATAGTTGTTAATAATGGTTGATAATAGTGGTTAATAATGGTTGTTAATAGTGGTTAATGATGATTAGTGGTGAATATAGTGGTTACCCGGCCTGGTTTCTATTCACTTGTTGACCCTGAAATTCACCCCATTTTTAGTGGTTTTACTCATCGGAACCATATCCGACAACTGGCAGGGTCGAAGTGTTAATTTACTGAAGAGGCTATCCCAAAATTGTGGTTTTAGATTTGCTGACTCTTTAAACAAACCAAAATCCGCGGTCCGTTCGGGGTCATCTGCAAAAAAATACCAATGCCCATCATTTCTCCATGAGATTCCCATATTAGATTGTGGCTCATCTTAAAACCCCACGAGATGATGGTGAAATTCCCATGCAAAACCAAACAGGGGTGATTCAATTTTGAGGTGCTTAGTTATATTCCATATATTTGTCTTGGCTCCTCACACTTAGATAATTGTTAACATGGTCTTCATTTTTTTGACCCAACGGTGTAAGTTACACGATTCAGTATTAATCGCCTAAATATTTATCAGCATATTACATCGCCATGAATTACAATTAAATCACCATTAAGCAACCATGATGGTTGAAAGGATTTCCCGGTTCATGGACTGTGATAGTTTCCAATACATAAAGGATTGGTGTTCACCCCAGAACGAATCATCATCAATCAAGAGGGGTTGACACTGCTTAAATGGAAAACCCTATAGTTTAATCCACATGTCTCTTGGCGAATCTTCATTGAATCAGCAGTAAATTACCATTAAATCACGATGAAATCACCATGAAATCACGATGAAATCATGGTTAATCCCTTCACAAAGAATCATCACCATGAACCACCCATTATGTTTGCCACTCCACCGTTACCACAACCGACGTGCGGCTCTCAAAATCCCTTGCCGTTCCAAGGGCTCCGCACGGGCGGAGAGCGAGCCCTTGGAACGGACCATGGCGGCAGCGTCCAACTCGTCAACGGCCTCGACAGAGGTATACCAACCCCTCTATGGGGTATCATAATCTCCAATTAAGTAGTATACCCTCTGGTAATTTGACATAGCTATTGGAAATTGCCGTAGACATAGTTCATTTACCCATTAACAATGGTGATTTTCCATAGTTATGTTAGTTTACCAGAGGGTATATACACCCATCTATCATCATATCACTGGCCATCTCAGGAACCGATTGAGTGGAGGTACCTACCATATATAAGGCCTATACAAGGCCCATGTAATTACGGGAATATCCCCACAAAATATGGCCTTATATGGTACAGGACCTCCATTTTAGGATCATTGAATTCCCATTGATCATATATGTACATAACTATGTACATAAACCCATGGATATCAGATATCTATGTAGAAAATCAAAAATAAAGCCATCAAATATCTACCATATCGACCTTTTTAACCCACCAATCACCGACCCGGCCCCCGCAGCGAACAAAAAAAATCGTAGCGTCGCAGGTGCCTCTTCGCCATCCTCAGCAAGGAAGTTGATTGGTGATTAGTACAATGTAAGGCCCCCAAGATAGCTAAGTTGGTTTATAACTCCAATAACTATGTCTAACTATAGTTACTGGGGCTTATAAACCAACTTATAACTGGCGGGGGCCACATTGTATATAAGTCAACTAACCTGGTGATTAGTATCAACTATTTAAGTTTATTTGTTTTAACCAATCAATTGGTAACTTGGTTATTGATCACTCCACTTACTCTATAAGTATCTTTTCTAGCCTGGTGATTCGCAATCATAAGTCTCCGATTCGTGGCTTATCTCATCTATAAATTGGGCTAGAAGATGGATCCATACCCATAGGATCCATGGTGCTGCTATATATGGTAACATTTACCATCAATATACCCCATTTATGTTAGCATATATAGCAGCACCATGGATCCTATGGGTAAAGTACACATTTCTATGGGCACAACTGGAGGGTCTAGGTATATACTGATTTTGGGGTCTTGGAAATTTCAGATAGTCATGGATTATCATGGATTATCATGGTTCCATCGGACACGATTGGTAGAGTTTATTTCATCATTCATCGACGACTTTTTTTTTGCGAGTTCTCCATGGCGATGCTACCAGGGAAGCCCATCAGCCCATGGGATCATCCCATGAAGAGTGATAGAAAGCCACTGCAAAACAGCCTCCAAATAGCCTCCAAACATACAAAAAGCTATGGAAGCCATGGCTCATTTAGTTCGAGGATTTACCTGTGGAAATGGGGATTTTCCATAATTAGCTATGTAACAAATGACCAGAGAGAAATCAATGGGAACATCTACGGGACAACAATTTTCAGGACAGGTTTGTATTGAAACCCATGGCTTTACACGGTGATGCTCCAGTTGATCCGGGACCAAAGCAAGAACCCAGAACTAGGGGAGCACTAAGCCGATGCCATTGATGGCAAATTATGAGTTAGATCACTTCAAAAAAAACAAATCCAATGTTTGTTGCTGGTTGCCACCATTTTTGGATCCATGTTTCATGGCTTTTCTCAAGTTTTCTCCATGTTGAAAAAACCATGTTCCATGGTAAATCATGCGGGTAAATGTAAGTAAATCCACGTAAATCTCCAGCATGTTCATTCACTGGTTGGTGGTTTCAACCTACCCCTCTGAAAAATGATGGACTTCGTCAGTTGGGATGTTATTCCATTCCCAACTGAATGGAAAAAAAATCATCCATTCATGTTCCAGTCACCACCAACCAGTCATCCATTTTTCATAGCTCCGGGCATCCGGACCAGCAGAAGTTTGCCGTCCTCCGCCACTTTGAGACGATCTGCCTGGGAGCGCGGTGAACGATGGATCTTTTTGTTGGGGGTGAAATATATAGTTAGCCTCTGGTGAAACTAACAAAACTATAGAAAATCATGGAAAATCACCATTTTTAATAGGTAAATCAACTATAAATGGTGGTGATTAATGGTGATTTAATGGGATTTTATGGTGGTTTAATGGGATCTAATGGTGATTAATGGAGGTTTAACCTCTGGGAAACGTTTACATAACTATGGAAAATCACAATTTTAAAAAGGAAAATCAACTATAAATGGCAATTTCCAGTAGCTACGTTAAAGTACCAGAGGGTAATTCACCAACAATAATAGCAAGAGTAACTCAATTAGAGTTATAAATCAACCATAATAACAAGTTCAATAAAATTCAATAATCATGATATACTTAAGAATCAGTGTGTAAACATGAAGTAAACTTTGGATTTCACAATCGGTTTGTCCAGCCGATTGTCCGATCTGCAGCCAATTCTGGTGTACAGCTCTTGACTAAGACTAGAGGCTATGACTTTGAGGTGCCACTTCAAGATGTTTCTAGAAGATGGTTCCACATACCCTCTGGTAAACATACAAAAAACTATGGAAAATCACCATTGTTTATGGGAAAACTCACTATAAATGGACCATTTTCAATAGCTATGTTAGTTTACCAGAGGGTAGCTACGTTGGTTTATTGCTCACAGAACTGTTGGGTCTATGGTAGATGTATGGAACTAGTGGGCTTTGAAACAAAACCAATAAACACTGGGGGCATGACCTTGTATTCTCAGTTTCCCCACCCCATCTGCTCCATGGCAACCCACTCAACTGAGGCAAATTTTACGTCTAAATGTTGGTAAATATTTCATGCATGGAGCACACAGGTACAATTGTTGTTATCTGTTGTTTTTTTTTTTTACATATATATATGTAATATATATTTGTAAGTTTCCCTGACATTGTCTGAAATGCATTTAACAACAGAATTTAACATCAAAACACATGCTCCGTGTCATGGCCGTTTTGATAGGGATTCACCATTATCACCATAAGCTAAGGTAAACAAGTTCAACAAGTTTCTATAATCAATGATTTTCCAACCATTTCCAAACTATCAATATCCAGATGTATCCAATCAATTTTAGGGAACGCGATTCTGGATGAACCATGGGATGCCATTTTCCAACATGTTTCCTGCGAAGAGCCACCAACAAAGTTGTATAAAGTTGTGGTGGAGTGTGTTTCACTATAGGGAAAGGATGGGAAAGGTGTAAAATCACCGTTAAATCACGATAATCACCATTCATATCCATTCATCACTAGTTAATCACAAGTATTCATCACCATGGTTCATCACTATTCATCACAACTCAATTTCACTATGAATCTGGCGATGCCAAGCGGCAATGCGGCGATAGTCGCCATTCGTCTCCCGGTAGAGCTGCCGGTGCAACTTCTCCTAGTCAAACATGGGGAGTGAACTGTGAAGAATTGTGGGTTTTACCCTCTGGTAATGACTAACGTAGCTATTGAAAATGGCCATTTATAGTGGATTTACCCATTGAAAATGGTGATTTTCCATAGTTATGTTAGTTTACCAGAGGGTATATCGTTTTAGTTTTACCATGAACCCTGGGATTTACCATGATTTACAGACAGTAGATGGATTTAGACTATCAAACTTAAACATCCAAAATGTGACTTTAGAATCAACACTGGTGATTTAACAACCCACAAATACTGACTCGACATGACTTTAACCACAAAAAAAAGTGATTTGTATATTTATGTTCCATTATATCCCCATTATGGGAAACTAACCCATGTTTTGATCGTGACACTCATCTGTCTCTGTTCAGATTGCCCGGTCCTTTATGATCAGCTCTAAAGTCGTGGAAGAGGTGTTGTCCTGCTGGTGGATAGCGGGCAGCCCGGAAAAACCGATCAAGTTGAGTCAGTGCACTGGTCATTTGACCACCAACATTGCAGAGGTAGTTCACGATGTATAACGGTAGAACCTTGGAACTTACAAAACTTTATAGTCACAAAAACATGTTTCAATCAACAAGAGCGGGGTTGCAATTCAACAAAAGGCTTCAACCAATAACCATGATAATTTAATCATTTACAATGGACATAATGTCACCTCTAAAAATGATTAATGAAACATATATTTATCTAAGAGCAAACTTGAGCAAACATCATGTGCTTTAGAATAGGAAGAAACACCGCAGGCCTGCATTGCTCGCATTTTTCCCAGCATTTGACTTCTGCTAGCCATGTTGCTTCTTTGAACGACATTCGGAGTCTCTTTTTTTACCCCACCTTTGGAGCTTGAGATGGAAATCGTCTATACATGGTTACTGTAAGAAACCAGTAATAAGATAAGAGCAACTCCAAAGAAATTTCAGTAACATCCAACTACAATAGTTGCAATGACAGTGTTGTTTTATCTTTCTGGGGAGTACTATAGTATGTATATACCACACACAGCTGGGTGATAACTATCATGTTAAAATTGTTTTTACACGGCATACTGCGATACATCCATGTAGACTGTTGTGTTTTTTTGAGCAAATTATAGTTCCATTTCACCGACATTTTCCGATGTCCCACGCGGTCAATCTTTGATACCCCGCCCTCATTTGCATACTTCGAGCCTTTTTCTTGCTACGTGGAATCTACAGGTTCTAGGCATGTCTAATAATCTATGCTACATATATATATATTACATAATATATATTATAATATATAATATAATATATATATACACACAATATAATCATATAAATCATGTCATATTCATATCCCATGAGATCCCATTCTTTCCTCCCAGGGATTCCATCTCCGATTCCAGGTGTTCCCTTCTGAGTCGCCCCTACGTAGGCTGAGATAAACAGGTTCCGGCCTGGGATAACGGCGGAGTTCACCAGATCCAACGGGCTGGTGGAATTCACCAAGGGGGGACCTGAAGGACCTGACCAACAAAAAATTAACGAAGAAAAACATATGGAAAACATATGGATTTAACATGATTTAACTCATGGATTCATGGCACATATATATATATGGATTAACAGGGAAACTATGAAACAATGGATTTAACTCATGGATTCTATGAATTCTATCTCATTGATTTCCCTGCTCTTCAGATTTGGTAACGAAATGTTCCAGCGTTGCCAAGGCCACCTTAACTGAAATGTTCCAGATTTGAGCTGCTTGAACTAGAATTGGCCGGAACCAGCCTTTTCAAGTGTTTCATCAGACTCTGCCCACGCCTTGCTGAAACCTCGCCAACTTAGCAATGGCATGGCCATCGCGCAAAGGCAAAAGCAGTGTATCGGTCGCATGTTGCATCACTAAATCCCGCGACCATCTTACACCCCAGTGAAAAAGTGATTTCAACAAAATAAAAGGGTAATACCGGGTATAGCTGGGAAATCATCGAACTATGGCTGATTTTCCAGCTATGTTCGGAACGACATCATCCCCGGGTGAGGCGGCCGAGGTACCATCAGTTGACATGTCCACCAGATAGTAGGTGTCACTGAGCTTCATTCCTTCCTGTCACGGGGGTTCCTGTCATATCCAATTGGACCATGTTGGACCATGTTGCATAATTGGACCATGGACCGGATGGATGTCAAGGAGATTTGCATCCCAAAGAAAGTGATGAAGATGGAGAAAGATGACTTGATGATTTGTGTTTAATGAGTTTAATGGATTGATTCCAATTCACTTTCTGAAAGTGGGACCACCAAGCAAAACCATTCCTGCTCGGTGCTGGTTTGACAATGACGCTGACTCCAAAGTATCTATGCAGCAGAACATGGTGCATCACCAAATTGCAGTGATATATCACCAAAACTTCACCGATCTTCAAAGCCAAAGTGCCCTTTTCCACATCATAAATCATATTATTGCCCTTTTCCATCCTTTTCCACTCCAAATCCGCTCCGTCCCCTGGGGGGATCCATTAAAAAAAACGGTTGATCGAACGACGAACGACGGGAACCATCTCTAGCGCCTTCAAGACATACTTCTGGTTGGCGCCATCCGCTAGGTCCTGGCTGATGGGCCAGGATGGATGTTGGTAAGTGACGATTTTGGGGCCATAGAATCATACAATGTGGGGCCCCCCAGTTATGTTTGTTGGTTTAGATTCGCCCCAGTAACTATAGTTATAAGTACCATAAACCATAGTTATTGGAGTTATAAACCAACTTAGCTATTGGGGGCCTCACATTGTAGAACTCCAAAGTATAAAAACCATATTTCACCAGAATCAACGCCACAAAGAAGCGGTCGACCGGTGCCATTTCTGATAAACGTCGCCGTGACGGCGAGGTGTGGAGAAAATGGCATGACCACCCAAAAAAACAACCATCCATGCATCATCATGCATCTACCCCATACATGAAATACGAGGTGGGTCCAAGAAAATGTGGGTCTTATCCAAACATGTGGTTCTTCGTTGAACTTCGTTGCGCAGAAAAAAAACAGTTTTGGTAGTGAAGCTTCCCATGGTTCCACTTAGAAAGCCAAAAACTCACTTGGAACCCAAACAATTCTCCATAGATTCCCCAGTCATACTGGATTATGATTTCCCCAGGGAAAAATAAAACACCGACTCAGAAAAATCAGATCATTATGATATCTCCCATTATCCCCATTATATACCAATTTTGCTGTTTACATCATTGTTACATTCATCATATTCATTACTCAATTATATTGGTTAGCTACCCCCTTGGCAATAAAAAAAATAATTGGCAATGCAGCCAAATAAACCATTAGTTATAATCAGTAATGCTACCAGTATCGTTGACTCATAAAATCACCAATGAAAACTGGTTTATATTAATAAACATGCCAATATTTAACTTGTAACAACCAATTTTTATTGGTTTCCAATTACCAGGATTGTATCAATTTGGATTCTGGATGTTCCGAGTTACCCTACGGTAAACATTTACATAGATGTGGAACACCCACCATGTGTAGATAATTTTCCGAACGGAAAACCATTGATTTTCCACATCATTTTGTATGTTTAACCCAGGGAGTGTCCCATAATATATAATATAATATTAATATAATATAATATAACATAATATAATATAATATACTATGATATAATATAATATAATATGATATAATATAATATAATATAATATGATATGAAATATATAATTTATAATGTTTATAATATGTATATTATATATAATAAGTAATATTAAATATATTATATATAATATTGTAAATATATATTATAAACATTTTGATATTATATATATGTTATAATATATATATATATATATATTATATATATATTATATATATATAT
>Ga0126342_10016348_pt1 | contig 12941 bp, 10 predicted proteins | sample Cyp1metagenome_FD_92528 | JGI IMG/M metagenome (GOLD analysis project Ga0126342, IMG submission 92528) | Coral microbial communities from Lord Howe Island, Old Settlement Bay, Australia - Cyphastrea 1 metagenome | ecosystem: Host-associated > Invertebrates > Cnidaria > Coral ... | reverse complement strand
TACATTACATTACATTACATTGCATTACATTGCATTACATTACATTACCTTGCATTACATTACATTACATTGCATTACATTACATTGCATTACATTACATTACATTACATATGTGTATATATATAACTACAGTGAAAAATATCTGCCGGAATGATCTGAATGATCTCCTTGGCCCCAGGACAAGGCCGACCTGGTGAGCAGCTGTGCTCGCACCTTCGCATTGCGCAGTCTCCCTGGTCTCCTGGCCCAAACGTGAACCGTTGAGTATTGATTCACCAAAACATTGGAGTTCAGTTTTTCATTTTTGGGATATATGATAATATAATATAATATAATATAGTATATATATATATATGTATATATTATATATGTATATGTATATATATATATATATGTGTACATTATGTGTATGTATATATATATGTATACATGCATAGAACTCTCACCAGAAATGGGGACTTCGGAATGTTGACGAGCGGTTTCAGGGAAAACATGCAATAAGTACCACCTGTGCAATAACCTGTGATTTGGGCTGGTAAAACCAATGGATCAAGCATCGTGTACTATGGCCCAACAAATGACTTGCCATATCTATCGTGACTGGCCATATTCATGGAAGGATCTAGTTTTGGAGTTCAAGTATTTTTGAGGCATTCCATTATAATAAGATATAATAAGTATACAGTAAGTAGAGACAACATGGATCAGCTGAATGATCTATGTCTTTTATTTTTTCTCACAAACACTTTTAAAATCTCTCGTTCTGCCACAGGTTTAAGAAAAGATGGTACCATAAGGGGGATTTCCAGTTGTTTCTATATGACTGTTTAGCGCACTTTTCCAGCTATAAGCCCTCTTGTTCAATGTTCTTCGGGGTTCGAACATATTATACGGGTTCGCAAAAGGATAGAACGGCCATCAACCGCCTAATTTCCCGCCTAAAAAATAGTTCCCAAGGTTATCTTTATTGATATTTCCCGAGCATAGTTGATTGGTTGATCACCATCGTCAGTTGGATCGTACAATTGTTGGATGGTGTGATATGTAGTTGCACTAATTGCATCTAATCGCATCGTTTATTGAAGGTTCTCCTGGGGGGTCATAGCTATGTATATATATATATAATAACCCCAAAAAAAATGATAGAACAGTAAATCATCATTATTTGGGTATGGATCAATACCTATTAATACCATTTTTAGGGGGATGAACATCCATTTACCAGCTATTTTGATGTTCACCAGGGGTACAAGGTTTTGACAAGGTTTTGACACACTGCCCAAAAAAAAATGATAGAAACGTAAATCATCACTATTTCAGTCGGATGTTACTTTTCTATCTGTTTGGGGGTTGCTATGTCGAAAAAAACGATTACAACCCATAGGATTTCCGGGGACCATATCCCTGAAGTTTTTTGTCCTCTGCATCCGGTCCACTCCTCAGTGAATGCCACAGTAAATCTCGGGTCTTCAGCAGCAACCATTGGTCAATGGGAGATCTTCAGGATCCGATTCATTGGAGGTACCGATTCCATATTAGTTAGGCCTATGTTTGAGGCCTGTGTAAGGGAATATCCCCACAAAATATGGCCAGAAATATGGTACAGTACCTCCAATGAATCGGATCCTGGAATTCCCATTGAATTGGGATTTGCCATGATTTGTGGATTTCATCAGCATAGATGATGAATGATGATGATATGTCGCAATAATCATCAAGTACCCAGAATTCTTGTGTCAACATTGAGTACCCCAAGATAAATGATATACCCTCTGGTAACTTGTTACAGTTTGCTATGGAAAATCACCATTTTCAATAGGTAAACCATCTATTTCTATGGGCCATGGCTTCCATAACTATGTCAGTTTACCAGAGGGTACAATAATTCACCCACCTGGAAAGTTCCGCCAGTTTGGGATAGTTACAATTCTCTTCATTCCGGTGACGTCGTGACGGGTTCGCTCGTGATTTTTGCGATCCAAATAGTTCATGGTTACATCCACATATTCCGATATTCTTAAGAGTGCCGATGGCAGCTAACCATTGGAAAATGAAAAATAATTATTTTGCAAAAAATAGCGTTTCATATTCCGATATTCTTGCTGCTTACCCTCTGGTAATTTAACAGTTGGCTATTGAAAATGGCCATAGAAATAGTTGATTTTCCCAACAAAAATGGTGATGTTCCATAGTTTTTTGTACGTTTACCAGAGGGTAAGTCCCATTTTCCTATGGTTTTCCTATGGTTTTCCTATGGCTTTCCTATGGTTTTCCTATGGTTTTCCTATGGTTTTCCTATGGTTTTCCTATGGTTTTCCTATGGTTTTCCTATGGTTTTCCTGCTTTTTGGGATGACCAGTCGACCATCTTCAACCACCCAATCAGAGTCCAGAGGCGGCTGGGAGCTGCAGGCGGAGCCAGCCTAAGGTGGTGCCCCATAGTTAGCTAAGTTGGTTTATAACTCCAATGTCACTATGGTTTATGGTACTTATAACTATAGTATTCATGGGGTTTATAAACCAACTTATAACTGGGGGGCCCCACCTTGTAGGTGTCTGAGAATCAGAAAACGATTTGAATGGGGATATTGGGGATTGACTTTTGTAGAAATTGTGTCTTTTTGGGGATGACTCGGGATGTTTTGTAAAAATATTGTGTCTTTTTGGGGGATGACTATATATTGCTGCATCTTGTTCTCGTAGGTTCACTTACTGTATTCAAGACTATTGGAGTAGTTGCTGCCAATTCGTGGACATCGAAAATCATTAAGTCCACTGGTCAAATAATTCAATGGATTGGTTTAAGGTAAAATTTACAGGAAACCATGGTTTTTACCATTGAATATGGGGGTTTCCTGTAAATTTTCCCCTAAACCAATCCATTGAATAATTACTAACAGGTGGACTCTGAGACTTTTGGAGGAGTGACGAACCGTTGTGGCTGCCACTGGCTCATCGCAGACCAGGGGCAACCTCAAGCATCGCACATGCCTGGATCGTCTGGACGAAAAAATGGACCGCCAGCTGGGCGCTCACTTGGAGGGATGATATGTCACGAGAAAAGTCACTATGTCTCCGTGTAAAAATGCCTAAGATCACTGTCTGATCTATGTCTCTTCAGATGTCTGATCTTTGTCAACATCTTGCAGCATGTTTTTCATCTATCTTTTTTGGGCAAGCCTGCACAATCGCTTGCCGAAGATATATGTTTAATACCGTGCTACCCAGGTTTGAGCCAAGCAATGGCCACCCATGGAACTGGAGTCACAACTGCCCACCAGGGCTGAAAAAAAATCCAAGAGGACACGGTTGGTGAAAACTCCTAAAAAAAAATCCCCGCGAAACAAGGTTGAGACTTAGTATAATCCCAAATAATGATCGACCAACAGGGGTGTTGAACACTGCTCAATTGATTCAATTGATCTGAGTGCAGCCAGTTCTTGGCCATGTATCTACTTAAATCTCTTGTGAAGATTCCGGAAACTGCAAGGCTCAACCACTGAGTTCCTCAAAAACCAGGTGCCCCAAAATATGCTTGGATGAATCATTTCATGAACCCACCCAAAAAATATCCCAACATGCTGCTTTAGTCCACCAGGAACTCAGGTTTTTTGCTGCTTGGATTTCTACTAAGATCATCCAAGAGGCATGAGATATGAAATGTCAGTGGCCAGGAATGGATGCCCATCTCCCACAGCGAGCCTCATAGGCGTCTGCGATGAACTTGTAGCGGCTGTTCTGACCGTAGGATACCGCAGGTCCAACCCAGTAACCCAGCCCATCATTTCACGGCCTAACGAACCTGACCTCCAAAGGACCCATGACCCATGTGAAAACATCAGCAAAGAGGTTTTTGGAGATTCTCTTTTGATATTCATTTACTTCAAATCATAATTATGAATTATGAATCGATGAATATCTGTTGAATTAAGCATGGATATCGAGCGTTTCGCTTGGCTGGTAATAGATTATCAGAATGGGCTTCCATTACCCCCCGATCTAAAAAATGATGTCCCGTATTCAGATTGGTATATGCATATCATATACATAAACAGTATATGGCTCAAGAATGCGATGGATTTTTGCTTACCACAACGGTTACCCAGCCATTTGTCGCCTCACTTCCTGGGTCATTCCTGCAGCGTTGAAGGCACGACATGGATGGAACATGATGGAACATCTGTCAGTGTATTCTGCTGGCTTTCCTTACGCAAACATGTATTAAATAATCTATCTCCGGTTCCAAAGTCAGAAATATGATGTGTCCAAACAACAATATAATATATATATACAGTAATCATAATCCAAATAGTTTATGTTTGGGATTCAAAAATCGTATGTGAGCTGAAGTAGCACGCTATATAAATGGATAGATTCTGGAGTACCAAATACATCTAATACTATTATCTAAATCGCTCGCCATATCCAACTTCCGCTGTTTTTTCATGTATCATTTACATTCATTTACTGTCTGCCTGCCTGTCTGTATATATATATATATGGCAGTGTGTCAAAACCTTGTACCCCTGTAGTTCACATCAATTCATAGCTGGGATTTATGGATGTTCATCCCCCTAAAAATGGTATTAATAGGTATTGATCCATACCCATATATATATAACCAACGGTCATTACATGTGACGGGGAGTTTCATCATATCTCCGAGCCTTCAAAGATGTCCCAAACCGCAGCCATAACTCACAGTGGGGCGGGCTGGAAATCCTCCATGTGATATGGCAGCATATGGCTATGGGTCAAAATTAGGTACCCCTTAAAATTATGGATGGTTAATACTAAACTAGACATGACTAACATCTGTGGTCCCCTTAACGGTCTTCCATTTTGACCCACATCCATATATTTGCTGTGATATATGTCCGCAGCGGTGTTCCAATCTTTGGTTCACATCCAAATTCTAAAAATTAAGCCCTTCCCCCTAATATTGGAGATCCCCAATAACAATTTGACAATGGTTTCTGGCAGGATGTTTAATATGAGGGGGGAAGGGATTAGAAGCTCCAACAAATGTTGCTCGAAATCCCCTTTGGATGGAGATTTCTTGGCTGCTTGTCCTCATAGTTTTGGCTTGTCCAAGTCCCAATGTCTAGTGCCGAATTAAATCTGTTAAGTTAGATCCATTGATATTGACATTCAAATAGAGCTTCAAGAAACTATCAAAGCTAGATCCGAATGTTATCCCAAATTCTCCCAAGTGTTGGTTGCTTCAAAAAACCCAAGTCCTCATCCTTTCCCCTGCACACCATCGCTGTGAGCCAGGCTCCTCTGCAGGCCCGCCGCAAGGTCGCTCTTCTCGCCTACGAGGAAGTCACCTGCCTCCTGCTATGGAGCTCTCGGGCATTATGATTGTTAACCTATGGTTAGTAATGGTTGATATATAATGGTCAATAATGGTTAATAACGGTCAATGATGGTTAACAATGGTTTATATCATGGTAAAAAAAAAAGAATGATTTATATAATGGTTTACCATGAGGATTAGGGCTAGGTTAGTGCAATCATCTATAACTTATATAACCCTTATGATCATTTAATGCATCTATAGTGGTTTTTCCAATGGTTGATCATAACTTTTCATGGTTCATCATGGTTGAACAATGCTCGAATGTTCATGCCAAGTAGGTGAAGATTGTGTACTAATCCCAATGGTTTTCATATTTTTTCATCATAGATTGTGGGGATTAACTTAGTTCATATAATGATTAATGATTATATAATTAATATTGGTTACTGGAAATCATTGGAAATCTATTAGTTCATAATGATTCATTAATATTGGCTACTGGAAATCTGATCCCAAGGATTTTTTTCAATGTTAAACATAGATTTCCGGATGAACCAGTGGGACACAAACGACACAACGCAGCAATGTACCGAAAGAGTTTGCAACATAGCTATGGCTCGGAAATTGAAGCCCTAAAAACGAAAGATTGATTTGTCCCATGTAGCGGTTTTTTTGGGGGTACCCTAGTCTGACTTGAAGTCAAAAATAGGTCCCAAAAGCAACATGCAATTGGATAATAAAAAATGATCCAAACCACCAACCAGCTCTTAAATCATCTGCCATAGCTAAAATCATCCCTCTTTTTTGTCATGGTTGACAGACCCAGGGGCCCCAGGGCGTGATCCGCTATCTTCTCGGAGGCTTCAGCGTCCTGGCCGCGCACGGCTTTCAGGTACTTCAGCAAGGGACTTCGCAGCGGCGACTGGGCTCCAGGGAAGAAAACATGCAGCAGACCTGCCTGCAGCGGAAGCGCTGGGCATGGGATTTTGTTATGGACTTTTGGGAGTTGGGAGTACCATGATTTTAGCCAAACATGGATGAAAATGAGAGACTTAACCATGAAACATTGGGATTTAAACATGAATAATGAATAACTAAAATAGGATATGAAGCATCAGAAATAGGGATAGTTGGATGGTGAATGGATTGGTTTAAGGGAACATCTAGAACCTATGTACAGGAATTGTCAAAAATCGGGATGCAACGTGCTGTTCGGAAGATCTTAACCGGAAACTCGTTGTTTTTGTCCGTGAAATTCATGGCTTTGGAACGTCAATTGGTCCTTCATACTTACAATTCTGGGACATGCTGCATCTGACTGGAAAAATCAATCACTCACCAACCTGAAATAAGGTCATTGTGGGATAGTTACCCTTATGAACCACCATTCCAGTGATGTCGCGACGTGAGGTCGTTACAATTCATTCTGAACCTATGCCCGTACTAACGGTAGGATATTTTTCGCACCACTGGAGTGGCGACATCATGAATAACTTTCCTGACGACTCCCAACTGGAAACCCTAGTGGCTTCATCACCAACCCTGACCATCATCTTTTCAGCTTGACTTGCCATCTGCTGGTGAATCTCCCCCCTGTTGGCTCCAAATCATCCATTCTTTCGGGCCACGTCCTGTTTTTTCAACGAAAAAAACACCCCCAAAATGGGCATCGCCTCGTCGAAGTTGCGAACCAACTTGCGAGATATGTAGTAGTTGCAGAGCAAGGCTTGCTGAGTATCGGACCTTACAGCGCCAGGTAAAGTTTGGCTATTTCACGGGGATAATCCTGCCTTTTTTTGTGGGAGTTTTGGGAGGCATAAGCAATTTTTTATGGGATTTATTTTAATGGGATTGTACTAGGATATACTGGGATAATACATAGTGGGATATGTAAACAGATGGGATAATCTTATAGGAATTAACAAATTTTAACCATCACTAGGGAGATTGTAATATTGACAATGGAGTTCAATGGAGATTAATCATCAACAATGGGAGTAATTATATATATATATAAAAACATGGGGTAGTAATGGGGGGCTGTGGTCATCCCACCATCATGAAAGATGGATTCCTCAATGAATGGGCATATGAACGACCATGAAAATGGGGGGATTACAGACGCCTTGGTTGGATGGTCAAATGGCAAATCCCATCATTTGCCGAAAATCCGAAACCAATTGTGTACAAACCTCTACGACCATTGACAATCGCACAGCCGCATCTCCGGGCATATGGACACAATAGCTGGAAACCCCCAAGTCATCCGAATAGCAAACCCGACCCCTTCTGTCACACAAATACCCAAATGAACAACTTGGAGTAACCATTTCCTGCATTTACTACGACATACTACATTCAGATTGCTGAACAGGAATCATGTTCCACACGGTTTCTTCACTGTTTGGAAGGCTGGCTAGGATTATGACCACCACTTGACCAGACTCGGACTAGGGAGGCCGGCAGTTCTCCCTCGTCGAACTCTGGAAACAACTGGCAGGTTGGGACTTTTCGGTGACTGGACCCAGGCTACGGCGTTGCGAGCTGCTTCCTCTCACGGTTTGTTGCTATTCCGACAACAGATTATACTGATCCCTTGTCAATAGGCTAGTAGAACCCTCAAAATCAACGACCAACCAATGGTTTTCGTGGTTTTTCACACTGTTCATCTGGCTGTTTGCTCAGAAACAAATTGGTGCGTCCACAGAACAACAAATTACAGAGGATCACTCCACCGTACGTCCCGCCTGCATCACATGCCAACTGACCATGACCTGCGCCAGGCGCACTGCAGGGTTGAGTCTACTCTGACCACAGATCTAGATATATGATGATATATGGTTCATGATATATCAAATAGATAGAAAAATCATTCACATCTGGAAAATCTGGAGGAAACATCATCTTCATCACATACTGAAACAAGTGTTCTATCTGGGACTTGGGACCAATGCAGGGTCAATAAATTGGACCTGCCACGGGCGAGGACAGCTGGCATCAGCTGGCTGCAGTGGACCGTGCAAATCACAGACAGCTTGGTTTCACTTGGAGGTGCTAAAAAAAACATGTTGGGGACATGAATAAAGTCCTTCAGGTCATTTCAGATCTATCTCACCTTCACAACCTCAACCTAGGCATTTCACCTGGAGAAAATGCGGCTATGGGTCAAAATTGCCCAGAATTTGCCGCAGATTTCGTCCTTATGTTTATCCCTTGGCAGACTGAAACATTCCATTTTGAGGTAACCCAATCCTGACCTAGTTCCATCTGAACCTTTCAAACATGTGGAATTTACCCTCTGGTTTAACATAGCCATGGTATAGATGGCCCATTTATAAATGGTGTACCTATTAAAAATGGTGATTGTCCATGGCTATGTTAAATAACCAGATGGTAAGCACCAAAATAAGGTTATATTTCAGCACGCAACAACGTTGATTTAAGCACCAAACATATCTCAAAACCTGGATTTTTTTTTGTCAAATGACCCATCTGAAAAATTTGGATCTCCAAATTTTCACGGAGTTTTCCTATCATCCCAGTGACTTATAGAATTGCTCTCGGATCCCCGGTGGCCCCGGTGGCCCCGGTGGCCCCGGTGGCCCCGGTGGCCCCGGTGGCCCCGGTGGCTACCTGCATCGCTGCATCCCCCAAGAATTCCAAGCGTTCGAAGGATGTGGAGCGGGTGCCCGAGGCGTTCGCACGCAGGGCGCCCAGCAGCTCCACGCGTCCTCAGAGCGATTTTCCACGATGGCGGAGGGGAGTCACGATTAATAAGGGGCGTCACTAAACATGGTGGTACCCTCTGGTAAACTAACATAACCATGGAATATCACCATTTTCAATGGGTAAATCCACTATAAATGGTCATTTTCAATAGCTATGTTAAATTAACATGGTGGTATTTGAGAAATAAAAAAATCTAGGGATTCACTATGATCATCTATGATCTATGATCTACATCTGATAAATGATGCTTGGTTGATGGATAAAACATAGGAATATCATTGGTTGTTATCTCTAGAAATGGTGATATAATGAGATATTAGTGGGATATTCAGTGTATACTGCATATTCGTAGGATAGTCATGGAAGAATTGAAACTCTCTGGCGATGAAACATGGCTGGAAAAGCCAGCAAGGCATCCCCTATATATAAATATCAATAAGCTATACTTGGCAAGGGGAATCGCTAAACGGAGATTTTAATGTCAAAATCATCAATGGCATATGGCAGTGTGTCAAAACCAATAGTACCCCTTCTGTTCACATCAATTCATAGCTGGGATTTATGGATGTTCATCCCTCTAAAAATGGTATTAATAGGTATTGATTCATAGCCATATAAATGAATGGGCTTCAAGTGGGATGATCAAACTCAACGGAGGAATTTTTTCCCAAGGCATGTTTGATTGCAGGGAAAGTCGTGAAAAATGGAGGAAAATGATGATTCATATGCCGATCGGAATCTGCGTCTGAAAATAGTGTATACCCCCAAAAATGGCATTAAATGGTCATGTTAGTACGAATGATGATCAAACATGTCTTGGAGTAACCCATCCACAAAATCAGGTCTCACATTGCTGATCATCGTTTTGGGCTAGGAAAAAAACGCCCCTTCCCACTTTTCCATCAGAATTTCACGGTCCATTTTTGGGAATCAATGATTTGAGTCACATCCACATCCAATCAAGAGTCGAAACTCATAGCCTGCCAAGTGGAAGTTTGCGCGTGCGCAGAAACGACTGGTTGGTGCTTAAAATGGTCAGGTATTCGACATAGCCAGTCACTTCTCTGGTTTTGAATTGGACAAATGTTTGCACGCTTTTTTTTCAAAACGAGCCAGTTGTATACGGAGTTGCAATACCAAACAGAATTGATCATAGAATCATAGCTTGGACATGGTTGGACTACCAATAGAAAAAATAAACTGGTTGGTCAGTTTAGTTTCACTTTTATATGAAATAAAACCACACAACATTGCCAAACCAAGGTTAACCCTCCTCTGTGTCGTGGCATTTTAGATCATCTTCTCGGTAAATGACGGCGCCTGTGGCTTGAAGCACTGCATCCTTTGCACTTTGCAACTCATCGGCCGTCAACGCCTAAGTCGGCACCGACCAGAAGGAAACACCCATTTGCAGAAAAAAAACGAAAATGAGGTGGACGATTTCACAAAAGGTGGTGCCGAGCCGGAGTTCCGTTAGAAAGAATCAGTAGTCGAGATATCCTCATGGCTATTAGCTGCTCATTGGTAACGTTTGCCAAATCTGTTGTGTTTTAGGTATCTACGTTTTCCTGGAAACCGGAAACAGGAAAGGGCTTCATGAATGTTATTTTGTGATGTGGTTTTGTTCTGTTTACATGGTTTTTCCTTTGAAATCCTTTGTGTTTTATAGGGGTTCGCTCCTATACTCAGCCCGTTGTTGATTGGGTTTGCATCCAGATGCCATGGCTTTTTCCACGTGTGTGTGTGCCTAAACATGAGTTGTGGAACCGGAGTTCCATTGTGAACAATAAACATGATTAAACATGCACATTAGGATCTTGTAAAGGTCTTGAAAGCCGGAGTTCGATACAGAAGCTCATGGCTAGGCGCACAGCGCACAGTCTGCGCTGTGCATATGGAGTTCCTTTCGGACCCGTTCTTTTTCAACTCCCAGAATGGGATTTGAGAAGAAGTCTGCCAATTTAAGCTTCAAATCCTCAATTTTTTCAGCACCCATGGTGGATTTGAGGAACCAGTCCGTGCCAATCTGGGGATTGAATCAATCAAACGTGGCCAGTCCGTGGCTTTTCTGGAAACACCAAACAGCGGGATTTGACCGAATCGCCGAAGTCAGGCGACGCCTAAAGGGGATGTTTCACCAGCAAAAAAAAGTGTTCATTATACCCTCTGGTAAACTAACATAACCATGGAATATCACCATGTTCAATGGGTAAATCCACTATAAATGGCCATTTTCAATAGCTATGTTAGTTTACCAAAGGGTAATAATTAAACATTGGGGGTCATTGGGGTGTAAGTGTGCACCACACAACCAATTAGTCACTAAGTATGTTTTCGTCGCCATCAAGTCTGCTGGAAAATAGGGATAGACATGGGAATAGTCAATACCAATGGATCAGCTTAAACAAGAGGGCAGTACGTGTATCGTTTTGGTGGATTGAAACATCACGTGAATAGGCTGCCTTTGGAGACCTCAAATGGCTCAAAATTGGGGAGGAAAGGATCCAGTTGAACCATACCCATTTGACGCAAACAAGCACTCGGAGGCACGCTAAAACCATGTGTTTTTCACCTTTAAACCTTCCCAACAGGCCATTCTATCCAACATGTGTTGGAAAAATTGTTAAACATCGTTTGGCAAAATGAACCTGATACCCTCTGGTAAACCAAAGTAGCTACGGAAAATCCCGCATTTTTGATAGGCAAATCAACTATAAATGGCAATTTTCTATAGCTATTTTGACATAACCACAGGGTAATCCGCATCTTTTCCAACCGTTCTTCCATGGTTTCTCCATCCGCCACCACGATTCATTCCGCCGGGTGACCGTTGGTCGTAGCGAGGACAAGGCAGCCAGGGCCGCATTTTTGAAGTCAGGGATGAAGGATTCCTGTGGCTGGGATGGATCATCGATGGTGAAGACCATAGTGTTTATTAAAAATTCCATAAACATCCTGAAATTCTGATTCCAGAGTTGGATTTTTGATCAAGTGATTTTGATATATTTTGATTGCATCTGGGTAATGATTGGCCAATCTGAAAAGTTGGGCCATCTGCACATGATTCCCTCTACGAAGAAAACCACTTCTAGTGGCATCGCAAAGTGAGGTCGTTATATGTCGTTATATTCTATCCAAAGCGGTGGTTCAAGGAAAAAACTGCATGTATATAGCCATCAAAATTTGGGGTGTCATGAAAAATCATCAACAATTAGTTATTCCAAATCCGGATGTTGTGTTATTGTTTGAGAAAAGCGCAACCAGAGTACGGCGGAGAAAACGGATTCCAAATAACTCTATAAGCAGAAACACTTCGAGTGCATGTTTTAAGTGATTCTTGAGTGGCTTCTAATGGGGATATGTTGGGGATGTGGTGGATATTTGATGTGATACAGATACCCCATGACAGGTTGAGGTGCACCACGGTGCACCAATGGACAACTCAGGTCATAGTTGGCACAATTATTAACCAACCAAACAAACAATGGCATCGAATGTTCTTTCATATATTATAATTATCATCTATAATATGCGCCATAAAGGAATTGCATACAAAAAATAGTGGAATTATGTTGTCTAAAATTATACTTCTTATTCATCTGACATAAACCTATATGGGTTTGTCTGAAAATAGGGTATATTCCCAATTATAGCCATTTAATAGGGATAATGATCATTAACCATTGGGTTTAGGGGTACACTATTTTCAGACACACCCATATACACCTTGGAAAAAAATGGATGCTATGGGTAGCTCGCAATAGCTACAGTCAGTTGCAGCCCGATCCGTCCCGGGACACATCCTGCAGGTGAATTTTGCTCCTCTGGTCCTAGGTCTAGCGGGCCAGACGGTCAAATCATGTTCCGTGGGGATGCAACGGTTCAACCAACTATTTTTCCAAGAATATTAC
>Ga0126342_10016347_pt1 | contig 12941 bp, 9 predicted proteins | sample Cyp1metagenome_FD_92528 | JGI IMG/M metagenome (GOLD analysis project Ga0126342, IMG submission 92528) | Coral microbial communities from Lord Howe Island, Old Settlement Bay, Australia - Cyphastrea 1 metagenome | ecosystem: Host-associated > Invertebrates > Cnidaria > Coral ... | reverse complement strand
GCATCATATATGTGAGGAAGTGCAAGACGACATGAAGTAGCGTAGCATCATGTATGTGAGGAAGTGCAAGACGACATACAGTAGCGTAGCATCATGTATGTGAGGAAGTGCAAATGAACGTTATTACCCCACCCCACCCAACCCCACACAATAACGTAGCATCATATATGTGAGGAAGTGCAAATGAACGTTATTACCCCACCCCACCCCAACCCAATGAGCAAAAAAGCAACAAAAGTACGCGGCCGTCTACCAAGCGTGTGCCAACTACATAAAGCTAGATGGATCCTGTAAGTTACATAGGATGTGCTGCATATAGTGTTACATATAACTTACAGGATCTATTATACATATTTGGGTTTGTCTGAAAATAGGGTATATTCCCAATTATAGCCATTTAATAGGGATAATGATCAGCAAAACCATTGGGTAAAAAGGGGTACACGACATTTTCAGACACACCCATAAACCATGGAAAATCACCATTTATAGTGGTTAAATCACCATTTTCCTATGGTTTTATAGTAGAATCACCACAAATATGTGGATGCCAAGAGCCCCTAGTGTTACGAATCTCTGAGCACTTGACAGAGGCCGGATCCCAGCCGAGGCGCCTCAAAACGAAAACGATCCGACCATGCCATGATGGCTGAAGCGACTGGACAGCTAAGATACATCTAGCTGAAATATAGACATTAGATAATATTTACAGTATATATACATATATATGATTATAATGTATTATATTATATTATAATGTATTATAATTGGCTATATATGATCAATTATGATCATATATGTACAGGTGTACACGCGATTTACGACTTGAAATGCCGGTTGATGATATGAGGGAGCTTCCCCTTACAAGCATCAGTGACGTTGCTTTGTGCTCCTTACAATCCAGAAATTGATGGAATGGGCTGTACAGGATCCACAACCAGCCAACCCCCTGCCCAGAAGACACCAATAAAAACTGAAACTCCACTTGATCGTTTCGCCGCAGGGACTCACCTTTGCTAAGAATGGTGCTGGCTTGCAGCATGGCGAAGAAACAAATGCAGGACTACAAGAACAACAAATCTAAAACCATTCAGCCTGAAAAAAACTTGAGCCAAGGGAAGGGCCAAAGCGGGCCAAAACGGCCAAAGTGCAGCACTAAAAAAGGTATGTAGAGCAGCTATTAACTCCCCTTGAGACTCCATAATCTGGACAAACTATACTGTGTAATGTCTATGTTTTTTGATTTTTATCTATAATGTTTACCTCAAGTTTGAACCTATTTGGGAGTGGTTTTCTCATACTGTACTCATCCAAATAGCTGGTGTAGATTGGTGTAACCGCTAGTATACCTGTATGTTCATTCCCCCCAAATCAATCCAAATCTGGGCTTTGACCCACCCTAAATCCAGCACTTACTCACCATCTTCTACAATGGCCATATCTTGCGGCAAATCCATGGAAATCGTGGAGTATTTTTCTACCCATTCCCACATTGGAACTGCCAGACGATCCGCAGGCAATGGATTTTTCAGCCAGCTGGCAGATGTCAAGGAGTCTAGGCGCCCGCGGTCTCCTCGGGCCTTGAACTGTGATTGTTTAGACCATTTGTAAATGACTGGTGATCAAGGGAGAAATATCACGAGTGATCAAGGGAACCCACCATACCAACCCAAATTCCCACCCATATAAACTGGGGCTTTATGAATATTACTTAGATCATCCCACGAATTGTGGTCAGAACCCATTGCTGGGATAAGCCACTTGGGGGACTGACTACCCAGGCTTCTGAACGGCTTACGACGCGTGTGATGATTCAAGTAGACCAGGAAAGTGGTGATGTGTAAAAGCGTTCGCTTCCGCGCATTTGGATGAACCAAAACTCATCAATGTAGACAGAGGTGCTATACCACTTGGGGATATGGGTGTTTTAAAAACATTCAAACACGATAGCCTAAATCTTGTGGTTAGGCATCCTTGTCACCATGAAACGTGCCATTTTCAGTATCCCCTTGTGTTTGGACAAATCATGACAAACCCATCTCTTTGTCAGGCGGTATTCTCAAAAACGTCTGGGGTTGGATCATGTTTTGAGCACTTTTTCATTCCCAGATCCCACAGACTTCCACCGACACCCACAGATATCCACAAGCGTCCACAGACTATAGTACATGGAATGTACATGGCTATATTAGTAACTCTCAGAATCCTGGAAGATAAGACTACAGTATATAGTTTATCATCATGTCATCTCGATTTTCAGGCTTGCCTAATCCAACTTCCGTCCCAGGAGCGGCTCCACACCCAAGATGTCCGCAATCATCTTGGGACCCTTCACTTTGTTCACCACTCGACCAAACTGGTCTTCCTCTCCCCTCAAGGTCCTGGAGCGGTAGTTGACCGTCTTTTAAGGCCGCCCCATGACTTGAGTCATTGGGTGCCCTTATCCAAAAAATATGGCTCGAGGGCCTTCAGCAACTCCTTATTAAGCCATATTTACTGGTGCTTAGCAGGGAATGAGGGAATGATCCACAATAACTATCAATAATCATCCCATTCCCCCATTCCCCCATTCCCATCCATTCCCTACTAAGCACCAGTAAGCCATATAGGGGCTACATTCCACTGAACCCTTCTCTGGCCTGACATTTGGACCGAAAGGGCATTCGTCGAAGCAGTCGTATTCCGCGACCTCCGCCGTACGTCCAAAAAGCCTCCGTTCTTCCCCTATACTGGTTCGCTAATAGGGATTCCCTGAATGGATTGCAAGAAATTCCCACTGTGTTGGATAGTATTGGATATCTGATATATATATATATATACATATTATATATAATCATATATATATACGTAATTATATATGATCTCCCATCATGATCAACCAATAAGGATCAACCAACAGGGGTGGTTTTTCACAGTCCTCCAGTGGATGTGCCCATGTCATGCGGGACCCGGGACAGCCCGGGACCCACCTCGATGCCAGTGCCTTCTGCCAGGGCCTCAAACTGTTTCTTCAGTTTCTCTCCGCCACCCCGTCCTTGGAGGGAGAACCCTACCGGAAACATCCCAAGATACCTGGCTGAAACTGGGAGGCACATCATGACGATGGCCGAAACTGGCTGAATGCACCCCAGGATGAAATGCAATGTATCCTGAATAGTTGGATGGTTGTGTCAAAGTTTGCGGCTGGCGGCATGCAGCAATTTAATGCACCTTCCGAGAAACCCCTTCGTAATGCGCCAAATCTATTTTTGCTTGATCTTCTAAACGATACTTTTTTTGTGTTGCGTTTCCCAGCCATGATTTTAAGGGCAAACGTGTCCGTGTCCCAGCTCGCCGTCCAGCTTCTTTTGCAGTCTCTGTGGATGCAGATTTCGACTTTCGTGATTTCCTGCCTCATTGCGTGACCATGTGGGCAGGCGAAAAAAAGCGGAAGGGGAAATGATGGGAAATGGGGATCCCAGAATACATATACCCTATGGCCCTATGGATACCCTATGGTAAACTGGTAAACCATGCTAGTCTGGCAATGGAAAGCCTAAATCTTCAACAGGTCAATTAGTTGCACAATCCACATATAGGATTTTTCCATTGTCAAGTTAGTCTACAGTACCAAAGGGCAAATGGTCTAGCTTAGTCGTCGAATGTCGTCGAAAGAAACCCATGGGGTATCCTGAGTTTTTGGACATTCAGAGGTCGTGCCATCTACCAAAAACAGCGATTTTTGCGTCAGGCTGAGCCATCTACCGTCGCTATTTTCTTTTTTTTTGCGCCATCTATGATCAGAGCGGAGTATCCAAAACAAATTCCAACAAAAGTCTTCCATTTTACCCACTTACTACCCTCCGGTCAAACATGGCTTGCTGGGAAATCCGCCATTTAGTTCCATGTTTTTTCCCGTTCAAATGTACATTTTGTTCGGGGATTTCCCCAGGAGCCCACCATGTTTAATCACCGGACGGCAACCACTCAAACATCTCAGCTATTATTTACATCCCATTAAATTATATGAATGAAAAACATGGAAAAACATCCCATTAAACCAACATGATGTCCCATTATCTCATGATATCTCATGTCATAGTTGTTGGTTGCTTAGTTGATGTTAGTTGTATCCCCAAATTCCCATTCCCCATCAAATATATATATATATATGTATTCCATGGAAACCCCATGAAAATACCTATAGTTCATGGTTAAATCCCATGATATTCCAATGATATTTCCATAGCCAGGCACTCCGCCGCACGTGCCACTCGTGGCATGCAGGCACTTTTCGCACGCAGGGGGATCACGAAGGCCGCGCCTGCCGTGCAGACAGCTATGATCAATATGTGGTTTAACACAATTAAGAACAAAGATCATAATAGATCAAAAGAAACAATCAAGTACGTAATACTAATAATAGAATAATAGAAATAATGATAATGATAATGATAATGATATAAATATAAATATATACAGTATATATACGTGTATATATATATATAACAGGTGTGTTAGGTAAAAGTATGTGATCTGGGAGTATCATGCACGGTGTCTTGTTTATCACTGTGGCCCACACAGATGTGAGACACTCATTTGGGATCAAAGTAACCGACGGAGAGATCTAGCTAAGGCGGCAGTATGAATCATCGACAGAGATATTCACTTCAACAAGATTCAAAAAAGATACTTATTATTCTTTGCCACAATCTGAAAAGATACTTTCAGAAAGAGACGTCAACCATGAGAAGCAATCAGTTCTGATTTTTACCAATAAAAATAGGCACAAAATGAGCAGCAACTGAGTTCTCTATAGCAAAATCTCATCGAGAAACACTGTGCTCGACCTATCTTTGATATCCTAGAATCAGATATTTCATGAGTTAATAAGACTTAATATTACTTAATAAGTTAGAAATCTCATTGATCCCTAGTTGATGGTTTAAATCCCATTATCTATCCAATTGTACACCGTCGGATCGCCTAGGAAACATGCCAGGCACAGCCATAAGACCACCTGAGAGCGCGAGGGCGCTATGGAGTTTCTGGCAAAAAAAAACATGGATCTGAATGGTTCGTAAAGGCCCATCTAAATGATAGTTTTCATTGGAAACGGTTGTCATTCCTTGTCCAAACATCTCGTTTTGGGGGTTGCTATACAAGCAAATTTGAACATGTTTGAACCATATTCATAGGATGCGTGTCCACTGTGTGTGTGTGTGCATGTGGATGTATATGGACAGCTGAGGTGGTTCACCCCCCTGGTCTCAAATTTCATGCAAGCGGCTCCAGGCCGCCCCATGATTTCGCGGTGCGGAGGGTGTTGTCGTTGATGTTTTTTACATACCATCATTTATGGCCAATCAATAGGAAAAATGATGATGAATCAGTGGATTCAGGGGTATACCGTATACAGTAACGTATAATTTCAGACAAACCCATATGTTTCCTTAATTAGTGTGTGCTTTCATTTGGTTTTCTTTGATGTCTTCTTGTCGTTTTTCTGTCCATATAGTCATTTAAGCGGAGTATCATGTGTAAGTGTTTGTCTTGAAAAATGGTCCCAAGTTTGATTCGAAGGAGGGTTTAGAGTCGAAGCAAGAATCTTCAACATGTTTAGAGAACTGTTAGAGAAACATGAGAAAACACACAAATAGAAAGGAAATGCTGGCGAAAACAGAATATGCTGGAAGGTGGAGAAACAAATGAAAACATGAGAACAAGGGCGAGGGTGAAATTACTTACAGATACTTACAGTAGGTGGTTTGCATGCTGCTGTAAATCAACCCTTCCAAAAAAGCGGTTTCATGACTATTCGGACTCACTAAAACTCAGACAGAGGGATTCCGGACAATTTATCAATCAATCCCAAAGCATAAAGCCATCTTGGACGGATCTAAACAATTTCTGAGGCTTCGTCTGCAACCGAGTCATCCACCAAAAAGGGCTCCAACAGCCATCAAAAGGCGCAGATAGAACAGGTGGAGCCTCCCTAAAACGATGAGTCGTTCAACACTTCAGGGGGATCCTTCCTGGTTGGTGGTTGACCTACCCCTCTGAAAAATATGAGTTCGTCAGTCGGGATTATGAAATTCCCAACTGAATGGAAATTCATAAAAGCCATGTTCCAGTCACCACCAACCAGCTTCCAGTCTCCCGATGGACATCCTATAGCACATTGCAGGGTCTCCCAGTCTCCCGATTTTTCTGTCCGGCGAGTAATGAAGAGACATCATGTCTGGTTGGCGGATTCAGCCCCGGGAAATAGATGACAGGCTGGTGGTTTCACCATATTCCAAGAATATGTATATAAATAAATATATACGTACATAATAATATAATATGTACATAATTATATATCGTATATAATATATTATATATAATTATGTGCATCCCATATGTGGTTGAAATCAACTGTCTGAAACCATCAAGCATATTTCCGCTACAGTAATTCTGACTTTTGGATGGAGATGACCTACATGACCTGCCTTTGATGGCACAGCCATGGCATAGCTCTCGAGCTTTGGTCAATGCTCTTGAAACGCCGCCTGGAAACACTGCGTGCGCTACACTCTTCGATTGGCTCCGTGTTTGATCTACTGTCTTGAGCACGATATCATCTATCTAAATCGCTGATCGGCCGAGTAGTGGTCTCAAAAAAAATGACCCATACCATAATTTGTTTAGTTCTATCCATTTCTATCCTCATCACAATTTCTGGTGAAATGAATAATTCCTGTTGGTGAAATCCTCGTGTTGTTTTTTGTATCGTGGATGTTACTTCTTTCATCGAAACGGTTTTTTGAAAGTAAACAAACAAGATCAAACAACCAATCATTTCAAAATCAATGAAACATCGGTTTTCTGAGGATCCATCACAAGTTTCCGAGAAAAAAAAAGTCAAATCGAAAAAGTCTTCTGGATCCACCACAATTTCCATAGCTTTCAGGACCTCCCGGCCCTCAGAGCTCCTCACTGCGTTCCAACATCTCCAGCACCGCAGCCAGCTCCACAGGCAGAGCTGCCTCCAGCGAAATGAACTCCTCACTGGACCAGTCGAGGAGCCTTGGCCGTTTCACCATGCTGGCCGTTTTTTTAACCCATTCCTATCTGAGAAAAACTCCCAAAGTTCAACCGTTCAATGGTTGTATGAATGCAACTGTAACTGCCAAGCATGAATACATTGAATACTATATCACATACATCTATAGTCATCTATATCACATATACTACATAATCAGTGTGTAGTCATATAGGATCATATAGGTGTATTTAGACCTTTCGCAAACCTGTCTTCCCGCCCTTTTTCTTGCACCAAAAAAAGCAGTCGACTCGAACGACTCCCTGATGGATCAACGATTGCTGGGTGGAACAGTCAAGGCTTTTTTTGTTGGTCACCAGCTGCGATCCTCTCATGCTGCGATATGTTGGGTAAATCGGGTAAATCAGTTGTGCGATGGCTGGTGCAGAGGTCAAGGTCAAGTGAGGCCTACAGGGAAACACAACTCCCACAAAGATATATACAGTACATGTTGAATAGACTACAGTGACTACAGGTCCATGTATATAATGTGGGTAAAACAATATAGTAAATTACTATGTGGGAATGTTTATACCACCTATAAAAATTGTGATTTAGGCGATGGTTTATTATTGTTTTACCCACCTTAGTGCCAGAAAACCACATGTTTCATGTTTCATCATCTTTGCCGCGTACACCCCCGGTACGACTTCAAGAAACTCCAGTCGCAGGCAATGAAGGAAGAGACGTTGACACCAAGCTACACGCTGGAGGCCGTACTGTCCTTGGTGATTTGTGGTGAATTTTCGTCCAAAAATGAGGTGTGAGAAGCAAACGATGATGATCCAAAGCATGATTAATCTGATATTTCAAACAAATATGAAGTTCGGCTGGGTTAGACAGATATACTATATCATCTATAATATCGTGTTTTAAAAAAAATCTTCCCCCAGTTATAGAAGAAAACGAAACTATTAAAGGATCCAACCGTGATCATCAAGTGGTAAATTTCGGTGTGTAGGCACCGTCGGCTCCCTACCAGTGGAAGTTGGATTAATTTTGAGAATTACATATGTTATCCGTGGATATCAACACAAATGAAGGCCCATAGAACCGCAAATGATTAGAATGATATGGGGAACGATAAGCAGGGATAGTAAAAAAAATATGGTTGGAAACCACCAAGTAGTACAACCCCAAATTCAACATGTAACAGTGTAGCTCAATAATTTGCAGTTTGCAAGAGTAGAATATAATCTCTGGGAGCCCATTATTCAGATTCCATGTCCGATTCAGGGAGTGTACCCTCTGGTAATCAAACGTGGCAATGGAAAATCCTCCCAAAATTGTGGTTTTATTGCGAAAACCATCTAGAAATGGGAAATTTTCCATTGCCATACCGCGTCAATACCGCGTCAAAGCACAAGGTTTTGCTGGTTGAACGCCCCATCAATGAACCCAATCTTGGGGATACAACCGTCCCAGACACGGTCTCCCACTAAGGGACAGCCAAGGCTAGCCATGTGGGCTCTGATCTGGTGCATTCCTTGGAAAATCATGGCAAATCATCCATCTCGATGTATATATGATGTGACTTTTTTGGGGATCCCATGGAATTCTGGATGATTCATGTATTTTCAGTTTTTTTGCATCTGACCTATACAATAGTGCGCACCATCCAGTGTCTCAACCAGGTCTCCCATCCTGATCCCAGGGAATTCCCAATGGAGTCCATATCATGTCCTCCCAGCAGTCTGGATAAATGCATCCATCTCTGGCAGAGTCTGCTGGAGAGGCTGCTCCACATGGATTATAATAATGCACTTGTCCTGAAATATCTCGTGGATATTTCACCAATGGTATTTCACAAGAATCAAAATTGAAAGTTTATGTCATCATATCTCATAAAGATGGTATTTGGGGATGGTATAAAATATGGGGATGCTAATTATATCATTATAAAATATGGGGATATAACATCAAATTACATCTCATATTTTATGATATACCATCCATATTTTATATCCCCATATTTTATATCCCCATATTTTATACCATCCCCAAATACCATCATCAAATATACCATCCCCAAAAGATATCAAAAGATCCAAAAGATCGCTTGGAGCACTGAGGCGCGTCCGGTTTTGGGTTTCGCCTCCACCAAGGAGTAGACCGTTCGCGTTCGCCCGGGGCGGTACTGCTTCAGCACCTGGGCGGTTCACCCACCAGGCACCACGGAATGACATCCCACAAGACCCTGGGAATTTGAAACTTGGTGAGTTTTTCATCTACCTCAATTTTTATTATGCATGTAATTATACATTATAATATATATATATATAATTATATATATACACATAGATTATGTATTCATACATATCATTTTTGTCTACATTCCAATATGAAGTGGCCCACATGCAACATCAAATCTCGGAGAAAAAAATGGATGAACAAGCAAACCCATTGGCTTCGACGAAACCATGATAAACCATGGGAAACCATGGGAAATGGGTGGCTCCCTTGGTTTAAACCCACCCCAGGCCCCCCAAGCCCCGCCTTGTAGACCGTGACGGCCTCCCTCCCGTGCTCCTCGTCGACCAGCGCGCGCGCCGCAAAGCCAGGTGCGCCGTCGTCGACGCGGAGGGGTGAGGCGATCAGCTGTTCGGATCCAACCTGAGCTATAAGCAGAGACAATGGGAATATATAAACATATGTTCAAAAGTTATAATAACCATATATAATACATATGTAACCTGACTTTTATATATATATATATTATAACCGATTAATTATAATTACCTATGTTCATCTATTTGAAAAGACACATCCATATAGATGTTTATGGATCCGATGAGAAATACGGAAAAACATGACGACATCCCACCTGTTTCAAATTGTTTCATGATCACCCCCCTGCAGCTGAGGTGCCACCCCCGAGCCGTGACACAGGCACAGGTACTGCTTCTTGGCCAAACGCCCCGCAAACTGGGCTTTGAACCATCCTGAGTTTGGCGACAAAATAACAGCCATGGTCCTGGCTGAGAAGATCAAAAAAATACATGGGATTTCATGGGGATTTTCATGGGGGATTTTAAGAGATAATGCGGGTGTTGCAGTAGATAACCATAGATAACCACGAAAGAAAAAAAGAACAGGTGCAATTCATCATTATTTCAGAAACGGACTTCGTTTTCGCATCTTGTTTGGGGAATTCGTAGTAAGCACTGGAGGATCAACATATTACATATTCAATCCCAACACTGGAGGATAAATAGTGTTGCATTGTTTTGCTATATACTATATATCTATGGTTCGTGTTTTCAATCCAATCCGTCCCAAAGTCAATTTGCTCGGATCATCCCAGACATGACATCCTCCCCTTTTGATGGCTGATCAACCATGTTCTAGGAAAAATACGACGCTTGCCACAGAGGAGGTAACCCCTCTATTAACCAATCAGTAGGAAAAGGACATCTATCCACTGTAAGCATTTTGGCACTAAGTCACTAATTATGGATTGTTAGAAATATGGATGATGTCTAAAATTCTACGGTATATAGATGCACATTTATTGTCAGTGCAGATCATTGATGCCCAACAGTCGCCACGTGTTCATTACCATCGGAGAAACCATCCCTTTGGGGATAAGCAATGAATGAGGTGGTTGGTTTTGTATCCCATAATTGTCCCACAATTGTCCAATATTTATCCCATAGGTCACTATCTTTGATTGGCTTCTACATTTACCTATTTATATGATAATAAGAATAATCAATAGTCATATAATGTCATATATAACATAATGATTGATCATCCGTTATCATATCCACTTGATGTTTAAATGCATGAATCACATCCATTTATAAAATGATAATGCCGCTGATACTGTATACACTATAGTATGCTTTGTTCCTGCAGTACTAAATGTACGAATCATATCCACTTCATTCTCACTATAGACCATAACATCAAATAACACATAGTAGTGCTATTACCATATTGTAGTATATCATTACCATTATCAATCTGTATAATGTGGTAAACCCAGTTTCATCAACCCATCCCCAAAATCACCACAAATGGTTTGCAAAGGCCCTCCCCAAATAGTGGGTTTATGGCATCCGGTGAATCCCACATTTAATAACCAACACTAACCATTTTGAGTAAATCCTCATAAATCATCTGGTGGCTTCCTAAAATAGTGGATCCCAATAGCTAGATGGTTTATTTCATCCAACATCCGAAAAAAAACTGGATGATGACTGGGGTAGACTTAGGAAACCTCCATATCCCATTCACTCCCATATACTGCAACTAATTACTGGTTAACTAACATACTTATGGTTTCTTATGGTATAAATGACCCATTGATAGTTGATTTACCATTGATTTACCTATCAAAAAACCATAAAATCCTCCGAAGCTCGGCTACTTGGACCTTCCAGCGCCACAGGCAGCAGGCCGCTGGTCCCCGCATCCAGCCGCGAGATGCATGTGGCGTGGCATGGCTCCAGGCGTTGCTGCAACGTTGCCAGCCTGGGGCCACTGTCCAGGTCAAGGGACCCTTTCATGGCTAGAAAAATCATGGGGATAGGATGGGATAGATGAGACTTATATATTATTTTTAGATATCTCTATGTGTTCAATGTGATTTATATCATTTTATATGATATCCTTAGCTGATTGATTTTTGAAGTGATCAGAATATGTAAACTAGCCTAGAGCAATTTGGGAAATAAACATGAATATCTATAGGAATATTTATGTGTTTGCTCGTACGCAAACTGTCATTCCATTAAATATCGAAGCGGTTGAAGTTGCACGCTGATTCCATTACATGCATAGCGTGGTTACGAACGGGATTTCCCAGTGCATGATAGTTCATGGATGATGATCATCGCCAAATTTGGGTCGTATCAGCCCACCATCTACCAACAGGACCCCTGTTGTGACCTTGCTTTGCTGATGAATCCCGACGAGAGTCCCAGTTCTGAGTGAGACCGGAATACGCCAAAGATTGTCAGCCATTGTCAGTCGTTCTGAAATGTCAAATATCAAACATTAAATTCTATATAGATATTATAGATATTATAGATATTATAGATACTATAGATACTATAGATATTATAGATATTATAGATATTACAGATATTATAGATATTATAGATATTATAGATATTATAGATACTATAGATATTATAGATATTATAGATATTATAGATATTATAGATATTATAGATATTATAGATATTATAGGTATTTTAGATATTAGAGATATTATAGATATTATAGATACTATAGATACTATAGATATTATAGATATTATAGGTATTATAGATATTATAGATATTATATATATTATAGATATTAAAGATATTAAAGATATTATAGATAGTAAAGATAGATAGATAGATAGATCGATCGATCGATCGATGGATAGAGATAGATAGAGATAGATAGAGATAGATAGAGATAGATAGAGATAGATAGAGATAGATAGAGATAGATAGAGATAGATAGAGAGAAAGATAGAGAGAAAGATAGAGAGAAAGATAGAGAGAAAGATAGAGAGAAAGATAGAGAGATAGAAAGAGAGATAGATAGAGAGATAGATAGAGAGATAGATAGAGATAGATAGAGAGATAGATAGAGAGATAGAAAGAGAGATAGATAGAGAGATAGATAGAGAGATAGATAGAGATAGATAGAGATAGATAGAGATAGATAGAGATAGATAGAGATAGATAGAGATAGATAGGGATAGAATGGGATAGATAGAGATAGCTAGAGATAGCTAGAGATAGCTAGAGATAGCTAGAGATAGATAGAGATAGACAGAGATAGATAGAGATAGATAGAGATAGATAGAGATAGATAGAGATAGATAGAGATAGATAGAGATAGATAGAGATAGATAGAGATAGATAGAGATAGATAG
>Ga0126342_10016346_pt1 | contig 12941 bp, 16 predicted proteins | sample Cyp1metagenome_FD_92528 | JGI IMG/M metagenome (GOLD analysis project Ga0126342, IMG submission 92528) | Coral microbial communities from Lord Howe Island, Old Settlement Bay, Australia - Cyphastrea 1 metagenome | ecosystem: Host-associated > Invertebrates > Cnidaria > Coral ... | reverse complement strand
TATATATATATACATCTTTCAGACCCCATGGTTTGGGGTTCCATGTTAGGTTTCAAGGAGGTAAAAGAGTGGAACATGATGGAACATGTCCAGTTTAGTCAACTTCCTCACACTATGGGATCATGAAATGAAACATGCAAAGATCTGGAAACCACTGGAAATCACGAAGAAAAGATCGTGTTTTTCACATCATGGGCAAACCTTGGATACTAATGAACGGTTCAATCAATGAACAATTTGGAGAAAAACACGTAGTAATTCATGATGAGTACACTGCTAAACATGATGATGTTACTAATTTTTTGGATAGATATATATACACACACTAAAATTGGGCCAATGTTGGGCACCCTATGGCCAACCCATGGGTCAGTTGGTTGGCTCAGTTTGTTGGCTCTGCTGCAGAGAGACCCTGGATCTCACGGATTTTCGCCTGGATTTGAAACATCAATGGGGATGAACACACTAGGCATTGCGATCACCATGGGATGAACAAAACAAACATGACACACTGGGGATTGAACTAACATCATGTATTGTCAGCATCTCATCAATGTTTACAAACCTCTTACACACTTTTGCATCAACCATGGAGAATTTTGTTGAATGTGGACTGAAGTATGAAGACATTGTTGAGCATCAAGTCGAGATTTCCCACAAGGGTTGACCTGAGGAGTTTTATCCAACGATAACGAGAACTGTTCCTCTAGAGGCGGTAATAACCAACCGTTTCTCTGTTCTTTTTTTGTTTGATGATGTTGGTATATACTTTATATATACTATGTATACTATATATATGTATACTATATAGTATATATATATACTATATATATACTATATATATACTATATATATATACTATATATATACTATATATATACTATATATATACTATATATATACTATATATATATACTATATATAGTAGATATATATATATATACTATATATATACTATATATATACCATATATACTATATATAGTAGATATATATATATATCTACTATATATCTACTATATATATCTACTATATACATACCAATACTATATATATATACAATATATATATATATATGTATATGTATCTATATGTATATCTATATGTATATGTATATGTATCTATATCTATATCTATATGTATATGTATATGTATATGTAGGTTTCCCAAGTGATGAGGGTAATCCCAAATCATCCAAGTCATCCCAGATAATTCTGGGATTGAAACGTTCCCATGGTGACACCCGCAGGGCTTCCCTGCCAGATTTCCACGTCTGCCCCGCAGGTGTCCAGACCCTTCGCCTTTGTCACGGAGACGCCTGGCGAGAGGATGGAGATGTTGTAATCTTTTGGGGATGGGATGTTGGACTATTGGCCAATTATTGGATTTACCAACGTTGGTAACTATCCCATCCCCATCCCATCCCCATGTTAAAAAATTGGCCAATGTAACATGGTAACTATGTTGGTAAAATGGGGATGATTTTGGATATCACCAACATATCACCTGTTTTTAAATCACTGGAATGATATTTTACGACACGGAAGGAACTGCTTTTAAACCAACGGAAGCAACAAAAAGGGAGGACATCAGGTGACATGCAACAATTTGATGAGGTCTGGGGTGTTGATTGTAGATGCTAACCGAGCAACCAATTCTAAGCAGCCAGAGTGTCCAAAATAGAAAGATGTAGAAACTGAAAATGGGGGTGGCCTAATCCAGACCGTTCCCTTTTTTCCGAACTTCTGGAAAAACATGTGGTTTTGACCAACAATGGCAGAAAGGGTGACCGGCAGTGATGAGGATGTACCATTGCAGTATCCCAACCGAATGCCGTGATCAACAGAAATAGACACGTGTCGAGATGGTGGATGCAACATGATCCACACCATAATCAATAGTAATCAATAGTAATCAATGGGAAACGGTGTTGGAAATCTACAAAGAATGGTGGCTTTTGCACACTATTGTCAAGCTGGTTGGTGGTAAAACAAACATCTTGAAAAATTATGGAGTTCGTCAATGGGAAGGACTATCCCATACATGAAATGGAAAATAAATATTTTTTTGAAACCACCAACCAGCTATAACCATCATATTCCCATTGTTGTTGGTTTATAGCATCAACCACTATTAACCACTATTAACCAGATATATCACCAGTTTCTTAGTCTTAGTTGAATTCCGGCCACCTTTCACGATCCGCTGGCTGCCATTGCCAACCTGAAGCTTGCTGCCATGGGACCGAATTTGCCACAGCATGTCATAGCTAAAATGGGTGAACATGGTCCATTTTGAGTAGGCAAATTACGAACTACCCGGCCTGGTTTCTACGTTTACAACAAACGAACTGGAAAGATCCACCATTTTATAGCTGGGTAGTCATCCACTATTTTTATGGCCATTTTCAATAGCAAACTGTTTGTTTACCAGACCGGGTAAATAGGCTTCCTGGCTTCCATAACTATGCTCAATTACCATAGCGGCTACCCCGAAGTTTGATAAACATTGATGGGGAGAATGGGGAGATATGTGGTCTCCGAATCGGCATGAAAACGTGCTCCATGCAAGCAGCAAGTATCCTCTGGTAACCAAACATAGCAATGGACAATTCACCATCATTTTCCATTGAAACACCATTTATAGGTGGTTTGATGACACCGCTTCCAACTATGTCTGGTTGATTTCAAGCTCAATTAGCCTGGTCATATCGCGGTCAGTTCACCAATGGAATCCCCTGGTGAGCCCCAGAAAAAACGCTTGGGATTTCTGGATATTCATCCGACACAAAAAACAAATGGTATTTCATAGGTTTTGATCCCCATATCACTGGTTGGTGGTAAAACAACCAACCACTCTGAAAAATGATGGAGTTCGTCAGTTGGGATGATGATTATTCCCAGTATATATATATGGAAAGTCATAAAAATCCATGGTTCCAAACCAGCAACCAGCCTATAAATGTCGCTACTCTTTGGGTTTTATTTCTTCACAACGGAAGCCAAGATGTTGGTTCCTGAGATTCAGCATCTCCATGTTGATTGCGGACAAAATCAGGGTTTTTGCGCATGTGATGACCTCTCTGAACGAAACATGGATGATTCTTTGCGAGTATCATGATAAAATAATCTTCTTATGCTATATATTATTCACTTGACTTCGCTGATAATAAATATCATAATCTTGTCTACGAGCTATGAACATCTATGAACTATTAGATTGATCTATTATGATCTTTTCTTTTTTTGCGAAGAATCTGATGGCTGACTCCACGAGTTTCCAATCCAGGTCTCCCCGACGTATGGGGGGTGCGACCTGGTGACGGCTTGACAACGTGGACAGAAGGGTGAACCTTTCATGAATTTAGCCATTAAATATGGATATTTTAATATGGATTATACTATTTTGATGGATATTTTAATGGATATTAAATATGGATATCTTCCATGATTATACTATTTTAATGGAGATTTTAATATGGATTGTAAAAATATGGGAAGATCAAGCCATACTCTACTTGGAAAGAGAGTCGGGATCATCGAAAATTCATGGACTGTGAAAGCCTCCCATGTTTGAAATCACAAGGCGATAAACATGATCCAACCAGTTATCCAACCAGTTCCATACATTTTTTTGGGATAACTGGTTGAAGAAGTGGTTTTGTTCTCTGTAAATCGTTCTGTTCCTGTTTGGGATGCAAAAACGCAAGGCGGGCTGCAGGCCGGATGACTTCCACCTGAATGTTTGGAAATACCGAAAACAGCTGGCAATGATTAGGACCCCAGGGAGAGCAACCCTTTTTTGACAGGTTCAACATATTTCAGAATCGGCTTGCTAAGTACAGTCTAGTCTATTTCATATACATAATTCATCATACTGCAATTTATATTATATACTTATATTCAAAATCATATGGCAGTGTGTCAAAACCTTGTACCCCTTCTGTTCACATCAAAATAGCTGGATATAGCTGGTAAATGGATGTTCATCCCTCTAAAAATGGTATTAATAGGTATTGATTCATAGCCATATATATATATTATATTATATATACACATGATTCTCTATATGGAGGTTTCCTAAGTCACGGGGGTACCCCTACATCATCCATTTTGGGACTCCCCCAGAAATCCAAGGCCTGTCCATGCACTCCACTCCAGCGTCGCCCTACCGCAAGGCTTTTCAAGGGCTTTAATCATGACAACAGGGAGTTTAAGATTGTTAAATCATCCTGAAATTGGTGTATATATATATAAGACAATATCAAATAATTATCAACTATATACTAGCCCCAGGTGTTCATCTCTTCTAATCGACGTTGTACCGCTGCAATTCAGTTGGATGATAGATTCACCAAGGAGACATGTCCATTGTCTACTTTAGGGATCATGTTTTTCAGAACATCTGTGCCATTCGTTGACTGGTTGGTGGTATACCTACCCATTTGAAAAATACGAATTCGTCAGTTGGGATGATTATTCCCAATATATGGAAAAATAAAAAATGTTCCAAACCACCAACCAGTTGAAAAATACTGCCAAACCGAGCATTTGGAAGCTACGCTTGTGGGAAGTGAAGATAATGAAGATACCTGGTTGGTGGTTTTAACCATCCTGAAAAATATTAGTCAATGGGAAGGATTCTCCTATATATTATGGAAAATAAAACATGTTCCAAACCACCAACCAGATACTTCCAATTTCGAAGCCAACATTTGCTGTCCTTTGTACTCCGAATTCAGGCCTTCAAATCATCTTGCGCGCCAGCTCCCACAGGACAGGTCAGTCCATTTGGGGACGATGATTCCCCGTATCACCACCGGACATCCATGTGAGGTCATCATAATCTATCCAGACCTGGCTGTGAAAATGGGGAATACCGAATACCCCCACCAAATCACTGTGTTGATAGGAAAAGTATGGAAAAAATACACATGATACACCATTTTCAGACAAACCCGTGTATCTTTATGTCTTAAGTAAAAATCTGACATCTGACCACTAGCGGTTCATCGCAACCGCGCCTGCACCTTGCACTAAACTTCCAGGTGACCTCGAAGGGGCCATGACTGCCATGGCCGTGGATTTGCTGGTGGATGCCATAAAAATCATATAAACATCATATGGCTCTGAAGATGGAATATATCCCAAAAAAAACTATCTTATCATACTTATCATATTATCTTACATCATTTTCTTGGGAAGAATGATGAACTTTGGAAGCCACAAGCAAAATCAAGTTCCAGAGTCCACTTTCGGTCGATGTTGATAGCTCCAAAGGATCAGATTTTGACAACTTTATACAATTTTGATATCCTCTGACAACTCTGGTACTCAAGCATGACAATGGACACATACATGAACATTCACCATTGTTTATAGATGATCTTTCCATTTAAATGCCAATTTAGTGCGTACATTTTCGAGATTTCCCATGTTTTACCAGGGAATACATGTTCAGACTGCCCAATCCAAGGCAAGTCCTTCGGGAATCTGATCGTCAACTGGGGGTCCTAGAATGGGTACCCATTCAATGGTTGGTTTAGAATGGAACATACAATTAAAATATATTAAAATTGATCCTCAACCCTCCAAAGTTCAATAATTTCTGCACGTTTGGGATTTCTGACTTTTTAGGCCAAATGGAACGGTTAAGACCAAAATTGAACGCTTTCAAACCCAATTCGAGGGCCACAAGCACTGATAGCACCCACGCACTTGTGATCCTTTTTTTTCCTTATCGAGATGAGCTCCAGCAAATCCAATCTGCCAACATCAATCGTCACTTCAAAAATTTAGTAACGCGAACTGCTGGCAATACTGTCCCAGGCATTTTTCGATCGTCCGAGTTGTCTGCGTCAGTGGGTGTGTGGACCTACTTGTCCTGCTTACTCTTCCGATGTAGTCTTCATCACTCCAGGTTGCCTTACCTTACAAGACAACTCACAAGTACACCATCAGCATGTTGTTGGATGTTAAAATAAAAAATGTTGAAGCCCTTACATAGACCCAGGCACATGTTGGATTCATGCTGATGGGCGGAGAAACTTCCAGGGCCATGTGCACTCCAAGATGAAACTTGGGGCGGTACTTATACAGGCAATATCCTCTGTTGTAACAGGCCGTAGCTAATGAGGCATAGGCAACCTGATTTGATGTCTTTGAGACCACCCATGGATTGAACCACCTAAAGTTAATGACTTGGGCCCAAAAAGTCAGAAATCCCAAACGGCAGAAATATTTATTTGGAGGGTTGAGGCATATAACATCATATAACCAATTATACCCAAGTTCCAGTGGATATAATTTAATAGGTCAATGCCTGGCCCAATGAGGGAGAGAGCGAAGTAAACCACCAAGCAACGTTCATCTCATCACCAGCTGTGCGAGCGGTTGTGCACACACGGCCCCGCAGCCAGATCCCGTGCTCACGAACTGTGCGAAAGAAGAGATTTGTGCACTTGACCATATACTTGCAAAGTTGATAAAGTTCATCATCTGGATTCATCACCTTCCAACAAGGACCACAAAAGTCAGAAATCCCAAACATGCAGAAATTATAACTTTAGAGGGTTGAGGAACTGTACATGCCCTTACAGGATTTGGGATTGGCATGGGTCAATGTAATTGCTAATCGTTTGTCAACTGGCCTTTGTATCATCGGCCAGCTCGCTTTGCAGCCATGACATGACCACCCCAGTATCGAAGGCCTTTCCGCCCAGTGATGTTGGAAATTGCTGTCCCTTCCTGGGCTGCTGGCTGAAAGGGGTGCATAAGGAGTTTATTCATCACCAGATCAAGTATTTAATATCAAGTTCAGGGCTACCCCAATACATGCTTTCTGGGTCTAACATCATCGGACAAGTATGATAGCAATGATAACAAGTCATTTTGGGTCCCAGGCACCCTGACATGCCAAACGATTGCTTGGAGAATTCGTCAATTGATGTTGGGCGACGGTTTTTGTGACACCACAAGTTAAAAGACTCATATGCCTCCGCAAGCTTGTCGTCCATTTTGCGGGCAGACGGCCCAAAGTGATCCAGATAGCATAAAAGTATGATAGTGGAAGCGGCGGCGTCTTGGCCATAGCCAAGGTGAAACAAATGACAGTAATCCAAAAGAATGTATTGGGGCTTGTGACACCCTGGCACTTGACGAAGTGGAGCGAAATGGTTTTTGTAGGGTGATGGCCCTGCGCCCCCCGATCGCCATTTGGCACTTTCAGTCGGGTTGTTCCACTCCTGCAGGGGTATAGTCAGATAGATTGAGATATAGAGTGGATATGTTATATATATATAAATTATATTGTAATATAAATATGTATATCATATATATATATAAGAATGTGTAAATATCAACTTAGAACACACACATATATATATATATTCTTATATAAATACACATATATAAACTATTTAAATATGTTATATAGGTGTTTAAATATACTATGAAATATTTGACAATACATTTCTATAAATATATATATAACTGGTGGTGTCAGGAAATGAGAAACCATTTTGGGTCCATTCAGTCCTCTGCCGTGCAAAGGTGACAAATCCTTTTTGATGTAAAACCGGTCTCTAAATGGAAAGCCTGGGGTGCATGGAGTTTGTCAAGGAACCTGATAAGGTCATGTGGTAATTTTCCCCGAATATATCCGAAAAAGCTATCCCCATATAGTTTCATGAACAAATTTGATAAATAAAACCCAGTAACTTTGCGGAGGAAAACCCAATCTCCTTTGGTGCCGATGCACACCAGGCGCAGCTTGAATCCATTCACAACCTCCAAGGCCGGAGGAAACAGGTTTGTGCGTAATGGGTTCTACTGTCCCCCTTGCAAATTGTGGGGCCAACACAAAAGAAAATATACCCTCGGTAAATTAACATAGACCCTGGAAGATAGGGGTTGGAAGACTAGTTTCCATTAAACATTAATTGGCTATTTTCAGGGTCTATGTTTATTTACCAGAGGGTATATTTTTATAATGGATCTGAGGAACACATACTCCTGTTTCAAACGCATCAATTGCTTGCTTTGCGAACTCTCCCAGTAAGTCATCGATTGTCCAGTCTTGATAGTACAGGTGGCTGGATATGCCAGAGAACAGCCATCTCGTTGTGAAGGTATGCCTGGGATAAAAATTGTCGTGGGAAAGTATAATGGCATGTAGCGGTAGCATATACTTAGGCATGTTTTGGAACAAGCTGTAAAGATGCTAAAGCACAAACAAGATACGATGTGTCATTGGTTGCTCCAATTCCCATGAGTCCAATTACAGTCTGCCAAGACAAAACCATGTAGGGTCTTTTGTTTTGTCCTCTGCCCTCATCTCCATGGACAAAGTAGGGGACGCATGCTCCAAGGTTGTAGCCAGTACCATACACTGGATGGTTGGGGTCAATGAGACGATAGTCAGCCCAAAAATTTCGAAAAATCTCCATCCAATTCTGTTCTGGGGTGCAACCAGCCAGTAGCAGTTGAGGCTTGGACGAAACAAAGAATCTGCACCATTCACGCATACTGATATGGGGCCACCACACCTCCATACATCTAAGTGGTTTTCTGAGTCGTATGTGGACTTTGCAGACTTCTATTGGCACTTTCAGGGTTGCACCTGGGGTGCGCTTTATGAGGCGAGTCAGGTCCCTACAGGCATTTTTTCGGCTGCGAAAAGATCCAGACACTTTCACCAGTAGGCTTGCTTTCAGCTTACCTTAGGTGAGGGAAGCGCATGAAACAGATATAATTATATATAATCCCAAATCACCCCAAACAATATCGATATATATCATATACATGGATTTCGTTCCCTGTAATCTAAACAGCCCAACCATAAGAGTGGCCAACACACCAGAAAAAAAATATATATTGCGGCAGGATTCATGCTTTGGATACCCGACACATCATGGATGCAAGCTTCCCAACTCTGTAGGCTGTTTCTGCCTGGGTTTTCCAAGTTTTCCAAATAACCCGTACAAGATCTCGAATGATAAAATTATATCTCAAAATAATGGGTTGCAAAATTTCAAACACATGCCATCCAAGACTCCCCTGACAAGTATTCTCCCATGAGCTCACGTGCCAGTTCATCGGAAACCTTGTCAGCATCCTCCAGTTCGGGCCCCGGCTGCTGGTCGACTCTGCCTATGGGAGCGGCAGGGGCATGTGAGCAGTGTCCAAAACCCCTGTTGGCTAGATGATTTTAGTACCCAATATATTGGGGATTACACGGATTATAGTAGTCCATATAGGGTAATCCCTATAAACCAACCAGAATGATAGAGGGTTTATGAGTAGTGAGTTGCTATCGTAACCCATAGCCAGCTGAATCCATTCAGACAGCTGCAGCAGGTAACCTGATGGCAATGTACAAAAGAGAGAGAGAGATACCTAGCTGAGTAGACATTGATGGTGTGGTTGGCTAATGTCCCAGGCCCCAAACATGATATCAATGCAATCTTGCATGGACTTCCCTTTATGACTTTATGACTGTATATGGTTGTTTGAAGATGTTCTTCCCTATATAACGCTTTGGGGAATTTTTCCAAGACCCCTCGGTTTCACATCCCAACGGTCAGAGCAGCAAGCCTTGCCAAGGTTGAAACCGTCCGGGCGATCTACCTGGCATGTTGCAAGGACGGCTGAACGGATTTATCAACAAGGGAGTGGGGGATTTCAACCACAAACACTGCTAGCAGATCTACAGCTGTCAAATCAAAAACTGGTGTCAGTGGAAGTGGAATAGTCAAGCCTAGTCAGCACATTTTTTTTTCATTTCACTTATCCGCGCTCGCCGGTATACCAGTAGGCTTTGTGCCATGTCAAAATTTTGGAAATCTCCAAAGCTACCAGCACGCTGTGGCCACATCATTGGCTGTAGGACCAATCATCTGCCTCTTCCCAGAAAGTATTGTAAATCGGGCTAGTATAAATATAATATATATATATATATATATATTATATATTATATATATTATATATGTTATATATATTATATATATATATTATGTTATATATATATATTAATATATATATATATATTATGTATATATTATGTATATATAGTATGTAGTTTCTTGCCGCTGTGACCATTCTATGCGTGCAGCTGCCAAAAGACTGATCCAATCAGCTTGGATGAAAGAGCTGCGAAAGAACTCTTTAGTTCTTGCTCTTCTTGTTCTTCTTGATTTTCTTGCTCTTTTTTTTCCTAGTGCTCTTCTTCTCTGTTGCAGCGCTAGCTTCTTCGTCGTCTGCCTCCATCTTCGGCTGAATGTTGGCCTTCCTTTTTTTTGATTCGCTGGGTGCGGCCTTGGGTTTGGCAGCCGCTTTTGCCTTCACTGCCCTGCCAGCCATGCCAGGATAGGATCGATGCTGGGGGATGATTACGAAGGAAGAAAAAACAGATTGGAACCTACTGGCCTGCACCTGCTGATAACCTGGCTCAGTTGGACGTCCTCCTTTGACAAATCCACCAGAAGCTTTCGCAGGGTGGTTTTGTCTTGCCTCAACAATAAAGAAATTGCAACGTAAGATATATATGTACGTCCAAACAGTTCGATGTATTCATTTGTTCCCCCATGGATTCCTGGCTGGGTTTCTGACTGGGACGGTTCATGCTCAAACTGCAAGGAGTTGGCCTGGAGAACCAGCAGTTCATCAAACTTTGCCTGGAAGGTCCCAAGCTTGGCCGTGAGCTCTTTCATCACCCTGGGCTGGAGGCCGGTTAATTACCAACATTACCACCAACAAAAGGGTAACAAGGGTAACCCTGGGTAACCAAGGACATCCCTCCCAACCATACACCCTTATAGGCCATGTGATCAAACACAATGCTGCCAAGGAGCGTGTTGGATCTGTCGGTTTCCACTTTTGCTAGCGTCTCCTGTGGCAGCTATGTAGAAGTTTCTGGGACCCCGGGACCACACATCTTAAATTAGACTAAAAGGCATATATAGTTGTAATGATTTGTATGCATTGAAGTAGAAAGCCTTTAGGTCTTCAGCTTGGTCGATCTTCTTTCCGGCAATCTGCACAAAGTCGCTCATGAGACCTCAATTGTTTTTTGTTTTAACTCGGGTTGCTAAATGGACTCATGTTAATCTCAGCACATCACTGTATGGATCTGCGCCAACTTGAAGAACGGGAAGGGTGGAAAGGTTCTTCTTCCCCTTACCTTTCCCCTTCTCAGACCCTGAGACGAGTCCGATGTTTTGGCTGTTAGCCCCTCTCCTTAGGTATTCAAACTGTGCATGAATGAGCAACTGTTGGACTGCCAACAATGAATGTATTATACAGTATATCAATCTTGGATGGTGTAAATGGCCACATATGATTTATCATTCCAACATTGTTCATTACAACTTTGAATAGCATCCTAGTATCGTGATCGTCCTCTCAGCGTTGAGATCAGCGCCCTCTCCCACAAGCAGGCCCCTTCCACCCTGTTGGATTCAGCCCATAAAAGCTGCATGTGTCTGTGAGGTGAGAAGCTACATTTCCAACACTCAAGCACAAGACCGGCCTCAACTTCGACACTTGAAGAGGCTTTTGTGGACGTTCGGTCGATACCACGGTTCAAGAATTTGAAATCGGTTGGCACTCGGTATTCCCATGCCCCATGAACAGGGTTCTTCCTTGACATTCCTTGGGTTTCGGCCCAGTTCTTGGCATGGTCCACCATTGTCCTCAGTTTATTCTCAATAGACACCAGTTTGACAAGTCACCTGGGGAAATGTTTAAACGTAACGTCCCCCAAGAAAAGTATTCAGGTGACTTTTTACAAATATATATATATATATATATGAGATAGGGCATGCAGGCAAATCACCAGCAGACTGGCTGAGTGCTATACTGGTCCCATCCAGGTTGAAGTACCAACTGTGACTCCGTCATCCATCCTCCTTCAACATCCTCTCTATCCTCCTGCAAAGAAGTGATGGATTACCCATAGATTCTAGAATGTTTGAATAAACTACTATTGTGCTCCTGAATATGTTCTCTCTCCACTGCAAGGTTGACCAGCTCCATTGACATGTCATTCTGGTACAGCAAAGCACGAAGGTGCTTACCTAGATACAATACGTGCATATGGCTTAAGCCTTTTAAATCACACATGGGAAGAAAATGAATTGACCATTTGATGCTGCCATGAAACGCCCATGTTCTGTTCCCCACATCTTGATGAGTTCAGGGCTTGCTTGGATCTTGCCCTTCTTGGCGGCCGCAGCATAGCGCTGCATCCTCAGCGGAAATCTGGACACCCAAAAACCCAATACCAGCCTAATGGGGGTTGTCAGAAGCAGCAGAAGAAAATCATGGTTACAACTTACAACTCTGTTTGGACCTAGTCCCATAGAGTGGTTATTGTAAGTTTATTTGAAGTAATCTCACCCCACACACACACACACCCACATATATATATTATGTATTTCCCCGATATGTGTATCTTATGGAGTGGATGTCCTTCACCAAAAAAGACTGGGGGCACCAGGGGTAGCTACTCGCCGAATAAGTATATAATGAATTTTGTTATATAATGAATTTTATGGATTTATATCTGTTACCCCACCCCCAGATGTACATGATGAGGTATGGAGCTGGAACTATTTTGCAATCTAGTGTCTTCCAGTAGGTCCCATCAGAATACATATTCCCTTCAAGTTCATCATGTCCAGAGCCCGAAGCGGTCGATGATGCTGGAGTTTGGTTGGTCAAAGTCTGTGGCCCTGTTGCTTGTGAAGTTGCAGCAGGTGTTGCTTGTGCAGTTGCAACAGGGGGCAGAGAGCTTGTCGAGGTCTGTGGCGGTGTTGCTTGTGGAGTTGCAGCGGGGGGTGTTGCTTGTGCAGTTGCAGCAGGGGGCTGAGAGCTTGTCAAAGTCTGTGGCGGTGTTGCTTGTGGAGTTGCAGCGGGGGGTGTTGCTTGTGCAGTTGCAGCAGGG
>Ga0126342_10016345_pt1 | contig 12941 bp, 9 predicted proteins | sample Cyp1metagenome_FD_92528 | JGI IMG/M metagenome (GOLD analysis project Ga0126342, IMG submission 92528) | Coral microbial communities from Lord Howe Island, Old Settlement Bay, Australia - Cyphastrea 1 metagenome | ecosystem: Host-associated > Invertebrates > Cnidaria > Coral ... | reverse complement strand
TCATGTGCCAGGCCAGAATTTAAAAATCCAAGGATCCAAGATGGCTGAGGAAAACTGAAATCAAGTGAGCCAATCAGCTGAATCTGACACCTCTGCAAAGCAAAAGCAGGGCTGGGCGAGGGTTGGCACCTGTCTGGAGGTGCCATCGCTGGCAAGGCTTGGCCGTAAAGTGCTAGAGCCAAATTTTGGCAATATGGGGCCCCCAGAAGTGAAAAGGGAAAAAATGCCTCCAGCACAAAATTTATGTAGCAGGTTTTGCAATAATGACTCTGAAGGGGGAAAAGCAATTCTTCCCTCTCGAGGCATAAATTTCTGCCGTTTGGAGTTTGCAGGTATATTGGAAGGATATTTATGATCCATATATTGGAAGGATATTTATGATCCATATATGAATGGATATGACGTATGACATATTTCTTATGTTCAATCCTGGGAGGATGATCCCACATGAGACCGAGGAAGAGCACTTTGATTTCGCAGCTGCTACAGGCCATTTTTTCTATATGCCCCAAAAGATGGACAAAATCAATGGATCAATTCGTTTGGTATTCCGGAAATGGATGGTTCAAATTACCCCCTGGTAAACTAACATAACTATGGAAAATCACCATTTTCAATGGGAAAATCCACTATAAATGGGCCATTTTCAATAGCTATGTTAAATTACCAGGTACATCATTGATGGATATTGATGGTTCATTAGTAGTGGTCGTGCCCATCGAGTCCCGTTTCTGAGCAAGCCCAAGGGATGGTCAAAAGTCGGGGGAGAATCTTTCGTCCAAAGTAAATAGCAACGAAAGAAATTTACCCTTGATGTAACACATAATATCATAATATAGTTATGTTATGTGGAACTCACCATTTTAAGATCTACAAATGGGCCATCTATATGACATTTTTTTTGACAATATATGACAATATATGACCATATATGACAATATATGACAATATATGACAATATATGACAACTACCAACGGCTAAATCCTCTGCAGCCAGGCCGACTATCCTGGTTTGCGCGTGGGACCTGAACCCACCACTGACAAATTCGTGGCCATCATGGCAGGACCTTCGCGACAGCAGCTTCCAGGCGCACCAAAAAACTCGGGACGGGGATTTGGATGTGGAAACCAGTCATGGTAAGTGCAGAAAAACATAGAAAAACAACCAAAGTAATATAAGTAATAAGATGTTATAAGCAACTCGTAATGGGGATATGATGATATAAACCAACATGAACCAACAACCCCCAAAAATAATGAATGACGAGTTTGCCGTACCCACTATTTATTCAATATGTGAGCCATCCAGAACCAATTACCATGCCTAAGATGCAGATTCATCATATGTAAAATCAGGTGTCCTCAGTGTTTGTTGGTTTTTTCCCTATCATTCTTGATATTTATTATTGACAATTGACAACGTGTTTAATATCAGCAAAGATTGTGAGTCGTTGCTGGCTATCTTCAATTGTTGATTATATTATTTTGATCATTCTTGTCGTTCACAGCTCTCATAATCCCCAATGATCCCCAATGTTTGTGCACAGCATGTGGCAACCCCATCCTCAACCATACCTATTTGCCAAATCCAAGATCTGTTGGGGGGGTTGTCTTTTGGCGCATCCCAAAAAAACCCATGGCGTATCTGGCCTACCGACTCATATAGGATATCCACATCGGTTGCCATCGGTTGCCATCGATTGTCCCGCCACCATCGCAGGCTTTGCTCTTTGCAGCAATCCGCGGAAATCCTTCGATCAGCTCCAAAGCTTTGGCTCCAGCTTCCTTGAGCGCTGCTTGGAATGGGAAGCTTGATGCCCGGGATTCGTGGGAGGCCACAGTGGCAATACATGGCAAGCAAATAAGGTGGCTTTCACCAAAGAGATTGTGGGGATACAACTGGCATACTAATGCATACTGGAGTTTGAGGTTTTAGACACCAAAGATGGCCGACCAGGCGCCACAAAACATAACGAAAGGTCATAAAAAACATCCAAAAAACATCCAACATCATGTTTCATGACATGATTCTGTTGGGAAATCTGGGCGCTTTCAAAGCATGGACTCCATGGACCATCCATCCCCACCAGGCTTTGAAGGAGCTCTGATGCCGGAAGAAGAGGTGATGTTCTTTGATGGGCCACGGGATGGGTGACTCAACATGTATTTTCTGAATGCTAAGTTCAATGGACATATCCCAGAGTAGATGCACTTTTAAACCGACTTATAACTGGGAGATACATTTTCAAATGTCTGAAGTGATCAAACATGGCAAGTTCAAATCCTATATCGAATCTATAAAATTGGGGATAAATCATGATAAATCATCTTCAAAAGTATTCAAAAGGGTGGATTTCCCATCATTGTCCATTGCAGTGTTCGATTACCAGAGGGTACTGACCGTTACTGGTGTTCCTCACTTTTAGGCTCTAGACGTGATTTGTGATGAAATGCCCATCTCCAATCAACTTTGCACTTCACACCCAGTTGCTAGAATATATATATATATCCATATATATATATATATATCCTAATTTGGAGCCACCCATTTCCCCCTGTGTCCCACAGTGCTTTTCCTGCCTCAGACAACTTGAGACAATAGCAATCAATACACCAGAGCCTTTGTGGAGCCAAGCAATGCAACATCCAACCTCTGACCGCCACATCCATCAGGTGCCAGTACTGGGATCCCTGAGTTTCGTGGACACTCCTGGGGTGCTCAGTGGTGATAAGCAGCGCATGGGTCGGAGCTATGACTTTGAAGGTGCCATGGGGGGCAGCTTTGGTAAATGAACATCGATAACATCACCGGTCAGATGTGGTGGCGAGCTGATCCATGTCTTTGAGGTTCAAAGCCACAGACATGGACCATGTTTACTAACTTTAGCAACGATATTCCAAGTGTGAGGTGAGTAACGTTGACCAATCAGTGATTCTTTAGCCGGCGCGCGCAAAGAAAATAGTAGAGCTTGGGAGTGAGTGTTCAGTTGGAATGGTAGCACGTTTAGAGGCCAAGATCCAACAAACCCAATGCTTTTGAAGGCCGTGGATTGTCGTTAACATATGGCACTGCAGACTTCTATAAATTGACAGATGATGCGGGTCCCATGGTTGGATTGCTTTCATGTCAGAGGACTGGACCTTTGATGATGTTTGTTCAGTGTGGTTCTTGATGCCGCACATAGCAGACCAATTCCGATCTTTGATGCAGCAGAGTGGAGATGTTCCACGGTACATCTCAGCGCTCCAGGCGTCATGGGCTGGTTTGCAGAGCATGCGGATTTGGTCATCGTTCTCTTTGATCCCAATAAGTTTCCTGCCCTGACATACGCTGACATTGGCACTGTGCATGGCCGCAGTTTTCCAAAGCCAAGGTCGGCCTAGTTTCGAGTTGTGTGGACTGTGTGGACATAGGATTTATACACTTAAATCACTTAAATCTAATGGTTTATATATAATCATTTTCTCCAAAATTGCCATAAATTGGAGGGGGGGATACCATGTGATACCTACCCCTTGTTCAGACACACAGCTAAGGTTGGACATTAGCGATGAATTCCGGCGCTGCTTAGAAGCCTTAGGCGAGCCGAAGCTATCCTTTTGCGGAAAACCATGGGCAAATATGGCCCCCACAAGGTGGCTTTGGAAGCTGATTCATATATTCGATTTGCAAATCCATATGTATACTTAAACAATTTAAACGTCATGTTGGTCTTGTATGTCATGTTTGAGGTGTGTTCGCTCTTGCTGTTGTTGCAATCCACCATTTGTTGCCGATTCAATCTGAATCTGAATCTCCATGCTGCTTTTGAAAGCTAAAGCCGACCGAGAAAGATTCCCTGGACACAGGCAAGAACAGCGAGCGCAAAGTCCGCTTCGTTCTGAACAAGGTGCTTTGGCCACGAAAGCATCTGGAACTGATACCAATGTAAACGTTGTAAATGCGGAATGTTGTAGATGTTGATTGATTTATAGGGGCCAAGTACAAACTACATATTTATTAATATTCATTATATCATATTATGTGTTCAAATTTGGGCCTCAAGGCAGCGAGACGAGGCATGTTGAATCATGGCCCACTTGGATTCGAGTCACTGAAGGCTGAAAAGCTGGAAAGATTTGAGCTGGTGAGAGTCTTTGGAGGTTTGATGCCCCTTGGCTGAAAGATCTCCCAATGATCTCCTATAGCCTTGTAAAACATGTCAAACAATGCTTGTCATTTCCACACAAGAATACATAAATTGTATCAACTATCCTTTGCAGTTCGCAGTATTAACATGTATATGCATGTATTAACTATCATTTAAATACAACAAACACAAAAGAAAAGAAATAGGAATATTGTCATGATTTTGGGCAGATTTTTGCATTTCCAGGTTGAGTACCCATCCTAGGTGGTCCTTGTCGAAGGTCATCAGCAGTCCGGACGGGCTGGGGGTGGTGGGTGGTGGCGGTGTAATTTTTGGGGGTTCTAAGTGGGATGATAATGGACATTAATGGTTGTAAATGTGGGATATTAGTGGATACAAATGGATACACATGTTTCGACAAGAATGGAAATATAACGGGATAATATGGGATAATATGATATAAGTGATATAAGCGGATACTTTTGGATTAATCGTGGATGATAGTATATATATATTATGCATCACACAATAAATGTGTTTAAAAAAAAGGCAGTGACACTATACAAATTAGAAAGAGGTTTACCCTGGGATTTAGGCAAACACAATGGGAATTGAAGTAAGAAAGATCTGACATGGCAACAATGGGACGGGCAAAGATGGTCAAAATGCCTATGGCACTGGAAAGACAGGGGCCTGGTAGACTCATAGCCACCTGGCCAACCGCCAGCAGGTGATTGCTATGGGCCCACTTCCCAAACATGTTCCAACTAAAACAGATAAGACAGAATCTCAGAAGTGCAATGGCCCAACTATTTTGGATGATTTTGGATGGCTTATCAAATGATTATCCATTTCATTGGATCATGGTGTGTTTCCACTTCTAACATTAGTTGCTTGAAGTCGACTGCTCCGTTCCGTGGCTTTCCGGAACGAACGCAAAGGAGATGCCATACATCTTCGTGTCGGCGGCTGCCGAGCTGCTTGGGCATATGTTCCGTGGTGCCCCAAATCCTTGAATTTCCATGGATCCCCAATAGCTGGATGGTTATGATATGTTATGATGGTTGAGTTCATGGAAAATCCCACAAAATGACATGGATGCTTCAGGGGTATGGTAGATCGCGGGATTCAATGACAGCTGCTGGACGGGAAGCTCCTCTGGATCAGCTCGTCTGGATCAGCTCGTCTGGATCAAGGATCAGGGCTTAGTGCCACCTGAATGGGAGTATAAATGATGTAGAACCCCAGTTCAACACATATGTTTCCGAAGTCATGGGATACAGCCCCTAAATCCCTAAATCATCCACATTCTTTTTGGTGATGTTCCCTGAAGGAAACCATCCACTCCCCCAAGCCCATCTAGCTCGAGGATTTCCAGCCATATTTTGGAGGATTTCCCCCCCCAGTGAAATCCCAAATGCCCATGGTTAAATTCCCATTCTTATGGCATTCACTTCGATAAACGTCTTCATTCAAATCACAAAAAAAAAGGACACTGGACAAGGTCCAACCACTGGAGCCAAAATGGCAATTCTTGGACTCTAAAGGCAATGTTATATGTTCCCAAGTGGAAGAACATCCATTTACAGATGATTTCCAGTGGGGTATCAACCCGATCCCGAAGTGGTAGGCGGTGTGCAGACCTTGCACCCGAAGCGCGGGACTTCTTCCTGAGTGAAGAGGCCAAGTTGCGTTTTTTGGCTGCGGAGTTGATGGATTCAATGGTGATTTCATGGGATAAGCTGGGGATATCATTGGATATATCCACCACGAAGCCTAATCACCGGACTTATAAACTAACTTGGCTAAGATTTGGGTGAATGCACATGAGTTTCGCCGGAAACTGAACATCATGGTTTCTGGCGAATTTTCCCACAATCCAGTGAGAGAAACATCAAGGAGAGTTGGGATTGATTGGTTCCTACATATTGGTATAGCTAGCCTCCAGGTGAATTCCATGGCACAAAGAAGTTGAAGAAAGGAATGTTTTTAATGATGAGATTCAATCATCTCAAGATATCTCAAGGCCACAGACAGTTTGTGTCCCTGACTTCTTCCATTTCCACCTTGTAGATCTAGCTGCACAGATCTGCACAGTCACTTTCAAGATCTTCCAAGGACAAGAAGTTTGGCAAGTCCCCTGTGACAACACCACCCGGAAGGCCCAGGACTGAGGACTTGTGGTTGACATGGTGGGATCCCTCACCGATCTGGAAACCGACAGGTCCACGTTCAATGTCAGACTTTGCATACAGGCTCCTATATATATATTCCAAATTGAATCTGCTTCCTTCTGAGTAATTTTTGGCCGGTTGATCGGACGATTTGACAGGAAACTCTCAAACATTGGGATTTAAACTTAAACCATGATAACATATGGCAACATATGGCAACCATTCTCAAGATTTTGGATCAAAAAACCTTCATGAAAAACCATGACACCAGCATTTGCACTTCAGATTTTCCCCATGGCACCATGGTGCCGTGGAGGTGAACGATCTCCTGCGTCGCGGCCGCTTGCTGCGCTGCCACACGCTGCTGGTGAACCATCTGCTGACGCTGCAGGGCCCCTTCGGACGCCGAAAGCTGCTGCGCGAGACTCTGGCAGATCCGGTGGGACGGGACAGAACCGAACCACTGGAGCACCACTGGAGAAATATGGTGAAATGGAGAAATATGAGGTTTTCACTTGGCTATCTATGTGTTAAATAATATAAATAATTCGAATAACTAGATGATTGGTAGTAATTATTGTTCTTTTTTTTGGGGGGGTGGGCTTGACAACTGGTGAGTGCGCAAGAACGCGCATCATTGGGGATGGATTTGTGGATGCTTTAGGTGTAGCATGGTGTAGCCAACAAATTGGGAAGTCAGTTGGCAGATGTTTGCAGCTAGGGACACTGCTACGGCTACATGTTGTTTTTCTCCAAGTGATATCGCAAAAAAAAAGCCCAAGGCATTCCAAGGCATTTCGATGATTGTAGAATGCCCATTGGTTTTGTTCCGTATACATATTAAAAACATATATAAATGGTTGCAAATTTCTATTGTTACCTAGTTAGATGATATTACTTATTCATATTGAAATTACTGATCAATATTCTATGTCTATACCTATTAATTGTGTAACTCAAACACGTCAAGACGCCACAGGTGAAGCTAGGAGCTGCCTGTGCTCAGGTGGCTCAGGACAGGCTTGCTGTGGGGCAGCCGGCAGGATGGGTATGTCACGGTATGTTTGTTGGAGCAGCCCCCTGGCAATTTAGCAGCTTGCGAACTGGAAAATCATCATGTTGAATAGGTAACCAGAGCTATATGTAAAAATGCCAAAACAAGGAAGAACATGTTTTGAATGAGGATGCGTTTACCGTTCACAAGCTTGGCAGCAAAAAGATGGAGGGAATCTGAGATTGGCCATTGAGCACATCGTACTTTGAAGCCGAGCATTCAGTAGCTTTCAGCATGGTTCTTCCCATAATGCAGGCCCCCCACATATTTTTAGACATCCGATGGATAGAATCGACAAAGATCCAATTTCCAGTTTTCGGATGGTTTTAGTTATTTTCCACACGTGTTTCACAAGCCGCACTTGTGCCTTGTTGGGGCTCGATTTCATGCTGCGGCCCCTGAGGAGTCTAACATCCCACTGCAAGATTTTCCATCAGCAGAGAACTTGCACCGTGGCAGCAGGGTGCATCTGATCGGATCATGTCGGATCATGCCAGGCGGTTTGCAGGCAGCCGGTACCTTGAGAGGATTTTCGTGGTTGAAATGATTCATGAGATTATCAACTCCAAGAGAAGTCATTCGTGATTTATGATTCATGATTGTACTATAATTATGATAATGCTTAATTGTGATATATGCTGATAATATATATATAAATATGTATGTACAATGTTGATATATTCTAATTCATGCAATCATCCATGATCCAACTTCAACTTACAAGATTTAACTTCCGTATCCTTCCGCCGCCCAGGACAGAACTATTTCGCAAGTTTGGAGATGTCAAGCCTTTGGGACTGCGAACTGGAAAGGGGGATCAAGCCAGTTTTACCAGAAGTCAGTCAAAGGAACAATACAGGAACCGCTTAAAGTTGGAAATATCGAACCAAATATTAGGATCCTGTAGATTTACCCAGGAAAAAAACTCCAAACGACGCCCTGTGGGTTTTGGATCCTTTCTTTTGGGGTAACATCTTGGGTCGCCCCACAGAGTATCATCCTTAGAAGTACTTGGCAGGTCTGAGACACCTGATAGCCTTGACATTCAGTTGAAGTGCATGGTGTGAAAGGATCATACTAAATCACCCACAGGAAGTTCTCGCATGTGATACCCCAGCAAAAAAAAAAACATGGAAACTCGAGCAGACCAAGCATTGCGGCAACAGCTGGGGTAAAGCTGCGGTAAATCTCAACCAAGGACAATCAAGCCCGTGCCATCCAGCCTCTTCCGCGCAGCAGAGGTGGGAAGTTTGAATAAATCATAATTATACCCTCTGGTAATTTAACGTAGCTATTGAAAATGACCATTGATAGTGGATTTTCCCATGAAAAATGGTGATTTTCAATAGCTATGTTAAATTACCAGAGGGTAACCTACCTCAAGGGTAGATCTCACCTGAGTCAGAGGTTTGGAGAATGTTCTTTCATTCCAGATGGATGGGCACAAAATCATTCGGAACAGGCTTTCTGCTCCAAGAGGTGAGAGCATCCACACCAGAATGAATAGAACCCCTGATCTAAGGATCTAGACATGCCCTCAAGTCCTATTTTCCAGGTTGAAACATCTAGATTTAATGGGTAATCCATTCCCCCAAGTATGAAATACCACCTGGAACCCGCTTGATTAATATTGATAATATTGGATCATATTGGATCTATTCTTTTCCCATCCTTTTCTCAATAATATAGGGTAATTAATTGAAGAGAATAATATTTTACCTTGGCTAAATCCCCATCAAAACTCCCCAAGTGTTTTCAGGCAGGTATCCTAAAAAAAACTCTGCACGAATCATGGCTTCGGTTTAAGTCGTTTAAGTAAACATAAAAGTTGAAACACATCCAGCAATGAAATGATACGAACAAAACAATACTCCCACATTGACTCCCTAAAATTCCTCTGGACACCCTAAAAATCAATTCAAAACACTTTTTTCAGATCTCATCATTTTTTGTGCCAGCTAAATCCCATGAAATCCTTATTGAAGCCTCCCTTACCCTCTATTAAGTTCGATGATTTTCCCAACCCCCCTTTGACCAACTGGCAAATGAGCCATATACGGGTTCGTTGGTTGATAGGTTTCCCTAAGGGTTAGTTATGGTTAGTTCATCATCCGCAATAACAAGGTTGTATAGTTTCTTACAACGTGAGGCCCAGCTATAAGTTTGTTTATTAACCCATTATATAACTAGTTCGATATATCCATAAGTGGGTAACATAACAAGCTAGCATATGGATGTTTATATCGTGTAACCAACATGTGTGAATCTAGCATAAACATCCATAAACCATAGAATTCAGCTAGTTTCATGACACCAACTTAGCCATCTTAGCTCAAAAGGAAGCCCTGAACACGGACATCCCTGTGCTCCTGGAGCGCGTGGCATCGGAACGAGAGGAGATGATTCAGCAGGGCATCCCGGGAGCAGCGCCCTGGCATATGGGGGTACCCTCAAATCATCCACTGACGGATTTTCCATGAAATCATGAAATCAACCATCCAGCGAGCTTGGGGTATACCCAATGGAAACCCCCAAAAAGGGGGATAGAATTGATATAGAATTGATAGAATCGGAAGAAAGTTTGGGATTTGGAATAATTTAAGATGATTTAAGGATGTATTTCGGGATTGGCTGAGGAAGTTAGGTGGTTGAAGCTTGAAGACTCGCAAGACCTTTACCGTTGACCAAGGGGAATTGCACGTTTGCGGAAAACATTGGGATGTCAACCAACAGGCATGTGGATTCCTGTGGATGTTAAACAGCGAAAATAGAAGTTCCAACATTTTGGCCACGACAGAAATTTGGAAACAATTGGCGTGTGGTTTCATTTGTTTGTGTTCTCCATGCTTCTTTGACCTTTCTGGGCTTCCTTGTTCTCCATTCTTGCTTAGGGAAATTATACCATTTTTAGGCATTGTTCTGGGAGACGTTTCAGCCACCGAACTGATGTCACTTCCTAGGTCCTAGCAGTGGGTCACTGGTATGAACATATCATTGACGCACGAGTGGGTCAATAGCAATTATCGCAACACATTTCAGCAACAGTATGATATCGGATCCTAAAATGGAACTTCGTCCATTCGCCGGTAACAATTATATTAGGAGCAATTCATGCGTTGCTCTGAGAAGCCGGTCAACTAGCGAAAACTTAAGATTGTACCGTACCTGCTCTATTTTGAGAGTTTCCGGGAAGAAACAGCCCGCCATTAATTTTGAGGTTTTGGTTTGCCTTGGCTTTGCCTAATGTGGATTGGGGCAAAAGGTTGCAGTGTTGTTACAGAATCCTAAGTATGTCTTGTATAACGGCCACTGAGTCACCTTAATATCCATCTCTGTATGTCATATTGTGGTCCAGTTCCATTTTCTCAAACTCCAGCTTTGCAAACAGCCAAGGATGGCCTGCTCAAAGGCAAAGGCTCAGGACACAATGAGCAAGTAGCCACTGCAACTGAGAAAGGAGCACCGGCAACCCGCGACTCAAAGAAGGTCTCTCCCATGTCGCAGGCATGACTTGTGCAGCGAAGTCAGCAAAGTGAGGTACAAATACACTGGAATGTCGGATGCCACAGCAAGAATCATCAAGATCTCCGGAGCTTGAAAGCTCTCTAGTTGTGCATGATGTGGCAGTTCCAACTGCAGTTCCTGTGGTTGCAATCAATCAACGGGGTAAGGCTTAAGGATGTTTACGGTCAAATCCACAGGAAAGTGCTGCAGTGCATCCTGATTGGGCCACAAGTGCTGTGTACCGCGTGAGAAAAGGGTGCCATGAAGATGGTCCACAACCATCCCATGCCCCATGATTGATCCAATTTTTGGGCCTCACAAAATGAATAGATCTGACATGATGCCTGGGGGTTACAGGATGTTACATGGGTATTTGATATTTGGGAGGGAGTACACTGCCCAACATGCACAGTTCAGCTGGAGTTCTTCTTGTTGCTTCCCAGCCGACGACAGCGGTTTGGTGTCGGATGCTGATGGTTTTTGTATGTGACAGTTGTGTTTGAGTTTGTCGTTTTGCAAGTATGGATGATTGGCCATGCAAAACTATGGAGGTATTTTAATGAGTTCAGACTTGCCTATGTTCATGCTTTGCTGTTTCAATCCGGCTTGGCTAGCCGAAACATGATGAAACCATGTGCACCTGTTTTGTGCAAGGAGGGTTTTGACAGGTCTCAGGGTTTCCTGCTGATCATAGTTTTTTTTGCACAGGATCTGTCACAAGCACAAGAATCGCAGCATGAGGAAGGCGAGAAGAGCCGTTTGTAAGCTCAGCGGGTCTTCGAGATGAGTCTCTTTGATTCATACCATCGTCAATACATAGGTTGGTCCAAAAGTGGAGCCCCAAAATATAGCGCTTTTACTGTGGAGAATCGAGGATGATGACAATTCATGTTATTTTCCATTTGAATTGGGGGTGCCCATTTTCAGATAAACTCATATATTTGGTGATTCATACAATATGTATATATATATATAAAGAGATATTTTAGTGGGGTCTTCATGGCTACGCATTGTTTACCAGAGGGTGTTCTATTTCTCGAAATTGGTGAGCCCTCAGATAATCGTCTACCAATTGTCCTGCAATTCAAGACCTAAGCAGCTGACGTCAGCAGAAAATCACATCCAAGTTCGAGCATTGGATCAATCAAGGTCACAACTGGATTGAGGCAGAAGTGCCCGATAGCAGTGCAGAACACCAATGCATAGCCATTCCCGCTGCCTGCCGAGGGCAGTTGGAAGATTACATCCGAAAGGCTCGGCGGCACTGGGCACATTAACCTCACTGGATGCTGACTAACAACATCTCGCAACACCCCCAAAATGGGCCAGTGAACATCTCAGTCTCAATCTGAAAGAGGCTTCTCAAAGACCTTCTATTGTTTGTATATCAGTCACACAATTTGAGTAATGTCATGTTGCACAATGTAGCATAATTATAGAGAATATATATATATATATATTATATATACATACATACGTTGATATCTTCTATTCATTTCCCTGAGGGGGGCCAGGGTTCGGATGCTTCGAGCCCGCTTAGTTTGCCAAAAAGACTGGACACCTTTGCTGCGGTCATCATATCTGCAGCCTCTCAAAGTCGCCAACCATGCGAATCACAATGCGAATCACTCATTGAATTGTTTAAAGAGCACACACATAGCTCATACGATGATGATGATGATGAGGATGATGATGATGATGACGATGATGATGATGATGACGATGACGATGATGATGATGATGATGATGACGATGACGATGACGATGACGATGGCGACGATGATGATGATGATGATGATGATGACGATGACGATGACGATGACGATGACGACGATGATGATGATGATGATGATGATGAGGATGAGGATGACGGTGATGATGATGACGATGACGATGACGATGACGATGATGATGATGATGACGACGATGATGACGATGATGACGATGATGATGATGATGATGACGATGACGATGACGATGACAATTTTGATGATGATGATGATGATGATGATGACGACGATGACGATGACGATGACGATGATGATGATGATGATGATGACGATGATGATGATGATGACG
>Ga0126342_10016344_pt1 | contig 12941 bp, 15 predicted proteins | sample Cyp1metagenome_FD_92528 | JGI IMG/M metagenome (GOLD analysis project Ga0126342, IMG submission 92528) | Coral microbial communities from Lord Howe Island, Old Settlement Bay, Australia - Cyphastrea 1 metagenome | ecosystem: Host-associated > Invertebrates > Cnidaria > Coral ... | reverse complement strand
TACAACTCCACTACGCTACAACTACAACTACAGTTGCAGTACATCACACTACATCCAGCAGGTGAGGAAGAGGTGACCACTGCAACCATTGCAACCACTCCAGCAAACACAACTCCAACCACCCTTCGGTCAATCAGTGGCTTCGCTCTGCCATCCCTGATTCACAACAACCAACGTCTCCTATAGGTTTCCTATTTTTGAAACTTCCGCCACCGCCTTGTGCGGTACTACTGGTATGTTTATGATTTATGACTCGCACTTACTGGCTGAGATGCGCCAAGTATCCACAGCGCCCCCTAGATTTCATAATCATTTTATATTCTGAATGTTCTTGATTCATGTCATGTGCATGAATTTTGCAGTGGCTGGCCCATTGTGGCAGCATTCTGCAGAACACAAGAGGCGTGCAGGCGTAGTCAAGAACCGTCGTAGTCGTTCTCCAGCCGCGGTGACCACAGCCCTGGCAGCTATATGTCGCCAGGTGAAGATACCTAGTGCATACTATGGTTTATGGTCAGTTTATTGGTGAATGGCATGTGGTAAACCATTCTAAATCCAATAATGAATCACCCATTTCACCAGCCCAATCCTGAAGAATCCCCAATTTCACCATATATAGAATCCCCAATCTTAGCATATAATCCCCAACTTCACCATATAATCCCCAATTTCTTTTAGCATATATCATATATTTCACCAGAAATGCTTGGGATTCCAACCATCCAAAGACATCAGAGGAGAGCCCATGGCAGGCATCAGAGGCCATCCAGGCCTTCAAAGATCGCGCCAAGGACTATCCTTGCGGCAGCCCGTGACGGGGCGCTCTTTATTTAAGGGTCGCGTTGTGTGGTACCCTGTGGCCGATTCCTGTGGATGAAATCGATTGAAATCTTTTGAAATCTATGAGTGAGGCAGTTGGGTGTTTAGTTCATGTTAGTTGTGAGCTTAACTGAAGTCAAACATAGGTATGCTTTCCCGTTTTGAAGCCACTTGACAAGTATACTGGTCGGTGGTTTGGAACATGAATTTTATTTTTCCATATATTGGGAATGTCATAATCCCAACTGACGAACTCATATTTTTCAGAGGGGTAGGCATACCACCAACCAGAAAAAAAAGTACATTACCAAATACGCAACTAATTTAGTGACCCTGGCGGCATCTCGCCGCTGGGGCTTCATCCCAAGGCATCCTCAGACTGGACTTTTGCGCATTGCTCGAACGGAAGAGGATTTGCGCAGCATTTGCGAGGCGCAAACGGTCGGTGGTATGAACTTCGGCGATGTCCTAAGGTGGGGGAACCAGGAATTTCGTAGGAGATAAAGTAATCAATTTACCACTACTTAGGTATTTATGGTATTTTATGGTCATAACTTCATAACCATCGGAATCCATTGTAGCTAATTGTAATACAGGAAACATACTATAACCTAGCTATTAAATATTATTAAATGATATTGTGTATGTATATGATTGCACATGTATGTCTATGGAATATCCATGAAAATCCTAAAGCAGATGGTGATAATCACCAATTCCCATTCCTAGGTCCTGTGTCCTAGGTCTGGCACATCCCCTTGTGTTGTGTTGTCAGGTGTGGTTGTGGGACTGGCTCAGCCTTAAAGAGGTGAAACCAGATGAACATCCCCAATGAGTATGACCTTTTTGTCTTCTCAAACATGTCTCAGATATTCTTAGGTTTTATATTCGTAGTTTGTACATGTTACACGGTGGTGCCCTAGTTTGTTAGCCAAACTGGTCCATAACTAATCTACAACTGTTAGGTGTGTGGTAGATGTTAGTCGATAGTTAATACGAGCAGTGTTTGTAAAGCAACAAAGGTGCTGAGGTTGTTGGTTTTATCTATATCGTTATCTTTATCTTTATCATTATCTATCTACGTTGAACATTCCTAAATGGTTCGAAATATGTCTGCAAGTCCCCTACTAAGCCCAGGGTCTCCCCAACGAACCAAGCAACACCGGAGCCGTGGCGTTTCGCCAGGCCTTCTCAGCGAGCGTCCTGGAGCAGGAAACGGAGCTGTTGGCCCAGGCGGTGCTGGATCGAACTGAGAGGATTTGGAATGGAAAAGGTACCGTATGATAACATAGCTATTGAAAATGATCGTTTACAGTTGATTTACCTATTATAAATGGTTTTTCTATAGCTATGTTAAATTACCAGGGGGTGTATATATCTATATATTGGTGGTTTGGAACATGTGCATTCTTTTTCCATATATTGGGAATAGTGATCCCAATTGACTTTCATCTTTTCAGAGGGGTAGGTATACCACCAACCAGATATATATATATATATGTGCGTTTTTTACATCTTCAATATTGATGGGATCATCAGTAAACAAATGATACAGTATAAACTATATATACTGCTGATTTTTTTCTGATTTTGGTGGATATGAAACTATTGGCGGAAATTGTTTCTTTTTTGGGATTTGGATTTGTTGTTGTCATCCTGGTTTCACCCTATGCATCCTGCAGCGCGGACAGCTTACTCCAAGTATACAACTGATTTGCTGCATGGGTATATATATATATAGATTATACATATATATATATATATATATGTATATGAAAATTGCTTATACCATTGTTAGCCATGGTTTTTACCATTGGTTTTAATGGTTTATACCCACCAATTGCCATTTCACGACATTGCGAGTCATGAAAATCAGTGATCGGCAGGTTGAAGAGCTGGCTGTAATAACCACGGAGCTGAGGCCAGTGATTGTGTCGGTCACTTTTGGAGGACATGTTGACAATGGTGACTAGACCAAGAAAACTGCTGATTTACCAGAAACATGCTGAGTTGCGGGGATTTGATGGTATAGAGTTGTGGTAAAATCAAATATTTTAAAAATAAACGCATGTTTTTCCTGCACATGCATATGCATGTCTCATCATGTCTCTAGTTTTTCAAGATAGCACATGTTTCGAAATCACCTGTTGATGCGCCAAATCACAACGAGGACCTTGACCTCCTCGTTGTCGCGACGTGTGGCCTTTTGGGAGGCCACTTGGGTCTTGAAGCAACAAGAAATGGTGATTTTTTTAACTGATTTAGCACATGAAGAATGGATTTGGGTATTTAGATTTGTGTCTGAAAATGAGGTATTAGCCTTCAAATATACCAACCCTGTTCAGATAACCCCATATGACTTTGGGCCAGGGTTTTGATTCATAGCCCTCTGGAGGTTGATCTCAGTTTATGGGGGGAGTAGCTATTTGAATAGTAATTTATCATTCTTTAACGGGGGCCCCGGGGGCCCTGTAAGGGTTGACTATCTGGAGATATTCCAGAAGATTATGAAACCTGGATGCTGGATCTTCTCAGAGAAGCGACGGCCTTCCTCTGACCTTCAGCAAGCCCCCGGCACCCCTGGAGCACTTCACAGCCCAGGGCACCGCCTCAAAAATGGTGAAGAGATCTCCTCCCGAATGCCGGTGGTTCAAAATACCGCATTCCTTGTTTCAACACGTTTCAACCACATTTAGGGATGATCCGGGATGATCCGAACAAAGAGATCTTCGTGGGCTGGAAACATGTTGAAACATCACATTTTTCTGGGCTCACTGCCCTGCATAGATCTGGCAAATTTCGTCGGCCAATCGGTCAATGTTTTGGTTGGCCAATAGGTCAATACTGCACTGGTTGGTGGTTTGGAACATTTGGATTATTGTCCATATATTGGGAATAATATGGAATAATCATCCCAACTTACTATCATATTTTTCAGAGGGGTAGGTATACCACCAACCAGTGCACCAGTAATGCTTCGATATTTATCTTGTGGGTGTCCTATGAGTAGCCCTGGGTATTTCTTCCCGAAGTCCTGAGCAGGTTTAGAAAAACCAATGACCGGGTGAAGGGAACGATTAATAAAGTGTGATCTCCCAGAATTCGTTCAAGGGAAAAGTGCAGGAAAACCTAAATATATATGTTTTTTTTACTGGCAAAAATCGTGTTTTTGGTTCAGATTTTCGCTTCACCAATCCATTGATGATCCCAAAGATAGTCAAACTTATGACCCTTTCTAACTTCAAAATACTGTATTTCCCATTTGTTTTTGAATTATTTCGGTGTTGTTACTGGTGGTGTGTTGGGTGATTGGCCGGACTCGAAAATTCCCATTCTTCTCATCCAATGGATTCCCATCCCACATGTTTTCGGTGGATCAGTCAGAAGCTCATACCTTAAGTGAGTGAAATCCACGTTTGGACGGATCTGGCTCGCAGGTGCAAGATTGTTTTTTCAGTTATATATGTTCGGTATGTGTTCGTTGTTCATCCTAGGGATCATAATCATAATTGTATAATGCTTTCCGGGCTCAAAAATGTTGTTCGTTTGTAAACCCCTTCAAATATAGATATATCTACCGTGTTTAACTGATTTAGCTAACGAGCTACATCTCATTAATTCCCAGTAAATCCCACTAATATAATATGTAAACTGCAACGGCAAAACTGATTCCGATTTTCATCGCTTCCCACTAAGATCCACCGATGACAACGCCAGGGCCAGATCGAAGAAAACTGGTCGCAGTGGTCCTTCCAATCTGAGCGTTTCCATGAGGCAACTGGGTTGGGCAATCGCGTGATGCACCGGGGACTTGTGTCACTTGTGCACTGTGTAAAGGTTGGATGGGTAGTTTGTCTCTTTAGCATTTCACCACAAATGGGAATACAAGCGGGAACACATACTGACCAGTTCTATTTATAATATTTTACATGTAGGGTTGCATGAAAGACATATCACTATAAAATTTACATTTGAATAGACGTACAAGTTGTGTCACACCATTTTGGGAAGAATCCACTTCTGCTGCAAATTTATAGTGATATTTCAAAATTTTGTACTTCCCAATTGGCATACTTCCATGCATTTTTTGGATTTTTTTGGGAAGTCCACTGTCCGTTTTTTTTTCGCCGCCGGAATCCCAGGCACAGACGGGAGCAGTGGAGTGCTGGGAAGAACTTCGCCGACAGCTGAGGATTCAATGATCCAATGTGGTTTGAGTTAGGATTTATGGCAGGTTTATGGTATATTTATGGATGTTTCATGCTTATGGATTTTCATGATATTTATGGATTTTTGATGTTTGTGGATTTTGACAGTATATTTATGGATGTTTTATGTATTTTTTAATGGTACAGTATATGAAGCGTTCGAGATGTGATTTGCGTGATCTCGTCTGCCTTGAACAGCATTGGCTCCAGCAGAAACCTGGAGTTTAAATGACAGAGGCAAAGTCTGGAAGTCAACATTTGAACTAAAAAGTATTGGTATTCAAAAAACTTCTGGAAGTCATCATTTGAATACCTGGAAGTCAAGTTTCTTGATACATATATATATATGATTGGTGGTTTGGAGCATTTGGATTATTTTTCCATATATTGGGAATGTCATCATCCCAACTGACGAACTCATATTTTTCAGAGGGGTAGGTATACCACCAACCAGAATACATTTGATTGATGTTGATTGTGTGCCACTACATTTTGATGTTTAAAATTGGTGTTGATACTACAAGATAGTCTCTTATTGTGCCTGATTTACCCAACATCTTGTCTTCTTGCAGGCCACATTTGATTTACTGTATGAAAGGCTTGGCCTTCAAACAAGCTGCAGCCCAGGCATATATAATGAGCGCAGGTTCAGCCACTGAGACTCGTTTCTGACATTTGAGTTCCGTGTGAGCCCTCTACGTCCATTTCACGTAGTAGATCATAATATACATATATATATATACAGTATATATAGAGAGAGAGAGAGAGACAGATCCGTAGATCATCATTCCCAACGACGTTTTTATCGTTGTAAGCAAATCAGTGGCATTTCAGGTCAACTTCCCAGCCATGCCATGGCAGAACGTACTGTCATGTCTGACAAACTGGAAGCGATCCAGCCTCTTGGTGCCTGTGATGCTACAGGTCCAGATATGTCAAGGGTGTGAATGGATTTTCGAGCCATGAAAATTGGGGGAAAGCTATATGATCTAATGGTGAATCATGAGTATAAGCATGGCATTTACTCCATGTTGAGATGTGGGGTTCCTACCTCTACTGTTTAACTATTGATACAACTACTGTTCAACTATTTATGTCAGTGGAGCTGCGCCCTGAAGTAGTAACCCTCGCAAAGACCAAATATGTATGTATATCTATGGAATTATATATATATGCATAATTAAAGAGTGATAAATCAATTACGGTTCTATCTGTTTTTGGGGGCTGCTATAACCTTAGATGTATGCCAATGTGTCCTCATGTGAGATTTCTGGTTGGAGAATCTTTCTGATTCACCTGTCCTGATCAGCTGTACATATTTCTCACCATCATGTTCCCTCTTCAAATGATATGGGTCAAAATTGGGCATTCCCAAGCATTTGGATAGGATTTTCCAGTATACAGCCAACCATCCAGCCCCAATGGCCACATGCCTAGGGGCCTACCATGGTGCCATTTTCAGACCCAGCTACCGAGGCAAAAATATCCGGGTGTCGACGTGCAAGGTTTGCCCTGGCCTTCAGACATCAGCCGATTGGCAGCGATCGATGGATCTTGGGCTAACTTGGCAATAGCCTGAATAAAATGAGGCTGTGAATGCCTTTCTGGTTGGTGGTTTGGAACATTTTTTATTTTCCATAATATATGGGATAATCCTTCCCATTGTCTAAAATTTTGCAGAGGGGTTGAAACCACCAACCAGCTATCTTTTTGGCATCAATGGAGATGTTGTATGATTTTATATGATATGGTTGGAATCGCGATCTGTTTTTGGAGGGCGTTTCAGGTTAGTGGATGTGAGCAACAATACGTACAGCCCTTATGACTTGTCCATCATTGCCCGTTGTTTGATGCTTGGACTTGGCCAGCAGTCCAAGCCAGTCTGAACACGAATCCGTGAAGCTAGTACTGGTTATACTGGTTATTGACTGGATAGAGGAATGTAAACATCATTCTCATTAAGAAAACATAGTTTTTGTCTCTTTTTGGGGATATGGAACGGGGTGATCAACAAAAAAGCACTGATCATCCGTGATCATCCCAGAACCTGCGAGGTCATTGGACAGCTCGAGACTTGGACGTTTTCGTGGGGAGTGGAGGCCCACGTGCTGTGGGTTGGGTTTCTTTTGAATGTGTAATTATAATCTCTACTATTAAAGTACAAGATCGTCATCTTTTAAAACACAGTAGTCATTTTATAGCACATCGCGCAATTTTTGATTTGAGACTTTTGAATGTTTCCTACCTGGCAAGGGTGAGAAAGATGGAAAAAAGGCAGGATATTCAACCGGACCATTTTGTCGATGATTTTTCGTTGGCCAAATCATCAACCAGAGTCACAGATGCCAAAAAAACATGCGCGCCAAACAATGAACCCCCAGTATATGAAGGGTATATTCAGACATCCTGGCTCTGTTTGGTGCCCTTGGCAGCCACAAACTGATCCAACTCAGCCAGGCTTCATAAAGCCCAAGCGCAAAAGCTCTGCCGCGCCCCCTTCTGCAGATGCTAAAGCAAGGGGAAGCAAGGGCGTTCCTTGGATGGCGATGGGTTGGCGACCTTGGAACAAATGGTTTTGAGCGCCATGGTGACAGGCTGTCCCAGCCATCCTCAGGGTGTGTGTCAGCAAACGTGGACATGCAGAAAAAAAATATATACCCAGCCGTTTTTTTAAACTAAACGTTTCAGGCTAGGATTTCTCATGAATTCACGCATTTTTTTAATGCTTTATATAAAGACGAGTTAAACCATCAACTTCAACTTTTATGAGCAAATTGCCAGCCAGCCATGTTTGATGAGCAGACGGCCACCGGTTCACCAGGCTGATCATATCGAGCAGCTTCCCAACGAGCTTCAGGAGCCTCCAATGCAACTACAGTGCCAGGAGGCCTCTGGCACTGAAGTTCCTCATTTGTGCTGGACGAGGAAGAGCTTTTCTTGCCTCTTTTATCCTTTTTTGTTGTTGTCGAACTATGCCACGCAAAGTCACAGATTTCAATGATTTCTTTATCATAATATTCTATTCATGATTTCTCTGCGTACATGTAGGCCGAGCACATGTAACACGCACAAGTACTTGTACAAAATATTATTTCCGTGTATCATTCTCCGGTTTCTGATCATTCCTCCTCAACGAGTCAAAGAAGTCAGAAATAGGTTGGTTTCAAGTTTTGACTGTTTCCCCCATGGATTCCAAACCACCAACCCAGACCATCAGTTAACCTTTTGGATGATGAAAATGCTGCACATCCGAAGTTCTTGCGGCTGCAAAGTTCTTGCGGCTGCAGTTCCACTCTAAACCGGTAGATGACCACAATTTTATAGGTAGTTCCACCACAAGTTATGGGGGTTCTTGGTTCTCGCGATGGTTATAGTTTTACCATGTTTTACCCATGAAAATCACCCCCATTGCACCACCAGGATGTGGCTGTGTTCTTCGCCAGGTGAAGGTCGAACCGCAGGAAGATCTCTGTGGCGCCTTGCGTGGCAAATGCCGAGGCGATGGTGGAAAAGTGTTCGGAAAGTGTTTCTCTGGAAACAAGTAATATGGGTAAAACAAGTAAAACAAGAATAATATAGTACCAAAATAGGGATGTCCAGATATAATAAATTATAGTTATAATTTTAATTATAATTATAGTTATAAAATATATATATATGGGTATGCACATTACATATATGGTAATGCGGGTAAAACAATAATAACCCAAACGGGTGGTTTATGGCATTTTTTTGCCCACATTGCGGAATTTATACAACTCATTTCCAGAGAATAATTTAAGTTACCCTTTGGAAAATTAATATATTTCTCAGGAGGGATTTCTCTGCACGTGTTGTTCCTCTGGAAATACCAAGTTACCCTTTGGCAATTTAATATAGCTATGGTATAGATGGCCCATTGATGGATTATTTACTTAATTAAAGAGGGTGATGAAGGTGACGTTCCATTGTGATTTTTTTATTAGATAATTTGCCAAGGATTATTGCATTTATGATGGGCACGCATATATTTGATAATTATGATAAAGTATGGGATTTGGAGTTGCTCGGTTTTAAGAAATGCCCATATATCTTTGGTGGGGTTGGGGATGATTCGAATGCGAGTATAGGAGGAGAGGCCCAATGCTTCCTGTATACCCACATGTCGGATTAATTATGGGTTATTCTGGTTGGGGAGTTCATAGATTCATAGATATCCCTTGCACAGGGCACTTGGATTCGCCAGCAACTGGTGTATCCGGCTAAGCTTAGGGCGCATGCTGCTATTGAAAGACTGGTGTGCGTGTATGTGGTCAATGCTCAATCAATGAGTGTGTTGCTTCTGGCTTAGCCAGTTGCCAACCGGTTGCGGTCATGGCATATCTGTTATTTTTGGGTGTTGATTCTAGGTTAGGGGTATTGTACCCATCTAAACCCAAAGCAGTTTTCTGACTGGAGAGTCTGAACAATCTAGATTCCCAGATATGCCTGTTTTCTCGATGAAATGTTGAGCCTGAATATTTAGAGGAATGAGCCCCCATCAGGCGTCAAATCTTCAAAGGAGCATCCAAGCCCGATTTGTTCAAGCTTGTGCAGGTGAAGGTCGGCCCGAATTCTTGAAAAGCACGATTTCCTTATGAATTTCGCACACAATCCGGTGATCTAAAAACCATTGGTTTGCCAGCGAATAATGTTAAGACTTGCACAGAACTGCCCATTTTGGATGATTTTCCAAGGGAAACCAATCGTTGTACGGGATTATTGCTCATTGGTCACCATTGTAAATTGTAAATTATTGATCCCCACATTTTCCGAAAAAAAATGTGCCCATAAGTTTTAAGTTGGCTTGTAAACCTCACTAACTATAGCTATAGCTAGCATAAGCCATCATAAACCCTAGTCATTGTAGTTTAAACCGCCATGAAATCCCATTAAACCACCATGAAATCCCATTAAACCAGCATGAAATCCCAATACACCACCATGAAATCCCATTAAGTCACCATTAAATCACCATTAAATGACAATATTTCCTTAGATTTCCTGTCTATCCCTACCCCTTCCCTCAGCCTTGCCGCGCCGCAGCCTGCCATTGCCGCGGCTATCGCCGCTGCCCCGGCGTCGGCGGCGGATGAGGCGGCGACCTGGCCCTGGCATTTGCGGCGCTGCGCTGCTACCGCTGTAAGTGCAGCAACCAGGAGCTGTGCAGCGTCAACCATTTTTGGGGGCTAGTTTTTTGGCAATAAGTATGGAAATTTTAATGGGGAGAAGTATTTTTTGGGGTTATTAATGGCTATTGATGGTGATTTCATGAAGATTAATGGTGGGGTTATCCTCTGGTAAACTAACATAGCTATGGAAAGTCACCATGTTTCATAGGTAAGTCAACGAACTAAATGGGCTATTTTCAATAGCGATGTTAATTAACAGAGGGATCCAGAGGTTAACCGGACTAGTTTTATGGCAATAACTATGGGAACATAATGAGGAATATGGTGGGAATAATTATTTTTTGGTGTTATTAATAGCTATTAAGTGATAGTGGGTGCTTAATGGTGGTTTAATCGGATTTAGTATAATGGGTATAGTCTAGCGGTGATTTATTAATGGTGATTTAGTGGTGAATAATGGTTGGTAATGGGTATAGTGGGGATTAATGGTGATTTAATGGGGATATGGCTATAAATATTTAGTTTCTGGCTAACTTTCTGGGTAATATTTGGTGGTTATAAAGGTGAATTGTTAACTATGGCAACATCATGTGAATACAAATTGGATGACGGGGGTTAATGGCTAATGATCGTGGTGAATTATACCCATTCAATAGGGGAATATAATTGGTATATGAAGGGGGTATAATATATAACCAATAAATATCACTTTGTTTTTTTGGGTATAGTGAGATTCATGGCGATTTAATGGGGATACAACTATGAATGTTGAGTTTCTGGGTTAATACTGGGAGCTATGAATGGATCTAACTATGGTAATTGTGGGAAGATCATGGGATATGTGAACCGGATATATACCAACAGATACCAACAGTATGTTTCTGGGTAAACCCCAGTAGACAACTAGGCAAGTTGGTGAACAAAACTTGGTTAACCTTTGGGTCAAGGTGGGGGGCCTCACCTTGAACCATTTAAGACAATGGGAGCTGGGGGCGGTATGTTTGGGATAACGGCTGGTACTTTATCAGATATTTCAAGGCTATGGAATGGCTATACTATAACTGGTTGGTGGTTTGGAAAATGAATTTTATTTTTCCATATATTGGGAATAATAATCCCAACTGATTAATATTTTTCAGAGGGGTTGAAACCGCCAACTGGATAATCATGGAAATACATTGGAAAATAATTAATGGGAAATATGTTCTTTTTTTCCAGGTTTAATGCGGATATCATGGAATTTCATCACATGCGGCTATCAGGATATTGATTTGGGGGTAGCCACAAACATGGGGATTAAACCAACCAGTTTACGGGGACAAAGGGATACATACCTTAGCACTGTACTGTTTGGCGGCATATTTATGCACATTTGCAAATATAGGTGCACCATCACTAATATAGACGTATGCATTTGGATGGCTGTGGTAAATGAATGTAAATGATGTTTTACATAGTCCTGTATGTTTGGGTTATAATGTGGCTATTTTTACCATAGGAACTCGTGCGCTGAGGAATGCTCTGGGTTTGTCCGAAATGCTGCATATCCGCGCCAAGGCAATTTTGGTGAAATTATATTAAGTACAGCTGCCTGGAAATATGTTGTATGATGAATTGAACTTTGGAGAGTTGGACATTTGCAAATTGGCAGGCAAACATCTTCTAGAAAAAAAACTATCTTGGGAGCCTTATATATATATATAGATAGCCTATAAGGTCTATTTGCGGGCTTGGGTTTGGGTGTCCTTTCCTTTCGCCTTTTTTTTTTTTCCCTCCGGGGCCTTCCAGCTGCGCGGATGATGTGATTCCCCATGGTTCTGATGGCAAGATCACCCAGCGTTGCCTTCCGAGGAGCACGAGCTGCTTGAGAGTTGAGTGACATTTAGCTGCGAATGACTGCAAGACCTCATGGGAGATTGTAGGATAGCAGCTGAGAATCATGGCTGTGTCAGGGTAATATTTGACCATGTTCAATTGTTCTGAAGCCGTGAACAAGTGCATACCAACGGATAGCTTAAGGGTGTCACATACATGTGATATCACATGATATTTTGGTGATGGATCGTTGAAATCTCCGTGTCGGACGTTGAGCCTCGGTCAAATGACCGCCAGTTGCCCGTGTGGAACCTGTGGAGCCTGGGAGGGCCCTTGAAGAGGGTCATCCAGGTGACTCGTGGCGGAGCGCGAAAAAGATGGATCCCCAAGGCTGTGGTTGGTTACCAACCAGTTCTCCTCATGATTGGGCCATGACAATCTAAAGCTTCACTTCTTTGAATAACCTAAGTATTGCAATCAGCAACAGTTGCAAGTTGATTTATCCACAATAAATCCTAGTCATGATAGAGAAAGCAACTTCGCTAAGGAAATCCCAGTAAACCACCATGAAATCACTGAATCACCATCAACGCCAAAGGAAAAGCCGAAAAACACCGAGGTTCAAAGGCTCAGAGCTTGCTGCAGGAATTCTGGGATGGGCTTGGTGATGGTTTCCCGGTCGACGGGTTACATACTTTGGAAAGCACCATTGGTGCTATCAATACTAACCCATTGTTAGTACATTTTACCATTGGTACTTTAACATTTTGTTATCAATGTACTCATGTGTTAAAAATTAGCATCAATGGTAAAATGTACTGACCAGCTGGAAAAAATAGTTTTTTGGCAGGTATCTAAGATTCACCATAGTTTATGCCATGTCTTTCTTTACCACGACAAAATGGTGACTGAGTCACAAGACATTGCGATTTATGAGGATTTAACAAAC
>Ga0126342_10016343_pt1 | contig 12942 bp, 7 predicted proteins | sample Cyp1metagenome_FD_92528 | JGI IMG/M metagenome (GOLD analysis project Ga0126342, IMG submission 92528) | Coral microbial communities from Lord Howe Island, Old Settlement Bay, Australia - Cyphastrea 1 metagenome | ecosystem: Host-associated > Invertebrates > Cnidaria > Coral ... | reverse complement strand
TCATGTGGAATTGCACTTGAAGATCATAGAGCGTAGCATCAAGATCATGTGGAAATGCCAATTGAAGATCATAGAGCGTAGCATCAAGATCATGTGGAATTGCAATTGCAGATCATAGAGCGTAGCATCAGGTTCATGTGGAAATGCCAATGAAGATCATAGAGCGTAGCATCAAGATCATGTGGAAATGCCAATTGAAGATCATAGAACGTAGCATCAGGTTCATGTGGAAATGCCAATGAAGATCATAGAGCGTAGCATATCGTAGTATCAGGTTCATGTGGAAATGCCAATGAAGATCATAGAGCGTAGCATCAAGATCATGTGGAAATGCCATGAAGATCATAGAGCGTAGCATCAGGTTCATGTGGAAATGCCAATGACGTTTTTATCCCACCCCAACCAACCCCACCCCAGACTATCGGATGCGGATGTGTGGAATTCAATTGAAGATCATAGAGCGTAGCATCAAGTTCATTTGGAATTGCAATTGAAGGTCATAGAGCGTAGCATCAGGTTCATGTGGAAATGCCAATGACGCTACTATCCCACCCCACCCCACCCCACCCCACCCCACCCCACCCCAGGCTACCGGATGTGGATTTGTTCGACGGTAACGAGTCCGTTGGCATAAATATCTTATATGGAATATATCTTATTCCCATTATTCCCAATTTAACCCAATATAAAACATACAACACATGTCAAACATCTTATAACCCAATTTTATTATATGGAATATCCCCAGGCTCCAGACCCATACATATATTTATAAGCTTATATACATATACGGATACATATTAATATATATATATATATACACACACATAATGCCCCAGTTGCTCCAACCTACTTTATGTAAATGACAGCCATGACAGCCACCTTGGGGGTGAATCGGTGTTGGGCGCAGCGATTTACAGCCATTTGGATGTGCGACGAAAGACATTGGACTTGTTCTTTTTGTTTTATCCCCTTACAGACAGTCATATAGACATCCCCAGTATACATGAAATAGATGTCCCATTATTATTCCCATACAGTTATGGCCCTTTACCAGTTAGAAGTCAGTTATAACCTCATTTAGGGAATTATAACATTTATAACATTAGAACCATGCATATGTAACCATTTATAACTGGTATTTGGGGCCTTAACTGTATAGACATTCCCATTATATGTGGATGTTATAGATATATTCACATCATCATTCATATAATTATCCTACTATATCCAATTATTCCCATATAGAACTTAGATATTCCCTTTAAAAAATTTAAAAAAGATATCCATATATATATAGATATTATCCATATAGATATTATCCATATAGATATTCCATATAGATATTCCATATAGATATTATCCCATTGTATATTTACCCTCTGGTTATTTAACATAGCCATGGAAAATGGCCCATTTATAGATGGTTTACCTATTAAAACTGGTGATTTTCCATGGCTATGTTTAAATAACTAGATGGTATATATATTTATATATGGTATTTATATATGGAAAGGAAACCTTCGCCTTCCCAACTTGACAAAAACCGAGGCAGGTCTCGGTGCGCCGCGCGCTGCTGCAGTTCGAACAGATCCCGGATGTCAGCGCCGGGCGGACTCAGCAACCATGGCGGAGGATTTCAACCATGGCGTTACTGTCAAAGTGTTGGACATTGAGTCGCTAGAATCGCTACAGGGTGGTGCCCCAGTTCGTTAGCTAAGTTGGTTTATGAGTCCAATAACTATGGTTTTTGTTGGTGATATATCTATAGTTACTGGGATTATAAGCCATTTATAACTGGGGGGGGCACCACCTTGTAGAAATACATCCTGGATATGGGATTATACTTAAGAAAAATTATGGGAAATGATGTAATAATATCTAATAATATGGATATGATTCCTAGATATGGGAATGCTTCCAAATATACCTTTATGATCCTTTATTGATACGTTGATAGGGGATTATGATTAAGTGGTTTCTGGAGAATTGCTCTTTGTTCGGATTTGTGCATCATGTTTGTTTTGACCGCCCTGATCAAATCTGATAAGATTCGGCTTTGTTGTGCAACATGATCAATCATATGGCCTGCTGACCAAATGTTCGAACATCTACCAAATATCATGGCCAGCGGAACCCGCTAGTTGCCAGATATATCATATATATATATATATATATGTATATCCCATTCTTAGGAGAGGTACAGTATCACTTGGCAGTAAGTTCGAAACTTTTGGACGTGCTAGAAAAGATCTCCCGAGAGATGGAAAGGGAACATGGAAAGGAACGGCACCGCCCGTGCATTTCAGCCCACAGATAAATCTCATGAAATATCTGCAGGCTGTGACCTCATTTCAGGTTTTTATTCAATAAAAGCTACGAGGCAACCCGGCTTTGGTTGTTTATGTTGTTTGATGGGCGATTCTGGGGCATGAATGGACAACAAACAAACGGGTTTATATATTGTGTTTTTTTTTGCAGGGTATGTAAGATCACTTGAAGATTTAAGCAATTTTAAGCACCGCACATGGAGATAAGCCAGAAGGACAAAAACGAAACCATCTAAATCATTGAGCGCGGGATTTACTCTCTGCAATGCATTCCTAAAGATTCGCTGGGTTTGGATTTTTTTTTGAACACAACTCATCTGTGATCCTGGGCTGATCACCTGCCACCTTTTTGGTGATCCGACCAGCCTGGCCTGGCCCAAGGTGGGTGGTTTCATTGAAGAATACTTCGAAGTGATGGGTGGGGACCCCCAGGGACGTCCCTTTTAAGTCATTTGACCTCCAAAATTCATCGGATTTCATGGGAGTTCATGGGAATCTAATGGGATTTACTCGGATTTCATGGAATTTCAGGAGACTTAATGGTACTTACAATAGGGATTTAACTATTCAACCAACATGAATTTAGCAGTTTGCTATGGAAGCCATCGCCTAAAATTCCGAAAAAAAATGGTCAGTGAAAGCCAATATTCTAAATATTGAATCCCCCCGAATCAAAGGCCCCAAAGTGGAGAACAAACCATTGATCAGCTGGTAGGACTCCTCCAAATCGGATAATGGTCGCTGATCATCATACTGCAAGAGCTGGCATTCACCATTCACCATTAGTCGATGTTCCAATAGGTTTTTGATATTGCTCAAATTAAATTCATTAAATATGTTTTGCATATTTCATTCACGTTCGTTAAAAACAAAAACCAGGAAGTTGAAACTTCACAGACATGAGTTTGATTGAAGCCACAGCTACTTGGCTCAGGCAGCAGTCATTTCTGCTTGGTGCCTGAAGGAACATCGTCCTGGACGTTGGGACGCCGAGTGGGTAGACTACTGCCTTGGTCCCATTGGTATTGCTGCCCTGAAACTGATCCCACAGAGAAAGCCCCATTTTCTTGTGTCGATTCGGTTCCTCCCTCTGTGGAGTTTTTTTTCGAGTGTTTCTAGAACCCCCTGACATCTTCGTTGGATTTCCTGCTCTCATCATGCCCGGCATGGTCCAGGAATCACCTCTACGAAAGCTTCTTCGCGGGGTGCATTCCGTTGATTTTGTCGGATCGTTACGTGCTTCCTTTCCAGGCTGGGACCCCGCGGCTTGGGTATTAGTATAATTCGTAGCCAAGACGCGGGGGCTCGTGACATGGACCAATGTGAATGATGGATGCTGGCGGATTCTGCTCACATTTGCTGACTATGTCACGTATTACAGGGGTGCCCAGCAGGGCAGATGCCAACTTAAGTCTGAAATCAGGATGTGAGAGATGGGGATGGGTCAAAACCTATTATTACCATATTGGGGGAATAAACATTCATTAGCCAGCTATTTTAGGGTACCTATGGCACCAGGGTTTTGAGGCATAGCCAGATGATGATTTTCGTTTCCCAATTTCCAGGTTTCCCATTTTTCGATATGTTTCGTCAGACTTGGGGGTTGCCACAGAGAGGACTTGATCGATTGGCCTTCCTTGAGCATTCGCTGGCCACAGGACGCTGGGAGATCGGGGTCATACGAAGTATACATATTGTATATTTAATTACATAATTAACTATAATTATCATTAATTATCTAGCCCCTATCAACCATAGGACCAGGGACCACTTTGGGAGTTTTGGATAGTTTTGGCACTGCTCATTTTCATTTTGGGTGAATTTTGGGCAAATGTAGGTACACTGCACATGCTAGTAGTTCATTTGCTAGACGAATGAGCTAATTTTGGATCAAGTCACTCCAAGACATATATTGCACTTGTCGCAATATGATACGTGTTCTGTGTTCTCAAGGAGATTGCCATGAATGTGAACATGGACACAAGAATCACGCCTGCATGACCTCACCATCTCACGACTCCCATAGATTCTTGACGTCAGGACGAGCGTGCATTGCTCATCTTGCAAACCCTTAGCCAGTAAAGCCAATTGTACAAGAAATGGTACACACTGACATGATACAAAGATAAAGATGACTAAACACCCCATTTTTGGGGTTATTTTTTGGTTTCACCATTGGACCGACTCGGGAACTCGCCAAGAGGATGCCGTCTCCCTCGAGATGTACGTCTACGTCAAGGACCTGCACGGGGAAAATCGTGGATGTCAGGGCGCTGGAATGTTTTGGACATATCCAGTTTTGGGGATGCGAAGTCCGAAGGATAGTTCAGACTTCAGGACTCCAAAGATGACCCAAACTTTTGTGGAGAACCCAAGTTTTGAACCATACTTTGATGAATATTGTCGACAATGATCGACAATGGTGTTTCAAATCGTTGAGACACAGTGAATTAGGAATTGCAGGAGCTTTTCAGTGTTTGTCGCTGTTTATATACGTAATATATATATATATTATAAATTATAATGTGTAATATATATATAGAATATATATATATATATGTATGTGAGGGGTTATCAACCCAAAACCATAGGTTTCAATACTAAACCGGTCCAATTCCAGATAACTTGGGGGTACCCCTATTTTAGGAAACCTCCATATGTATGTATAATATATATATATATATATATATGTATGTATGTTAATGTATGATATGTATAATATATACACATATTTCCTGCTTAGCACTTTTTTCATTTGATACATCATGAAGCATCCAAGTTGGAGCTAGTTGACTCATTGAGCCATTGAGCCAGGTACAACCTCGACGTACCTGGTTTCTTTCCAAACCTAGCTGCTATGTGAACATAGATGACATGTTGGCTCCTGAAAACGAACACATTTTACAAAAAAAAAATCCATATGAAATTTCAAAAATGGCTAACCCATGTTGGCTCACCCATTGTTTTTGTTTCCAACAGTAGGGGATCAATTGCCGTGATCACCATTAAAAAATCATATTAAATCACCATTAATCACCATTATTCAGCATTAATCACCATTAAATCACCAATTGCCGTGTCTTACTTTTTGTTCGAAGTTTGTAGCTGGGAGATGGTGAAAAAAAACCGCAGGACTTGGTGCAAAATCGCCGCGAGCTGCTGGAAACGATGAAGCAACTGGTCTATGTCGTGGCAGAGCCATGGGTCAAAGTTTGTTGGTCAAGTCAAGTATATGGATATATAATATATGGATATTTAATATATGGATATCTAATATATACAATATATATAATGTACAATGTATAATTTATAATTTATGATATATGATATATAATATATAATATATAATAATATATGATACTGTATATGATATATATATATAATGCACACATTCCAACAATAAGTGCAGGTGACGTGTGCAGTTGAAACCGCACATTCTATAAGCCTCGTCGTCTTTCCAGCTAGGAAGCGAGTGGATGCACACGCCTGTTGGTTCAACTTCTATGTCTTTGATGGTCCTTGTTCGTGCGGCCCCCAGGGCTGCGGTTTCTGGGGAGAAAATGTTCATGGGATTATTGTCATTCCAGTATTGATCAGTATGATCATAGAATATCATATAATATGACTCATTGGAATGATTTTCTTTACTATTGCAGCTATGGCATGATGGGCACATGGGTGATGGGCCAATTTGCACAATCTGCACAATCCCATTCCCCCGAAGTTCGCAGCCCCCATATGGACGCCATACCCATCTGGTTCAACTTCTGATCAAATAAATCCTATGGATGTCCATGAAGCTTTCGGGGGATGACGGTCCCTGACTTTCATGGCTTTTTGGGAGTAGCTGATGGTAGCTTAACGTGGCAGCATCAACCAGAATGATCAGAATGGACCTTGACCTCAGGAATACTTTCAGATCATGCTTGTCATGATCCCGTAGCATTGTGATACTTTTTGGGATGCTAGATTTTGCTTTATCAAACAGTTTTTGTGGGTGCAAAATCATCAAAAATCATGTAAAACCATGTAAAACCATGTAAAATCATGTAGAGTCAGCTTCCAATCTTCAATGCCAAGAAGAAACTGAGAGAAACTGAGGCCCTACAAGGCCATTTTGCACGACTTGGAGAAGCGAAGTGCCAATCTGCCCAGGCGCCATGCGCTGGTTTGTTCCTGGAGGTTTAACCGTAACCAACAGGAAACATACCCTCCAGTACTTAGAATATCTCAAACTAACATAGCTATGGAACATGTCCATTTATAATCGTCTGTACTTGTAGATGGTTTACCTGGCATCTTGGACTTCTTCATTAGCTATAGAGTCAGCAATATGTCCTTTGTTTCTGGTGAAACACGCCGAGGAACCATGATTTTTCATGATTTTAGAGGGGGTCCGATTGCTTGCACCCTGTGACTTCCTTTCCCTTTCAGCAGCTTGTTGTCAGAGCATGTCAGAGCTTAGAAGAAGTGAGCCTCTCACACAAGGATTTATTTGGGTTGCCCTAGTCATCGTTCATAGATTTTGACACGCTGTCAGGTATTTGCATCCTGGCCACTGGATTCCATGAACGTTGCAGCCATCGCCGACCACATCGATGACCCGATTTCCCGACCGCATCCCAGTCCGTCGTCCGCCGAGTCACCGTGAAGGGTACCGCACGCCGCGCTGGCGATTCGGGCGGCGAAGGGCAGCGGCGGAGTGAGCCGGATGTCGGAAAGGCGGCACTGATCACGCGGGGGGAGTGAGCGCTGTGGTGAAGCAGAGGTTGGGTGAAGGTGAAAGGAAAGGGATGGAAAGGGAATCTCCACGGTATTTTGGATCGGTGACGTGTTTGAGTTCAGCACAGTTCACAGAAATTCAGCTAGATCTTCGTTTCCCCCTGACCCAGCTGAACGGAGCTGTCACGAGGCGACAACATCATGACTTGCCCTGATTTTACTTCAATGGCATAGCTATAATGAAGAATATAACTCTATAATATATCGATATATATATAATTGTATATACAATTATATACAGATACATATGATCATATATTCACATTATATCTTTTCAAATACCCTATACGGAGTAGTATATCCATGGGGAACTTATATACGTTGGTGTTGAATTTGTAATGAATATCTGGATATATCTGGATATCCAGCTCCAACTTATGTTTCAAAATAGCGAGCAAACCCTATACTTCTGTTTCGACGATCTCACCCTGCCACTGGGGCCATTGAAATATCGACTGCGCCAGAGCATTGGGAGCGGAACATGGACGCGCTTGCCGCGGTGCTTGGGCCGATGATGATTCTCTATCATGATAGAGAAAATCATTCCAAGAGTCATAATTGGTATGGGGCTCATAGAGTCATATGATTGTTGATTATCCAAGAGTTGATTGTTGATAGATGAGTGTTGATTATCCAAGAGTCATGGGCCTACTGGTATATGATTAATGTGATATTGTATGCGGGTTTCTTGAAACGCGGGATCCCCAAGTCACCATGGTTGTTTCAATACTAAGTCATGGTCATCCGTGACTGGATTTGGGTGAGACAAGTTGGCTAAATCATTTCAAATAAACAGCAACTATGCTCATATGCCTCTCAAAATATTGGTTGCATTTCCAAGTCATCTCCAAAAAAATGATTGATATGAATTGATATGATTGTTTGACGATCGTCGTCATGAAATGCTGAGCCTGTTTTTCAAGTGAGATGCTGATTCCGTAGGCCGTAGACCTGATGGTAGCAACATACCCTCCGTTGTGTCATCAAACATGGCTGGAAATCTCCAAAAGAGGAAGTTTTTTTTTGCCTCGAAAATCATCGAACTAAACGGGGAGTTTCCCATTGCCATGTTTGATTACTGAAGGGTAAGAAACTGAACTGTAGGTCAGTGAGCCACTTGCACCATTTTCATCCATTTTCCACTTGTGCCTTCGAAAGAAAAGCCTCAAGGATTCGGGGTCTGAATGAACTCGTTGCGTGTATTTGGCTCAGCTGTGCTTGCTGGCCATGGTCAGCCATTTTTGAGCTCCACGTAGTGGCCAAGAATTCGAAAATTGGAAGGGTAGTCGATCCAAGCTCAGCATCGGATAGATGAACCACCCAACCTCGTCTGTTCTGATTTTTTCTGTCGCTGTTGAAATTCCTAGCAGAGTATCTTCCCATTTTGATGGGGTCATTTGCGAAAGGCTCAAATGCTTTAGAGTTTCATTACCCAATCCCGACGGATATAAATATCCTGAATTCCATGAGGAAGAGTAAAAGGGGCAAATGTATCCAAAGGTTGTGTTTTAGATTTAAGCAGACCTTGATTTTGAGGCAGAGCCAGATTGATTCATACATCAATTGGTCGTTTGTTTGCAACAATTCCAAGGATGGTTTCCCCATATCATGATGATGAACCATTTACGAATAAATATGAGAACACCTTGTGACTACTCTGACCAATTCGAAATTGTTCGAAACTATTTCAAACTACAATATGTAGACAGGTGTAGATAGTTACTTTTAATCGTATCTTCTAATATGGGATGATGTTTTTTCCTCATCTGATCTCAACCAGACAACAAAAAACAACCAACCGCGACATGCGATGTGTTACGGCTTTGGCTTGGCTCAGCCTGCGAGGCGAGGTTGATTTTATCCTGCAGCCCAGCCTGCCAGGAATTTATCCTTCAAAATGGGTAATATCATGGGTAATTTTGATATGATGCTGGTATCACAACATTTTGGGAGGATTTGACCTTTCTATCTTTTTGTTTGATTTTTTTGGGGGTTACTCTCTCTCTATATATATATAATGTATTATGATGTATTATGCATATGCATGTTGCATAGTATATATATATGTTTGTTACAAGTAGAATGTGTATATTCTTAGCACCATAACAAGATATATAATAGTACTCAATTTTTGACAGCCGGCCTTTTATATACATTTTAAAAACTATTGGTGAACTAGTCACGCCTCACCAGCCCTCCGTTACCAGGGTAACGGACCTTGAAATGTTTGGGAAAATCCATGGGAAAGTCTGAAAATCTTTTGGCAATACCTATATAAAATTGAACAGAAACAACATATTCAACTCCTAGTGACCTAGTGCCTCTGGACCCAGTAATGATGCCTTGCATGTTGATTGTAGTGGTTCCCTTTTTGTTCTTTCAAAGTTATGTCCCCACCGATATAGTTGCAAGACCTTCCGGTCTGTTTTTTGCAAGGGCCACATTTCTCCAATATCCTCAAGAATTACAACGATGAACATTTTGGATGTTAGGTTAGATCGTGATTTTCCTCGTGGAAACTTACCGCTTCTAAGTTTTCGTTTGAACAAAGATTGAACGCATTGGGGTATTTGTATTGTGAGCTGGTTGTTGGTTTGCAAGATTCTTTGTTTTCAAACCATATTAGAGATTCAATTATACAGATTTGTATAGATTTGTGATATTTTTTGATCCCAATTGAATTGACTCGTATTTGTTCAGGGAAGTTGATACTGATATCACCAACCAGTGACCTGTGAGTTATCGCCTGGGAAGGCTCTCTGGGAGATCTGGCAGTGCGCGGCCCAGCCCGTGGTTAGATGGGCCATGAGATTAGTTAACTGGTTAGTAACTGGTTGATAAGTGGACAACGACATTTAAATATGTGGAGGGCGGGCCAGACTACAAGTAGTATGAAACACCAGTTCCATCTGTATATCTAAATGTAGTTAATTATATAATTAAAAACAATGTCATTAATGTGTATTCCGTATGTTCAAATGGCCGGGCAGGCCAAGGAAAACTATCCCGGAGGTAGTCTAAAATACCAGTTGGTATATTTAAAATTCCATATATTAGATGTAGTGACCGTATATATAATTATATACTGTATATACATATATATATAAATGTATAGTAACTGGGCTATAATTATATATATAACTGTTATAACCCGGTCACTAACCAGTTGACTAATCCCATGGCCCATCGAAGTAGTATCAAACCATATCAAACCATCAATGTATTTGTGCACTCTACAAGTGGGTGTATCTATGTGTCAGGCACCTAGCTAATCCATGCATGGACATGCTTAATTTCATTGCCGTACCAGTTCCGGACAATAATTCATTAGATTTGCTGATCGTCCATATATTATTGTTTGCCACCGACAAGTGTGTAGTCCTCTATTTTCCCCAGTTGAGCACAGGGATTATCAGGGATTATAGCAATCAGGAACCATTGTTAGAGGTAGGTAATGGTTACAGTAAATCGTTGTCAAGTGCCATGATTTCCCACATTGGGTCAAGCTTCCAAGCAGTCCAAGTTGATTCAGCCAGGGACATCATCGTGCCCCCAATAATAGATGGTCAATAAACCCATTTATGATTGATGGCTTCATCTATAGTCTTTTATATTAACATATGAGAACCATGATGCGGATCGACTGGCTATGACAATCGAAATCAATAATCCTGGGGTTTATCTGTAATTGTCATCACAATAGGAATTCATCTAGTTCTATTTCGATTGTAGAAAGCACAAAAAAATGGATAGTCAAATTGTGTGTCATAGTTAATTCAACATGTTGTAGCAATATTATATATATACATACAATCAATATATCAATAATAGCAATCATTATATTATATATATATATGTAGTTATGTAGCAATAATAGCAATTAGTTACAATCATTCACCGTTAAATCGATTCACCATGATGTCACCATGACAACCATATATCATATATATATAGATGATTTATATAGTCGAACTGGAGAACTGCCATTGATGATAATGATAATAACAATCATTGAGTTGTAACTGGATTTTATCATAGTTTATCAATATTGACAAACCTATATTTTATCAGTTTAAAACATATATTTAGTCTTCATATTTTATCCATAGTCTTCATATTTGAATGGATTCGAAGGAATTTAGTGATAATAATTATTTTCTGGATTATGAATGACATATTATATTTTAACATATTATGTATTTTTAAAATCCAGCTAAGACAACAATGGATAATCCCCATCCTTTGCTGAGGAAGAGCTTGAGCTGGCCGAGACCTGTCAGTGGCGGTACCCAGTTTTTTTTTTTAAACCAGCAGTGGATGTGTCTGAAAAATGGTGGAGTTACTCCCAAAATGGCAATCTTCCAAAAAGGTGGTGCCCCCCCAGTTATAAATTGGTTCTAAGCCCATTGACTAGTTCGATATATCACCAACAAAAACCATAGTTATTGGAGTTCTCGGAGTTATGTTCACCAACTTAGCTATCGAACGGGGGCACCAACCTTGTAGTGAAAATGATGATCATTCTGATAATCGGATTCTGGGGATTTTGTGGAAAAAAACCTGGGGGGGGGGTTACCATTACCATCAACAAAAATGGTTGGTTCACGGGGACGTCGTATTCAAACATCAAAGTTGAGGAGTTGAGTCTTAAGCATCACAGCATATTACATAACTAAGGCTTCAAAAAAACACATGGGATTTCGCCAGCAAAAAAGTCCGGAGGGTGAACCACGAAAGCAGGTGTTTTGAAGTCCTCGGCGAGGATAGAAGGTGATGGTGACAAATGTCTTAGTTTTCAGCAGGAAAACCATGAGATTTTTGTACCACCAGGAAAGACTAAAGTGGGATTTCCAGTTGACAAGTTCTCCAATGCTGGGATTGTTCTACTCAGATCCAAATTCTTTTTGTACTCTCAAGCCTCACCCCTTCGCCGTAGCCAGGTCATGCCTGGCCAAGGGTGGTGGATGGTGCACTTTGGAGCAGCGCTGCGTGGAAGACGACACCGCCTACTGCCCCTCGGAGCCTCGGCGGAGAGGTTTCCTGAAATGGGGGAAAAAATGGGACAGGACAGGTTGGAGGTTAGGTGGGAGGCTGTTATGTTTTGTTCAATCTTGTAATCTGAAATGTTTGACTGTTTCTTATCCTGGAGATAAGAGATGATAGGAATCAATCAGCGCTATACTTTCCCTTCTTTCCCACCACCGCAAACCACTTGCTCCATGCCCCCAGTCTTCGTTTCGGGATGATTTCATGTTGATCCGGAAACCATGGACATGGCTGACATGGTATCGTATCGGACCAGAGGATTCTCAAGATTTCCCCGGTCCCATACTTGAGCCATGCATGTCATATAGAACCATATGAGGGTTTCTATAAATGGGGGCAAAATGACTGGTTTACGATGGAAAATCTTATTTCATAATGATATCTAGGGGTATCCCCTATGGAAACCCGACAATTTCGATAATCCCATTGGGAATAAATTGCGCCGCAGGAGAGTCTTATTGGGCTGGCCGGATTTACTGATGACTGCGGCTCGGATGAGGAGGGAGCCAAAGCTGGAACCCGCCCCTGGATCGACAAAGGCGGGTTGGCCCGGCGGAGGGCTATAGCGGCGTGGTGATCCGCCATTGATAGAATCGGTTCAGAAAAAGACATCCCTACCAATGTTGGTTCCTGATTAGTGTGTGGCCCCCCCCCCTCCCCACCCCTCCCTTAACTATATCTGGACTCTCTTTAAAGTAGAAAATCAAAAATTTTCTTCCCAAAAGAAAAACATATCCTCAATTAAGTAAGGATTTCAATTGGCTACAATTGAAATCTAATTACT
>Ga0126342_10016342_pt1 | contig 12943 bp, 13 predicted proteins | sample Cyp1metagenome_FD_92528 | JGI IMG/M metagenome (GOLD analysis project Ga0126342, IMG submission 92528) | Coral microbial communities from Lord Howe Island, Old Settlement Bay, Australia - Cyphastrea 1 metagenome | ecosystem: Host-associated > Invertebrates > Cnidaria > Coral ... | reverse complement strand
GGTATCGCTAATTTGGGAAGGTCCCATCGCTTACCTCGTGTTTTTAACAATTTCCATCAATTTCCATAAGCCAATGTCCGTCGAATACATATTTAGTATTGCCGGGGTTTTTACGGTTGCTCACATGTGTGTGTGTGTGTTCATTAGTTTTCACCCTCTGGTACTCAAACATGGCTTGTCAGAAAACCCCCAATTTATAGATGATGTTCCCATTCAAAGCTCCATTTAGTTCGGGGATTTCCCAGCCGTGCCTGATTCCCAAATGGTGGCCCTATGAAATCCATTGAATCCATTGGGGGTGCAGTTCCACTTAGCGGCTTAGATTTTTCCGTAATACCATGGTTGTAGGGATTAATGTCAACCCCGGAATAAGCTACGGTTTATGAAAATTAGGGGGGGTACTCCTCCAATAGTCATCATTAATCCAATACTTAAAGGGTACCCCCCGCAAATTCTGCAAATTCCACAGCCTAATTAGGGGTTTATCAATCCAGGGTTGACATGGGTGTGTCTGAAAATAGTGTACCCCTAAACCCAATGGTTAATGATCATTATCCCTATTAAATGGCTATTTCATTGGGAATATACCCTATTTTCAGACAAACCCACATTATACCCCCAACTTCTCCCCCAACTTCTGGAAGTTCAGATCCCAGAGTTCGGTGCCTGGTAGTGTTTCGCTGCGAGCCTCAGCCGTTGCGCCTGAAACAAGCGCCCTGCAAGGTGCCGCTGCGCAACGGCCCGCTCCAAGCGCTCGGGAGGCGCCAGGTCCCACTTTTCGGGGACCTGAAGGGGAAGGGCGAAGGACCAACAGAAGAATGGAGGGAGTTGGTCACCAAAACCGGGGGAGCTATACATACATACATACATACATATATATCTATCTATCTATCTATCTAACTTTAAAAACAACTCTAAGAACATCTAAAAGCTCGGATTTTGCAATATTTGACCCAACAATTATGAGTTTGAACAGAACAGAGAAGAGATTTGACTGCAAACATGTGGCTTAAGCAGAAGTGGAATCAGAAAACATAAATTATGTAGCCCATTATGCTGTATACCAAAAGTTTGGCTACATTTGTTCCCTAAAATATACCCAAAGTTTGGGTGTATTTTCCTCAAAATATGCCAACAGTTTTGGTATCTTTTCCCAGAATATACCGTAACTTCCCCCAAAGATCCCCTTAGAGTATATTCTTCCCAAAAGTGTATTTTCACCAAAGCACACTCTTTCCAAGAATACACTTCCCCAACAATATGCCTTATATCGCCTTATATTGCCTTATCCAAAAGTACATTTTGGGAAAGTAATCATTTTGGTATATGTTCCCCAAAATGGACTGTACATTGTCACCTGGTTGTGGTATATTTCGCCAAAATATAAAATAACTTAAACCTAGGTCTAGAGAGACATTCCAAAAACATGCTAGAGAGTACCGCTAAAATATAGGTTTCGAGCCACCAATGCTGAACATTTATATATATATATATATATCCCAGTAAAACTGAGGGATCTAGTCAGAATATTGTGAATGTGGCACCAACACCTGGGCAGATTATATAACTCTACAAAAATTAGATCCTAATAAGCAAATTGATTGAGGCAGCAGAACTTGTGATTCAAGCTAAGCGCAATGAGGGATGCAAACATATTTAGCCAACAAAGTTTCAAACCAGCAAAAAGATACACAATTAGAGACAGATGGTGAATCGACACGCAACACTTGAAGCATTCTTGCCAGTAAAACCAACAAAATTGAGCCAGCAAAATTCATGGATTACGGTAACAAGCCAGCAAAAGGGACCAACACGGAGGATCTAGCCATCCGCTCCCGAAGCCTCACACTTTTTCTCCAACACTGCTGTTGGGCACAAGGGGCACAGGGTGGACTTGGCCCGAACCAAATGGAGAGCAAACCAATCAACATATAACCAAAACGAGATTCACATGTGAATCTTAATAGCTGTTGGCACCTCGGATTTTGACAAATCACACTGGGAACTTTAATCGACAGACATAGGTATCTAAGTGACTGGAATTTTTGGATATCTTGCCGACAAAGATGGAGATTACCTTCCCTGAAATCACTACTTGCTTACTTGCTAACTGGCCCCATTGGTAGGGGCATCAAGCGAACCCTGGAACTACACTGACATGAATAACAAACCTACTCCCAGCCCCACAGTCCCAGCATCGATTTGAGGGACAACATGCACGGCTTGCTGTAAACACCTAATACTACATTGGGATGTAAAATCCAACGGTTTCCTCAACATGTTCGCTTAAATTGAACCCTTGAAACTACCTATAGACCAACTTAGCTAACTGGTTGGTGGTTTCAACCCCTCTGAAAAATATGAAAGTCAGTTGGGATGATGAAATTCCCAATATATGGAAAAATAAAAAATGCTCCAAACCACCAACCAGCTAAGTAATAAATTTGCCAATTTTCTTTGGTTAATTCACCCTCCCGGTCAGATTTCAGCTGAGCGACTTGCTGAACCTCTAGCACCGTGAAATGCACCATGACCGGCGCTTCCAATGGTGTCTCGATCTCGATCAAGCCCTGCAGGACCGAAAAAAAGGGAGATCTAACCAACCATAAGTTGAACATTGAACCAGGAAACATAGGGATTTATAGGGATTTCATCAATGTGACTGGATTGGGTTCCATGTTTCTTCTTTTGGAAACCATGATTTTAATACCACTTAATACACAGGGTTACTGTAAGTATTCCTTCAAACCAATTCTGGGATTATATGTCTGGATGCTGAATGCTGGTGGCTTCAACGCCACCCAAAAAGATTAAAATCAGGGATCATCATCAGCAGCAGCATCATCATCATCATCATGATCCTCATCCTCCTGATGCTAGTATGGTCAACCACATTGCATATAAATTTCCAAACCGGAATGGTATAATATGTTATAATGGCCCGCCAGCTTCTGAAAAATATCATGTGGATAGTTTGCACACATAAAATCACCACCTTCAATCATAGATCACGTTCTCTTCCAAACAAAACTCGAAAAATACGAAAGGCTCGCCACATTTTTTTAGAATGATTTATTATCAAGTTCACCACCTTCAATGATATCAAAGAGAAAACACAGAAATGAACGCTACGCCACGCCATGGGAAGCCTCGCAGCAGGCAGGCTCCATGACGCGCAACATGAGCTCATCACCTGGCAGACCATGGAAATTTTCCTGGCGGAGCTGACTAAAAAGATCCAACAATATCCAACAATACCATTAACAAATAGCAACAACCATGGTAAACAAATGTAAACAAATGATAACAGATGAACATGTGTTTCTTCTTGTGGATCCTTTGCTCAAAAAATCCTTTGGAGATCGTTTTCGCTAAAGAATCCACCGCAGCACGAATCGCTGCTCCCATGGCACCTTCCTGGAGGCCAAGAACTGCTCCTTCCATTGCGTCGCAGACCTGGGCTGCCATGATGACCAGCGTGTAGTTGTTGTGATTGTCTATGGTTATATAATATATATAATGGTGGATTAGTAATCAACTATAATTTATATATATAATCCTTACTCTGTAATTACTCATCAACTAATCATTGTGATATGTTTGATTAGTAATGATTATATAGTTTATATAGTTGTGGAATGTTGTGGAGGGGGCTTCTCACATGTCTCATGGGGGTTGAGCAGTCCAGTATGTCCAGGAGGATTCAAGCAACATGGAGGTTTCTGAAAATGGTGGATCCCCAAGTCACCATGACACTTTCAATACTAAGTCATACTAAGTCATAGTTTTTGTCATCCATGACTTGGATGATTTTGGGGCTCCCCCCATGACTTCAGACACCTCAACCATTGAAAGCACCAAGCGAGACTGCTGGGCCTCACCATCTCCTGCCACAAAACTCACTTCGAAGGGACGGCCACTCACCTGCACCGGTGAGTATTTTTGGTTTCCGCAGTTCTGGTTGGTGGTTTCAATGGATTGGTTTAAGGGAAAATTTACAGGACGCCCCCATATTTAATGGTAAAAACCATGGTTTCCTGCAGATTTTCCCTTAAACCAATCCATTGATGGTTTCAACCCCTCTGAAAAATATGAAAGTCAGTTGGGATGATGAAATTCCCAATATATGGAAACATAAAAAATGTACAAAAATGTTCCAAACCACCAACCAGATTTTCATTGTATCTTGTTTATTTCCACCATGTTGTTATTCCATCATGCATCCACGTATTTGCTTATTTTTATGCATAAAGCCTGTCAATGCATGATTGGGTTTCATTATTCGGATTTGTTGGTGTTTCTTCTTGACTTGGGAATAGTTGGGGATAGTTGGGGCTTCTTGGGGTGATAATGGCCCCAACAACAACAAGACAAGCGTCATACGCAGTCTCAACCCATGACCTGCAACTTTCCGGTGCTGCACCCATTGCCTTGTCACGATTGGAGGTCACAGTGAGCACCCTCACGCGCACACGGCCCGTGTCGTGCAAGCGGTGCGGGCCAGCACCCTCCTTGAGCCGCTTCCGAAGCACCGCCCCATCGTACTTGCCTGCAGGAAATAGATGCCACCAGGTGAAGCAGTGGGGCAACCCTTGAAACACATTGAAACTTAAGAATCATAGTTGACATATCTTGCGGATTGAGTGAGCCATTCCCTCATGCTCATGTCAAGTTTCACCGCTGCCCCCAGCCTAGGCTCACATCGTGCACTTGGAAGATCTCCTACAGTTGAAAGCATCTTCCCAAACAAGGAGTGGCTTCCAAAAACCAACCAGAATCCAATCCGTTGAGGCTTCCAAAAACCAACCAGCAAGTCATCCCGGTAATTCCCCCCCTAGGAGTTGGTTAATATCAATCAGCAGTGGTACCCTCTGGTAAACTAACATAGCTATTGAAAATGGCAATTTATAGTGGATTGTCCCATTAAAAATGGTGATTTTCCATAGCTATGTTAAATTACCAGAGGGTAGGTTGAACAGCTCACATGACACAGACAGTGCTCCTCTAAGGTCAAGGAGATCTCCAAACTTAGCCCGGCTTTCGGCCCAAAGGGGCCATTGGGGCGGCATGTCACCACGACTTCCTATCGTAGGGCAATCGTCGAAAAGGCCATGACGATTGCAATTGATTTGAAACATACCCAACAGAATCCAATTGATTACCCAGTCTCCAACATCTCCAACTATAAGTTGTTGAAAATTGATCTCTATTGATAAAATGCCGCAAATCCTTCTCTACAAATCTTAGAACACAACTTTGGGCTGCACTAGAGAGGATGTATCCAACAAGAAAACAAATATAGGGTTGGGCATGAGACAATTTGTGAGTTTGTGAAGCAAACGGCCTAAAGTCGTGTCCTCCTTCAACTTCATCGACAACAAAGCTTTGTCCTCAGGTTCCCCGAAGGGCGTCTAGGCTGACGCCCCCCTCTGGTCATTCACGGGTTCTTACCCTTGGCTTGGTAATAACATGGCTGTGGAAAATTGGAGAATCACCATTTAAACCGTTTATAAACGGGTCATTTTACATAGCTTTGTTACCAGGTTGACTGACCTGGAGTGAGTGCAGGCACACTGACTAAGTAGATGCCCCAAATCCAACTATACCACACTCATTATATTACACCCTTGACATGGAACATACGGCACTCCAAAAAATGCAACCGTTCTGAGCTCGTTTTCCAGGTGCCACGTCGAAGTTGGGGGTGGAACGTGGATCACAGTCTCCATATGTCTCCATCCAGTCTTGTCACACTTGATGCTACTGCAATCCACTTTTTTATCCCGACACATTCCTCTGGTTAGCTCCAAAAAACCAGGAACTTACAAGTATGACAAATAACAAAGGTCTTTACATAATTCCAAATTTAGCGTTCTACAAGATGTTGAACAATCCACCCCCGAATCGTGGTCATTGAACTTCTCCATCAAAAATGCACCCATCTTTAATCTCAATGTGATGTTTGTTTTTTTTTGAAAGTCCACAGGAAATCATTGGCTTTTACCAGTAAAGTCGGGGATTCAAGGGTCATCACCATCCAAAAAAGCGATCCCGGAGCTCTTTGCAAAGCTTCAAAGACCTGTGCCAGTTGCCCTAGCTGCGGCGCCATACCGCCGATCTTGTAGACACCTTCCTCCACGGAGAGGGGCGGACCTGGAAGTGGCGAAGCTCAATGGGAATTTCAGGATCCTAAAATGGCCATTGATATGGTAGGTCCCTGGAAGGTACCTTCAATTTAGGTTCCTGAAATGGCCATTGATAGACATGTAGTTGCAAATCTCTGTGTCATCAACATCACTCTCACTCTCTTTCTATCTATCTGCCTGTCTACCCTCTTATCTATTTAGTCTATACAATCTACTTAGTCTTCGCAAACTGTATACAGATTCCAGGCACATTTTGAATACACTAGTTAATGTGCAAATATCATACAAGATATTCCTATGTATATGGCGAAGGATGAATCCAGAAACTACCATCCACTGACCATCCAAGGTACCGGCGGCACCTTTTTCAGTGATTTTGTAGGACACCTGGGCTGCGTAGTAGGCCCACTAAGTCGTAGCGGCTATGGTTGTTGGGCAAGCAAGCCGCTAAAATACTACAGTATGGTTGGTATTTATGTATAATATCTATAGTTTATAGTTAATGCATGTTAATGCGGTGTATGATTAAACCAACTTAAGACCTGGGGGTACCGTTCTGTACGACATTTCATACAATGCCACTATCACCACTTCTGAATGTGGAACAGAAATAGACCCGGGCATATCATATACACTAAAGAATCACCAGCCGAAATCAAGGCCTTGCGTGGCACCCCAGAAAAACACCATAGTAGAGAGCTTCATACTAAATAAAAACAACCAACATCTTCCCAGACATGGATGTTTTCGGAAAAAAATGAGACCCAGGGCCCCACGGAGTTTGTAATCTTCCATTTCAAATCATTTCGGCAGTTTTTAGGGTTTATAATTATTTCATTTCATGTTATTTCCATCTTGGCCAAAGATTTGGCAAAAAATAACCGTTTTTCCCCGTTCATTTGACATATTGCGGCCCTTACTTAGAAGATCCCATCCCTGACGTGGTAGCTGTCAGTTTACCCCAATCGGGGACTTGGTAAGTAGGCCAAGACTGGGGCCTGGAAGATGATTTTCTCGTTGGATTTGGCCGTTAAGAACGGTGTATTATTGTGTGTACCCCACATGCATAAACAATTTTGGATAGCGTTTGCGATAGCGTTTGCCAGCAAACGTCTACCGAATGTGCCTTGGGCACTGAGTTCGTACCAAATCACAGCCCTAGCTTGGCGCACCTGACATTCATCTCCATCCTTTGGGTGTCGACCTTCAGAGCTTTTGATGATGCGCTTGATGGCACCTGGTAACAGGGTGCGGATGTCATGGTGATATTGACAAGAGTATGATAATTATGTCTGTGTGTCTCAACATGGTGATAACGTGGTTTTTTCAGTATATCCCCAAATCGCACATCGCATATGGATAAAATATGATAAATCATGCAAACCGTAGGGGTTTTGTGGGTACCCTATTTTTGGACAAAACCATAATGCCATATGGTGGAGCTGGTTGGAACTCATCATCCCCATAAGTTGAGTACGAATCTCCTCACGTGCAAAGACCATAGGAAAATCATGACCCACCTGCTGAAATCTATGGAACATGTAGGTTTGGTTTTCCCAGCCGTTGGGAAAACCAAGACGGCATTGCTTGGCAGCATCTCATGACACATGATGACCCCCCACCCGTGAGGGCATGGGTATAGGCCGACAATGGGTACCCACTCGTTTGGTAAGTTTTAGCATTAAGGCATGTTTTGGCGTTTATCATTAAGGATCATTAAATATTTAAGGCTTTTTTTTAAAGGTGTTTATCACCATCTTCTCCATTGCAATTGCAGTATATGTTGGAGATTACCACAATTTTTCAACAAACCCAATGTAATTGTTGATGATGATCGATTCATATCCCCGTTCGTGATAAACCTCCCTTGGTTTCTCATTATTTTATCCGCTAGAGTTACGTAAACATGCCATAGAGCGTGGATATGTTGCACAATTCTAAACCATTACTGGTTAGTGCTTTCAACCCCTCTGAAAAATATGAGTTCGTCAGTTGGGGTTATTATTCCCAATATATGAAAAATATGAGGAAAAAACATGTTCCAAACCACCAACCAGATGAACAACTTCCCGGCGCCTTGATCGCCGAAGAGATCCTCCCGCAGGGGACATTTCACCAGTTCCAGCTGCAGCTGTGTCTGGGTGTTCGGCGCCCAGCCGTCCAAGCTTAGGTCCTGACGTGGCAGGTGGCTGAGGGTATCAAATGGACCCCCATAAGGTCATCCAACAAGGGTGGTTTTGACCCAAAAAACGGATCTGGTTGGTGGTTTCAACCCCTCTGAAAAATATGAAAGTCAGTTGGGAGCATTATTCCCAATATATGGAAAATTAAAAAATGTCTCAAACCACCAACCAGTTTAAGTGACCACCAAATAGAGTCATTCCATCTCGTTCCCGTCCCAAAATCCTGGGGGTGTGGTTCCATTGAATGCGTGGCAAATCGGGGTTGAACTCCATGTAGTTACCATCCCCAAAAAGGTCACCCCGGTCACCACATCCCCGTGCTCCATGGCCTCCAATATGCCGAGCTCAATGGTGAACTCCGCGTCCTCACCTTGATACAGCTGCCGGACCAGCGTCTGCAGCACCCGCAGGGGCGGCCCTTGGCTGGCGGCAGCACCAATGGTGAAGGCGATGCTGTCGCCGCCTACGGGGGGACATGGGGAGACAGGTGTGAATCTTGATGTGGGCATTTTAACGTGAATTCTTTTTGGAGAGTTTTAGTCAATCACATAGATTTGTTTAGAAGTTTAGAAGTTTAGAAGTTTCCAAGGTGAGACCATGCAACAATGCTGGATGTCCCACTTCCAGTAAAGGGAAGAAGGTTTTCACAAGACTGATTGGGACTTCATGACACCAGCAGCATTTTCTTCGGCTTCAAGTCGGCCTCAAGGACTCGGCACCCTTTAAAGTTGAATGAATCAAACTGAATCAACACAGAAATGTCAGCAAATTCTCCATCTACCAGGATCCCCATACCATCTTCTGCAGCGACGGAAATCCGCGGATGGCCTGTACTTTGCAGCTGTTGCCCCGCAAGTGCCAGGGAATATCGCACTACAACCTGGCTCGACCGTCTCGACCCTGGAAACAGCGCTGGACTGCGTGATGTTTGGGGCTCCTTAGGTCCTTGCGAGTTGAAGGGCCCTTAGGTTGCCAGATCTTTTTCATTTTTGTGGAGGGTGATTAATCTGTTCAGCCTGAGGTTTTGGTGGGTGAATGGTGATTAAACGGTGGATGACTCTACCATAGCCCCATGCAAAGGTAACACTCTCAATGGCAGGGCCTTCTGACCAGTCTGATAGCTTAAATCTCTAGCATTGGGGTTCAGCTTGTGAGTGCTTGTGGTGAACACCAGGTTGAATACCCCAGCCATAGCCCCCAAATCTCATGATTCAACACCTTATTCACCCAAACGTTCCACCAGAAATGTGAGAGAATCCCACATTTTTGGACCCAATTGGTGATGGATCGACACGTCGGCAGCCTGGTGCCAAAATGACCCCATATTATGCAATTGTGTATTATCAATAACCATTTTGGGGTTTCTTACAATGGGGGATCCCACCAAAACCATGGGTTTCAATCCCAAAATGCTCGAATTTTGGAGGATTTTGGGGTCCCCCATGACTTAGGAAACCACCAATTTGTGGTATGAGATGTTCATTCTCCTCATATCATACCCATTTTCCATCACACCTCCACTCCTAAATGGTGACCTCATCGCCCTGCTCCGGCGGCAGATACTTCCGCGTGGGCGGGTGCCGAAGCGTGCGCTTCGAAGAAATGCCGTCCGGCAGCGGAGAGCTGGAGCTGCTGGGCTCCGACTCCATTGGGAAAAACCCAGTTGTTTGACGTTTTTTCTGGCGTTTCATGTTTTGTTTACATTTTTTGTACGGAACAGATGGTACCACTCTTTACAATAAAGACGTATTTCATGATTTTTTCATATCCACGAAAATGGATCCAGGTGGTACAACTTGGTGATTGGGCACTTCCGGGACGCATAAGGTGGTATGCGCAACGCCGGAAACCACCGTTTTATTTTTGGGTATTTGCACCTTTACCTTGGTATCAGAATGATAGCTGATGGGGATGAGAGATGTTGGACCCGGAAATGTGCACATCGAAATCCCCATGTTCCCCTCGTTTTGTTGGTCAAACCCTTTCGTATGTGTTTTTTGGGTAAATTCCTGTGCTTGGGTTTGGGTTGGTTAGACTCCTCATCGGTTCGTTTGTTAAACATTGTTGAACTATTTTCCAAGAACTTGGTTGACTTGGAGCGCTCATCCCATCTCATCTCCTTTGAGTTGAAAGCTAATCGCAGCGGCACGACTGACCGGATTTCAAGTGGCTCGATTTGTCAATAGCTGCAAATCATATCAGGAAAAAGTCAGGAAACTGGCAGTTACTTTGGGATGGAACTCTCTCTCTCTCTCTCTCTCTTGCGCTTGCTTAACACACACGGCTTAGCATTTTATGTGCAATATTCTATACATTTCTATACACATCTCTTCCCCAAAATGTCCAAGAATGTGGCACTGTGTGACTGAACAGCAACAATAGACATCCATACTCACCAGCCCCATTCCACTGGCCCCGGCCTGATGGGCATTTGTGTTCGGAACACGGGTTCGGGCAATAGAAACCTTGCACCGCGACCAGGAGCATAGCCTAATAAGGGTGGGACACCACCTGTGGAAGATATGCATTGAATATTGCAGACAACGCCATACGAATAATTGCAGGCGCCCGGATGCAAGATGATGAAAGTATACATTAAAATAACAAAAACCATATAAATCTGTTCACATCAGATTGGGAGAACAAACATGAAGTAATTATCTGTCTTTTGCAATTGCACATGCTGAGCAAATCTGACAATGATGTGACGCTTCCATGATAGATATGCCCCATGTCATGTCAACCACTGCAGCTTGTGGTGATTTCTTCACAATCCTTCTATGTTTTATCCCAATCCGAAGTCTTTGGCACTGGCAGTTTGCACACAAGATCACAAGATGGGGGGCAACCACCTTCTGTATACATGGTATACCTGTCCCCATCGGCGCCCACTAAGCCTGGTGTCATTTTTACGTATATTCTGCTTGACGTTTGCAACCTCCTTCCCCTCAAACAACATATTAAGTCATTGGGGGCATCTTCGCAGGTATTTGTGGAATTACCCTCTGGTAATTTAACATAGCTATTGAAATTGACCATTTATAGTGGATTTACCCATTAAAAATGGTGATTTTCCATAGCTATGTTAGTTTACCAGAGGGTAAGCAAGCCACTTTGCCTTTGCCTGACTAAATCTGCTCGTTGATCATCTCCCACCATTTCTGGTGAAATCACATCCTATCATGTCTTGGCTGCTCGAAGTTGAAATATGTTTTCCAGTTAAGTCAAGCGGAATAAGGTCAACCCTGGATGAATAAACCCTGAACGGCTGTTTAATTAGGGGGTTGACCATTTAAGTATCAGATTATCACAGCTACCCCCCTAATTAACAAAGCATGGTTTATCAACCCGTGCTTGACATTAACATACATTAACCAATTCTTTTGTTGAAATTGAACTCATCTGGAGGGTTCCCTTAATTTTAGGAAACCCGCCTTTGGGTGGTGAAATTTGTATATGCCACTAATTAGATGGTTAATACATGTTAATACTAAAAAGATATCCCAAAATTAATTAGATGGTTAATAATTTAATATACTTTAATGATTATATATATAATATATTATACTAAAAACTGTGGTCCCATAGGCCTTTGCGACAGCTGCGGGGCACCATGCTCCGCTCCGGGCAGAAGCTCCCCTGGAAACATTCCAAGGCCAGCAGGGAGGTGGGACCTCGTGGCCGCTCCAGCGTGGATGCATCCCAGGCATCGTGAGAACCCATGTAAGTCCATGTATACACACACACATATATATATACACATGCAGTATTTTATATAATATCTATACATAATATATATATATATATATATATACTATATATATATATTAAAATAACTTAAATATATAAAACACACAGATAAATGGGCATATTCCGTATATATAATTATATATTATATATTATACATACAACTTATTTGTGTAACTATATACGTACTGGATGAGATTGTGGTTGTTACCCACTGACAATGCCTGGGATGTTTTTCGATAGGTACATTGGGGTACATTGGGTAGGGACTTGGGCCCAAGCAGGTTAATCCCATTTAAGATGAAGTTGAACAAGCAAGAACTTGGGGACTTAAGGGGTTTTACCCTCCAGCCAATTAACATATGGAAAACTCAACCATTTGCAGATAAGTTTCCTTCTGAAAAAATGCGCTCAATCCAGTATTAGTTTACTGGAGGGGCAGTTTAAGCCACAAAGATTGGGGTTAGATCATCAACAAGAATCACCTTACCCCAAGAGACAGACATTTCCGGGTGTATTTCCTGCTTGGTGAAGCGGAAATGCTGCAGGAAACCAAGGTGTCTACCGTCACTGCCGTCGTCGTGTTCCCTTCAGCCGATATTCATCCAATTCAGGAGGTGCAAACCCTCCAGAAAGGCGGACGTCATCAACAAAGATCAGGATTCGAGCAAAAAAACACGGGACAGCAAGAGAAAACCACACACACACAACATATATATATATAATTATATATATATATGTGTGATCCCTGTTGGAATTCGGACCAAACCTGGGTGTCTGATTCTATAGGGACTAAAACGAAAACCCAGGACTAAGGGGGGGGGATTTTCCCTATAGAATAGAAACCCTACCAAGCCAACAGCCCCC
>Ga0126342_10016341_pt1 | contig 12943 bp, 10 predicted proteins | sample Cyp1metagenome_FD_92528 | JGI IMG/M metagenome (GOLD analysis project Ga0126342, IMG submission 92528) | Coral microbial communities from Lord Howe Island, Old Settlement Bay, Australia - Cyphastrea 1 metagenome | ecosystem: Host-associated > Invertebrates > Cnidaria > Coral ... | reverse complement strand
GGTCGTTCGGCGATCTTCGCTTGACAAAAGGTAGCTGCAGCGGCAGCAAATGAATTGAGATTTGGATTGGAAAATGAAACTGGCAAATGGTAAAACTGTATGGGAAATGCTCTCACATCAGCATATAATAATAAATAAAAATAATAATGATAATAATAATAACAATACTAATATATAATAAGTGTATATGTATCACCTATTTCTGGTGAAACTGGGGATGGTTTAGTGTTCAAACTAGCATAAGTAAGACGATCAAACCTACTTATCAATTCTTTCTCACACTGGATGTACCAGTACCCTCTGGCTATGTGACATCAAAGTGAAACTAAAAACTTTCCCTGTTTTCTTTGTTGCAGCTCGGTCAGTGAGTGTAACTTCCGCACTTCGAAGTTACCAGTTCTCCTTCTTAAGTGACCATTTTTCATGGCTTAAGTGACCTCAAATAGATGCAAAAGGGCTTTATTTGGTAGCACCGATTTGGGTTGAATTGGGGCTATATTACGTCATGGTGGATCCCTCATTGTCTATAGGTCGATTATATATAATTAATTAATTGATGGATTAAATATCATTGACATCATATATATACGTATATATGTCAATGAAATCTAATGTATTACATAATTACATATACTACATATGTGCATATATAGCAACCAAAAAAAAGAGAGAAACGTCAAATCATGCAAAATCCTAACAGTAAAAGAGCGGTGAATGACGTTTATATCTGTTTGGAGGTCACCCATAATGTGGTTGGGAAACTCTTAGTAGCTCCTTAACTCCCCATTTAATGGGGAATATGGACACCCCTAGCTCCATAGCTCCCTCCTCAGCACAAGATAGATTACTATATAGAATACCCGTTGGTAAACGAACATAGCTATGGAAAATCACCATCTGAATAGGATTTTATAGCTAAAACCAGCTATAAAATGCTATAAAATGCTATAAATATCTCTATATAGATGGTCTATGTTCATCTGGGGATGGGTCAAAACCCTGGTACCTAGTGAACCCCAAAATAGCTGGTAAATGGATGTTCATCCCACTATAGTAATATATCTATAGGTATTGACCCATACCCATCTATGTTCCATAGCAAACTCTTCGGTTTCTGCCGTGACTGGGCGTCGACACCCCAGAGATGCTGATTCTCCCGTAGCTCAGCGGCTCTTGTCCCGTTAGCTCCAACAGCTCCTAAACATGGGCAAAAACCAACATGAACTGGGCTTTAACCAAAAAAAAAACATGGGGAGCTTCAACCAACTCAACTAAATTATAGGACTTACCATGACTTACCTCATTTGATGTGGACATAGTGGAAGATATCACCAACAATATGATGTGGCGTTGTCCAAAAATAGTGGAATTAGACCCGTCTTCGGACTTTTAATGGAAAAAAAATATGATCAACCATCAACAGAGGTGTCGACGTAAGAAAAACGGGAACCCAAAGGCTTCATGAAAAGTAAACATGGAAAAGCGTCACCAAAAAGTCGTCGAAATTCGACATGCAAAACCATGGTTGGTCAGGAAAAGCTGCCCGTTCATCCCCCACCATCCCCCACCAACCAATGCTCCAATGGGGAAGATTACTTGTCCCCACAGGATAATTCGGGGGCATCCCCCATTCTTACAAGCCTGGATGAATGTTTAGCCAAAAGAATTGCCCCAAGATCAGGGTTTTAAAGCCACCAAAATCACTCAAAATGTTGCTTCAACGGACCGTGAACTGGCTGATATTTCATTCCAGTCCGATAGAACCAGTTTGGAACCCTGCAATGAAGTAAGCCGTTTTGGGACAACCAAATGGGTTGGCCATTTTAGGATGATTTCCCCACTTCAAACATGGTCAAACCACCACGAGGCTTGGTAGCTGGCGATGGTGGCATAACTGGCACCCGGAACCCCAACTCCGCCAAAACGCCTTCATCCGGCTCCGCTGCATGCTGTGCAAGTCCAAACTCCGCAGCAAGGCGTCCCAAAGGATCTGATGTCCGAAAGGAGCCGCAGGGGCCACAAGACTCCACATGATCTACCCTCTGGTTATTTAACATAGCCATGGAAAATGGTCCATATATAGATGGTTTACCTATTAAAAATGGTGATTTTCCATGGCTATGTTAAATAACCAGATGGTATATATTATCTATATGAGGGTCAATTGATATCCGTAATCCGAACAACTCCAGCTAGTGGTAAAAGGACGGAAAAAATTGAAAAAATATGTGGGCGTGTCCGAGAATTAGGTATAACTCCCAACATAGCCATTTACTGGCAAAAATGATGATTAGCCAAATGGATTTCGTGGCACCCACCAAATTCGGTCACTCTTTACCCACCCCAGGCGGGGCCAGACAGGGGTCCAGGCAAAGACATGGCTGAGCCGGCTAAAGAGCCCCAGCTGATACTGGTTGATTCCTGAGCATCGATCAATGGATCAACGGATCAACTGGGAAAAGAAGCGTTGATCCTGGTTTCAAAAATATGCAAATTAATGATAGTACAACCTTTTGAAACGCCGACATCAGGACTCTGAAAGGCGGTTACAATTTGGTTTCCCTCCCGCGGAGTGTCAACAAGTTCAAGTCGAGATTATCAGCTTAATATCAGCTTATATAGCAATATCATGTAACATCCCTGGTTTTTGGATTGTCCCACTTGAGGAGCGAAAAAAGAAAAAACATTAGCACTGCTTGTGGATTGGTTTATCTACTCTAAGCTTTCAAATGGGGCTCAAAAGTGTGGGCCCCCTTAGGTTTCGGGCTTAGTCTCATCCCCCCATTCATATTAAACACCTGCGACATGGTCCCATATATATGTATATATAAACCCCCTACGTCCACCATGATTTCCTGGGGAGGTGTTTAAAAACGGCGGAAGGGATTACATCACCAATCTTTCATCGACAAAGCCATTGAGCTTCCCGCGGATGCAGTTCGGACAGCTGGACAGTGCCAGAGCGAAACCTCAAACAAGATGCATTTTTGATATGATATATATTAATATATATATATATATACAGATACAGATATAAGTTCATACCTTCCCATACATTTTGAAATGATATGACTATAATAGATATGTTCATATCTTCCCAGTCATCATATCATGGAAATCATCGAAGTAAACTGTAGTAGCTATATCTACTGAGTATTTTATGTCTGCTTTGGCAGGAAAATTGAAGGGAAACTATATATGTATATATAATAATATATAATATAATATAATATATAATTAATTATATATTATAGATCGTTTCCCAGAGATCAGTTCGGCACTTTTCCCCCCAAGCCAAAAAACGGTGGCTTGGTGTTTGATTTTGCTTCGCTTACTCATCTCATATCATCCGGTCATTCACTTCCCCAGTTGCCGAGGGAAGCCACCGAATCCTGGGTGCCATGCTAAGGCATTGATCTGGATTGTCCAGGTCTGAGCACAGAGAAAGGAGCTCCACTGGGCCACAGAATTCCCACAGGCTACCTTTCGAACGCAACCCTACAGCCAGAGCCTTTACCAATGGTCATCTGTCGTGAACGCACATTTTCCGAAGTTCGAGCGGGGTTTGTTTGGGGAAGCACCGAAATTTTGAACCCCCGTCGCTTTTGCTTGGGACACCCAAACGATCAGTGCGCACCTCGCTTCTTTGATCCTTTTGCTTCGATCTGCAAGTCACAAGGTCCAAGGATCAGTCCTGACTGGTGATTGAGCCATCAGAAACTGGCACCAACAAGATGAACATATATGAAAATCAGGATCATCCCATTTCTTTCTTTTTCTCCAGTAGAGGCTGTTTGATCTGCATCATTATCATCACTGAGGATAGTAATAGTATGTAATAGTCATAGTGATGGAAAGAAAGCACACTTGAAACCACCAGCTAAGTGACCAAACATTACCAACTTTTGTTGTCTCTGGCCACTGCCCCTCCATAAGAACAGCGGCACTCCTCGATCACTCAGCTCAGTCTGCTCAGCGCGAGCACATAGGACTCGAAGGTCCTTGTGAATGGATTGCTGTCGCAGAAAATCTAGAGTAAACCATAGTGTTTATCATGCTTGATCCATGAAACATAGGGTTTCCTGTGCAATGTTCCCTTTAATTCAGGGATCTTAGTCAGGAAACTTAAAGTGGAGATTTTTTTGTATAGGTTGTGAGTGGCGGTTGTGATTGGGTGGCTTGGCGGGGACAAAGTCTGATGGCTTTTACCAAATCCAGCCCCAGGCAACAAAAGCCTCGTTGGAGGTTTAAGCCCCAAAAACAAAGATGAGTCACTAGGAGTCATCATCCCAAATTTTGATGGGTGTGTCTGAAAATGGGGAATTTACAACCCATGTACGGCCATAATTGGGATTTTTTTTTCATAATCCACCGGATGCTCTTTAGGGTTTCCCTTTCGTTTGGCCCCCGGCCATCATTTCAAGCACCAGATGTGCACTGCATGCTGCACATCTGCTGCACTACGTCCTCGAGGCTAAGGTCAATGTGCCAATCTTCGGCACTCTTCGAAAGCATGTGCAGGGGCAACTCCAGGCTTGCACCAACCACAACGCCAAGGTTCCAAGGCTTTGCCTCAACAAAAACAGCTGCCACTGTGATTTATTCCCTGATGCTATTGATTTGGCTGGCAAATAGCCCCATCTGTAGCAAAGACTGACTATGTAAAATATCTGTGTGTATATATGTATATACAATAGTCTTCAAATTACCCGAACAAGGTTTACCTATTGAGGAGTCACATGTTTTTGGATCCTTTTTGTGGGCTGATCCGGCCTCCGCGTCGTTCATTTGGAAAATGATCTCGATGTTTTGAATTCTCAAGTTGAGACCTGATTCGGCGGCGAACCCTGGAGTCTGTTGGAGGAGCTCTCCCCAGGCATGCATCAGGCATGCGCCAGGCATGCGCCTATTTGAAGGGTAAGAATCAAAAGAATCTTTGAAACCACCAACCAGCAACTGTTGGCAAGTGGTTCAAAGCATGACAAGAGAATATTCAAAATATACGTCTTGTCAGCTTTAGCTGCGTTCACAAGCTTCAAGAAATTGAATGGAGGATGCATGAAAGAATCACAACATATTGTTTTGATCTGGTTTGGGGCATCATTTTTTTGCATGGCCCATTGATCCCTTTATATACCTCCCATTATATACTCTATATTCCATTTATACATCCATTGTGGTTGATTTTATACCCCACCGTTGTCCCTTGTTTTGGGTGGTTATAGAAGGATAAATGACCATTGTTTGGTTGGGCCAAGCCATCCCATTCTGGTTGAGTCTAGCCCATTTGTCATGGCTTAAATCCCAAAAAAGTCTCTGGACATATTTAAGAAACCACTAGTTATTCATGTTGGCTCTACCCTCATTTCATAGTGTAAATCCGAGTTTTACAGCTCCAAACCCTCTTTGTGTGTGTGTGGGTAAAAACAAGCAGCAACATAAACCATCCATTTGGTGGCTTGGCACCAAAATGACCCGAGAACCCGGATCCCTATCCGGATGTAGCACAAACGACGACTTGGTGCCTTAACCCTTCCATGTGCGTTGGCGAAAATAGTTAAAATATTCGGTTATACAAAACTTTATAAAATCCCCTTGATATGTTCTTGATTGATTTTCCGTGTTTTTCTTGGTAAAAACTGGCCACCATTTTGATCTCCAAATTGTGCTGATTGAAAATCAAGTTTTTTTTCTTAGTCAAAACTCCCAAGCATTTTGATCCTCAAATTGTGGTTCAAGAAAAATGCAGCTCAGCCACTGTTCAAACACCTCATCAGTAAAGGTTGATTGGACACATCTCGAGGCAGCTCCACTGCCTTCCTTGGACGAATCTCACTACAGGAAGTGGCCCCCAAAAAAGATAGGCAAGTTGGTTTAAATTCATAGCATATCCAAAAAATCTATAGATAATCCCAACTATAGATAATTCCGGTTCTTTGTGAGGTTGATTTCATGGACATATCTATAGTTGGATGGGGTGTTAAAGCAATTTGGAGTGCCTCCCTGAGAGGTCCAGAGCAAGAATTTGTGCGAAGGACCTTCGTTGAAGAACTCTTTTGGGGGGTTCCGGATGACCTTGCAACTGCAAATCACTCTGAATGGTACCCTCTGGTAAACAAACATAGCTATTGAGAATTGCCATTTATAGTTGATTTACCCATTAAAAATGGTGATTTTCCAGTTATGTTAGTTTACCAGAGGGTATATTCTTGTGAGACGACACATGACCAACATCTATGGCTTTGGGTTTAGCCACCCATCGAGGTGCCAATTCTTTTCGGCCGAAAGTCTTCCACTAAAGCTTGGGAAAACACAAAGAGACTTTTTCCAGCCCACCTTCCGACATTGGTTGGGATGATGCTGGAAGGCCTTCCACCCAATTTTGCCAAGTTTGCCGGCGAGCGTCACTGCTGGAATCTCCCGCGTAGCTTTGTCCTCAGCGACACAGGCTACTGGTGGATCAAAATCGCCGAAGGTATTGACCCATCCCGAGATCTGACTTTTGAAGTTTCTACTATATATATATATATACATATATATATACATACATATATATATAATCATATATATGCAATTGATATGACTGCAGAAGGGTGACATGGATCTGCCCATCTGAAAAACTTGGTAAGCGGCAGATTTGGTCTCTGGTCAAGCTGCCCAATCTCTGAGACGACATCGTAACACGAAGCGTCGCGCGAAGATTTTGAGTTGCAGTCCACTTAATCTCAGCTCCACCTCCAACTAGGCAATTGACGGTTTCTCAACTTATCTATAAATATATGGCAGTGTGTCAAAACCTTGTACCCCTGGTGAACATCAAAATAGCTAGTAAATGGATGTTCATCCCATTAAAAATGGTATTAATAGGTATTGACCCATCCCCATATATATATATCATTGTATCATTATATATCACATTATATAACAATATCATATATCATCCAGATGTGTACATTTATATATATATATATAATGATGAGACAACTGGGAACATCACTGGAAGATCGCTTGAAGGAAATGACAAAAATAGAAGATGAAAATTATTCAACGTGATACCAAAACAAAAACGATTACTAACACTCAGAATAGTAAAGCATCATGAAGCAACACAAATGCGTGCTATCATCCAGTAAACTAATCATATGGAAATCCACCATTTCCACTGGGGTTTCACCCATGGAGTTTCACCACTGGGTCCACCTCTTCAAGACATGCTCGATCGATCTCGAAGGGCAGAAAGATCCCAAAGTTCTCAAGCACCCGTTCCTGTGCGGATCAAATCTCCCATGGGGCTCCGAAAATGCCATGGGAATAGGCATGGGAAAATTGCCACAAGATCTTCACTTCTGATTCTTGGAAAAGTAATAATAATTCACATTTAATCATTCACTGACCTGAAATGTACGGTGATTTCGGGATGATTCCCTCTAAAACATATTGTTTATATAACCATCATTCCATTGAGGTCGTTGCAGATCAACCCTGAGATCTTTGGGGTACTGCTGGTAGCATCAAACATCAACGATTGACCCAACCCCTGCAACTAAACATAGAAATAGACCCAACTTATCGGTGGAATCGAATCATGGATCATCTACAACCATTGGTGACCATCAGAAGCTGCTGCAACCATGAGCCTTTGATCAAATGATGGATACCCTCCGGTATGCAAACGTGGCTGGCTGCGAAATGCTCTATAAACGGAGGTTTAATGGAAACATCATCTATAAATATTGGATGTCCCATTGCGACATTTGATTACCGGAGGGTAGTGGCTAAAAGCGTCTAATTATCAACCTACTGATCCATACATGCCAGAATTCACGTCATACTAGATGGACCTTATCGGTGCTTCTTAACCAAACTAATTAGCCAACACACAAAGAGACTTCAACCCTTCGACTGAAATGACACACGAACCAACTATATTAAGCCCCCGCAGTTCAAAATAGGTTTTCTTAGCCAGTCTCAAACCAATTCAACCATATCACAAAAATTCATGAATTCGAGTTCGCCAATGTTAGCCATATGTTCCCCTAGCCCCAGCATGTTTCCTGACCTGAATCTCCAAGCGCTGTAGCGTCACTGAGGCACCCAGGACTGACAGACCCAGCAACTTGTCATAGGGCAGGTCCTGGCCGCCCCATGGCAATGCCCGAAACACCTGTTGGTTAATAGTTATATAATGTGGGAACCCCAATAATAAACCGAACTTGGTGATGGATGATTTTTGGAGGGTTTACCACATTACACATTACCAAACATCGTTGCTTGGAAAAAATGAAGCAAGGGTGGCCAAAAAAGAACGGCGGAAAACCGGAACTGAGGTCTGGTTCTTTAGTTGATGGATGGGGAGTTCAGTGATCCAAAGGAAAATTCATGATTCCTCATGAATGAAAATGAGTGGTAGTTTTTCTATCCAAGAAACTCATATCATTCGAACGGGTGTTCGCCACTGCTCTTTTGGTAAGGGAGTTCTGGTCTCTGAGACTCTCACTTGGTCCATTGACACCGGGGCAAGATCGGCCCCATCCCCCATCGGACGGCACCTTGACCAAAAGTGGCGCATGCGTCTCCAGCAGATTCACAAAGTGCTGCTTAAGAGCCGCATTTCCCATCCGCTTGTGGCAACAAAATGTCAGGCGCAAGCAGTAGCTGGCAACAGCTGGCAACCTGAATCTGGGGAGTGGGTGGCTGCCAAAGTATGGCTTGGCTTAGTTGGCTTGGCAGGTCATCCCAGCCAGAGTGAAGCGCTCTGCGTGGAGCTGCTTTTGGGTGCTACAGATCCACATAGATCAAGGCATGGTGACATGGTGTGTTTAGCTTTAGCTGTCCCAGATTTTGGCCCGCCAGTTTTGATGATTTCATGAGCACCTAAGGTATAGCTGAATCAACTAGTTTTTTCTGATCGGGCCCCAAAGATACTTTGAAGCTGCGGGGCCGAGCGCTTGGGATCTGCGTGCAAACGCATGGCTTAAAACATAGCACCAGAAAAGGGTGCTCGGAGCAATCCAGGGAACGGTGATCCCAAAAACCATCCTGGATCTACGTACTTCTCCACTGCTTAAGCCGCACACTCCACGTTCCGCGCGATGGATTTTGTCTCATCTTGCCCGACTGGCAAGCTCCGCATCTTCACACTACGATTCGCCGTCAGAATTTCAATCTCACATTGTCAGCCCTCAGAGCTACCTGCAGGAAACCCGTCCTCTTAGGATCATCCCAGCTTTGTCTGAAAACGAACCCCAAATTTGGATGCTTTAAAATCCTTAAAACGTTATCCCTGTCTTCAATCGCCACATATCAGGGCGAAAACTGTAAAAACAGTTGAGTAATTACAAAGCCATATATATATATATACATATATATATATATATATATACATACATATATGTATGGGGGGATTCCTGAAATAGGGGTACCCCTAAATCATCCATTTTAATCGGGTTTTCCATAATCAACCATTTTGGGGTACCCCCATTTTAGGAAACCACCATGTGGTTAAAACAATTTTTCTACTACCCATGACTGGGAATGGTAAACATACCAGACTGTTAATATAATATATATATATATATCTGGTTGGTGGTTTTAACCATCTTGGAAAATATTAGTCAATGGGGATCATTATTCCCAATAATTCCCAATATATGGAAAAATAAAAGCCATGTTCCAAACCACCAACCAGATATATATCCCCACATTCTATATATACATATATATTAACAGTTAATATATATATATATATCCCCATATATATCCTCATAATAATATATATATATATATACATCATATTATAATTAACAGTCATATCCTCATAATGTCCAATTATGTCCTTCCTTCGTGAAAAAGCTGTGTGAAAAATCCACTGGGGCCGAAGGCTCGGTCGCCGTCGGACAGCAAGACGATGACGCGGCCCTATGGCGATTTCATGGATTAATGGGGAATTGAATGGGATTTATATACCCTCTATGGGAAACTATGGAAAATCACCATTTAAACTAACATAACTATGGAAAATCCCCATTTAATGGCCCTGTAAACTAACATAACTATGGAAAGATCCACCATTTTTCATGGGTAAATCCACTATTTCAATGGCCATGTTCAATAGCTATGTAACAAATTACCAGAGGGTAATGATCATGGGGACCCTATGGGGACCTTGTGGGGATCTTAGAGTAATGGGCGAAATGGGAGAACCTGAGAAAGGCGAAATGGGAATTTCTCATCCGCAAAAAAAAACAGCGGGCTTGGGAATAATCCCATCCCCCGTTCAGATTCAACGCCCCCGATTTATGTTCCCAGATATCTGTGAATCCCTTACTAAACCATGGTTTATTGGGGGGGTGTTATGTAGCATTAAGAGATATATTTATAATGTATATACATATATACTCTGGACATGGGATGATATGGGCGTGTGTGAAAATGCTGTTTCAACCAAGAATAAATGGAGGTACATATTGGGTATATTATAAACTGAAATGTCATATGGTTGTGTCTGAAAATGGGGATTCTTCAAATTTGATATATGGCAAATCTGATGGAAAGTCATGACAAATCATTAAAAAATTGGGGCAAATGCCTATTTTTCAGAAGCTGCTCTTCAAATCATTGGCACAAAGCTGGATTGCTGCATCCTCAAAATTGCCAAAATGTGCTCCTTGTGATACCTTTTGATATCGCCAGGTTGTTGCGAGTCTGGTTCCAAACATCAAAGTCAATTGGGGTCATCATCCTAGGCACCCTTTAAAAAAAAAAAAACTGCTTGGCTTGAAATCACCAAGCAGTAGTAGAACCCCTAACCTGTAGTAGTGGGGTAGACCAACCGGCTACGTCATGTCAAGAAAACATGTGTCAGACACAATTTACACTTGGCTGATCTTATATCCGCTGCAAATAGATCGAGAAGTAATCCTATCCCCCTCATATTACACCCATTTATAGTCCCAAATCTAGTGTTGTAATAATAACAATATTCACAATAGCAACAATGATAACAATATATATATATATAATTAACTGTGAAACTAAAAAGAATGCCAAAAATAACAGTAATCTTACATGTAAATCCATGTGTATAAATCCATGTAATTACCCTTTTAAACCATGGTTTCTGTTTGGGGTGTTTACGGGCTGAACATCACCAGTCGTTTTAGCACAGCTCCTGTCGCAGCAGTCTTTGGCTGGAAATCGAAGTGGCGGGCGAGATGTCATTTTCCCGGTTGCCGGTTGCCGGAAGGTTTTAACAATCTCTGTATTACACTATTTCACTTGGCCATTGATCTTTGATCTACATCTATACACATCATTCTACATCTACATTCTACAATGACAAGATCTTCAGACCAAAATGATCGAACATGTCTCAATGCCCGACACTACCTCTTAGATCTCTCAAACATTAGCCATTCGGCTTGAAGCCTCAACCTCGCACACATGCGCATGGTTGGGTCTCAGCCGCTGAAAAACCTACCAGTACATCGCAGGAAGTCTGATGCGCAGTTGTCGGATTCCCCGCTGGTGGATGATCAAAACCAGCTAGTGTAAGCCCAGTTGGTATCCAGAACTTGCTGATCAAATGCAATAATTCCAATAATAAACCATCCCAAATTGTGGTTTATTGGCTTACCACATACCACCAGAAAAACCACATCATAAACCGTTACCAAATGATCTTCGCTTTCAAATGACAAAGGATTCTCCAAGACTAGACCCATTGTATGCTGTCATGCATCTTGCTTGTAGGGAAGGCTGTTGTGATGGTTCTGCCAGATAGTTCTTTATCCAAGGACCCCTTTGTTGACTATTCTAAGCACAGGACAGATATGGCTACAAAGGTATTGTAAAATCACTGCTCATGCATCATACTGTGGTTCTTCCTCCGCCTCTTTCCGTACGTATCATCAAACACTTTGAGGTGACAATGATGATAGTAATTAAGGATGTCCAATGGCCAGAGATGGCACTCTCAAACTGCATCTTATGGAGTAGGAAAACTTTCACTTATTAGCAAACACTGAAAGTCAAACTGGATTCCTCGTTCATGGATTGTGATAATCCCCAATTCATCTTGGTGAGTATAATCCCAACCTATCATCAACAAATTGGGAATCCTCATTCGACAGCTCAGCTCATCATTTCCTCCTGACAGTTCCTCAAGCTACACTGCCTCGGATGATGGAGGTTCCGGAAGCTCCCCGTCATTGATGTGGGAACCCCACGGTTTGCACCCAAGAATACCCTCTGGTAAACGAACATAACTATGAAAAATATTGAAAAATAACCATCTTCAATGGGTACATCAACTATAAATGGGCCATTTTCAATAGCTATGTTAAATTACCAGAGGGTATACCAAAGAAAAATGTGATCATCAATTCGAAACGGATCTAAATGGTTCTGAGTTAAAGAAAAAGAATCATCCAATCTCATGTTTGCCATCCCCAAGTCATCACCATTTTTATGGGTGGTATAAATCATCCCCAGTCATGGGAGTTGTGTAGTGGGTTTCCCATCCCAATCAACCGACACCTCCCAGGAAGCTGAAGATGAAGCAGTTTGGCCTCACTTCACCCGGGTGGATCGCACAAAAACCAGGGGGGTCACCCATAATTACGTCCATCAATATATGTATGTATGTATGTATGTATATATATATATGCATATAGTCTTATATTCTGAATATATACATATATACATATAATCTTATATTATAAATATATATATATATTGTGGTGATATATATTATATTACATTACATTATATTATGTTAATATTATATTATATTATATATATATATATTATATTATATATTATATAATGAATTGTACAATATATATATATATAATATATATAATATGATATATATATATATATTATATTATATATATGATATATTATATATAATATAATGTATATATATATGATGTATAATAAT